>UMJR01011881.1_pt1 | contig 17290 bp, 7 predicted proteins | sample 1966121 | NCBI WGS metagenome assembly UMJR01 (sample SAMEA4836155, study PRJEB28245) | human gut metagenome | biome: gut microbiome; material: fecal sample | place: Denmark | collected 2008
TATCTCTGAAATGCGGGCGGCCAGTAATGGAAAAGAAAGAAATCCGTTCTTCTTCCATCCATCTGAATAAGATAAACCTTCGTGTCAACAAGAAATTCCGCGAAAGCATGGAACCGTTACAGTTGGAACGTATGGAATCCCCCTATCGCAACGACGGTAGTCTCGATGAAGACAACTGCCGCACTGTCCTTATGCAACACCTAGAAAAAGAAAGTTGCGTCACCCGAACTGATTTTATGAAACTGACCGGAATAAATCGGGACAAGGCTATCGGGCTATTGAATAAGCACATAGAAGAAGGAATGATACGAAAGTATGGAGGAGGTAAGACGGTAGTATATTTAAAGAAATAAAGCGACTAAAAAAATGTGTCAAAAGTGAAGCTATAGAAAAATGCTTCAGGTTTTTGACACATTCATTATTTACTATTCAAAGCGAACTTCAGAGATACCTACGGATTTTCCCTGTTGAGCATCTATATTCAAGCGTATAGCCTCTACCTCAACATTACTACTCGGATGGATAACATTAAACCTGTCCTTACCCAACTGATAAGAATCTGTAACATATAATTCAAGAACTTTCCAGATTCCTTTTGATTTATATTCCACCTTCCAGCTTACAGGTAGCAGAATGTTTTCTTGAGGATTCTCCAACCAATATACGGAAAGAGAGTTTAAAGTATACGGAGTTTTAAAATCGAACGTCAATTGTTGTCCTTTTCCATTCTCTGCAGGAATAGAGACCCATCTCTCCAAACTAAAATCAGCAGAAGAAGTAGCCACTTTCCCATCGCAAACTGCCTGCTCTGATATTGCATTTCCACTTGCGACAGACGAAGCCGATATTTTCCCAATCGAATCCATATACTTCATTTCTCCTTGTTGCAACCCTACAGTCGAAACCTCCTTATTCAGCCAGACAAGCATTGTACGATTATCTCCTCTGTTACACCAGGCATAATAAGGCACTAAAGAAATTCCGCCCACTTTTATAAAATCAAGCCCCTTCAGTTCACCGGTTTCTTCAATCGTAACCTGTGCCTTTTCTTCCGTCGCATCGCCCAAGAATAATTGCTGAACAGGTCTTCCATTATCTATTTCTTCCGCACAATAAACCAATGGACCACGTGTCACAGCAGTTTTCCCCACATTATCCTCCACTTCCGGAATACAGTCGACAAAACGAACAGGCATTGGCAATTCAAGCTCTACTATATCGCCACTCACCCAGTCACGTTCTATTACTGCGAAACCTTTCTTCATCACATACTTCACTTTTTCTCCGTTTACACGCACCTCAACTGGCAGGTGCCGCTGTTCTTCGTAAGGATAAAGTCCGCCCGGCACAAATTCATCTTTCGTTGCCCAAGTAGGAATACGCATGCTTATTGAAAAACGTTCTTTCTTCTCCGGAATAACAACAAGGCGTACTTTTCCGTCAAATGGATACCCTGATTCTTGCTCCAAAGCAACTTTTCCTCCTTTCAAAGGAATCGTTGTCCTGCTTCCACCATAAAGAGTAAGATAGATATTATCTTTACTATAAGCATACATATATCCCGGAACTTGCAGGATGAGGCGAGAGATATTAGGAGGACAGCATGCGCATCCGAACCATTCGGCCCGGCCACCATTACCATGATTAAAACGCCTTTCTCCATCAGCTTCCAAAGGGTTCACATAGAAGAAACGATCCCCCTTCAAGTTAATTCCGGCTAAAGCATTATTGAATAAAGACAGCTCGGCAATATCCCAGAATTTCGCATCACCGCTACCTAGAAATAATCCTTGATTAAAAAACACATTTGCTACAGCAGCACATGTCTCGTTATAAGCTGTCAGATTAGGTAACTCATAAGGAGCACCGAAACCCTCCATACCTTCTACTGCACCCAGCCCTCCGGTTATATGCATACGTGTTGTTACCAGATTATTCCATATAGCCTGAAGTGCCTTGTCATAATCATGGAGTCCGGTCAGTGCGTCCACCTGTGCCATAGCCGTATAAAGATAAGCCGCACGCACGGCATGTCCCACCGCTTCCGTCTGTTGGCTGACCGGTGCATGTTGTTGTGCATAAGTAGCTGCCATCACCCCTTCACCCTCCGGACGGTAAGTAACTCCGCGAATCTCCAGAAATTTTTTAGCCATATCAAGATACAATGGATCATTCGTCACCCGATACAATTTACAAAGAGCCAGTTCTATTTCCTCATGTCCGGGAGCCTGATTAACCGGTTTTCCATTATTATAATTTGGATCTCCTCCTTCAAAGAAAACCTTATTCACATGTTTGGCACTCTTAATAGCAACATTTAACAGTTTATCTTTACCTGTTGCCTGATAATAAGCAACAGCGGCCTCATACAGATGCCCTACATTATAGAGTTCATGGCTATGCACCAACCAAGAATAAGGTTTCTCTCCCATCTCACGAGGATCAGGATTACCACAAATATGAGAAATGTACAGATACCCGTCTTCTTGTTGCGAAGCAGCGATCAACTCTGTCACATCATCCATGAACTTTTCCAGTTTCTCATCCGGCTGTATCATAAGTGAGTAGGCAACTCCCTCCATTACCTTATATAAATCTGAACTGATGAAGCGATGTGTTTCCGGCAGTTCGGTGGGTTTACCTGCACGAAAAGCAGCACAACGCCTGAAGCGTTCAACAGCCGGTGCACTCTGATAAACAGAAAAAGGGACTGTAACGCTTATCTCTGTCTTCATTCTTTCTTTCCAAAAACCATCAGTTAACGTTACCTGATTAAAGGGGATGGGGATGATCTGCTGTTCTTCCTCCACACAAGCCGTCGACAAGATGCACAAACTAAATCCTACTAATAGATGTCTCATTCCTATTTCTTTTTAATTATTACTTGCGTATATTTATCCATGACTGGTATTTCCAGCCGACAAAACGGATGCGCCTGATTCATTATTTCAAAATCTTCCACTTCTTTTTGTCCAGCTATAACAGTATACTTTCCTTCAGGAAGTTTACCTTCAAGAGTCATTCTTGTATGATGAGGTTTCCCAGAACGATTTTCGATGACAAAAGCAAGCTCATTTGTTTTTTTCAACGTAACAGGATAATCCTTTCTGAAACCATCCTGCTCTAATTCTACCGAAAATTGGACAGGTGTAAGAAACCGTATCTGTCTGCGTACTCCGTCATACGGAACCATACTAATTGTTCCTTCTTTATCCACAGCCACATTGCCTCCATAAGCTATCAGCCCAAAATCGTGATCATCCACTAAATAGACTCCGGCTCCATGAATTCCTCCCGTAAGCCCGTGATCTATTTCACCATCATATCGCCACGGGGCGCGTCCGGTTTTTATGTAACTCATATAGGTACGGGAATTCTGATAAGGAGAAAACGCCCAGCCCACAGCTCCATCATTTTCTTTCCCTTTATACCAATATCCAAAGTCAGTTTGTTGCGTACCTGTATTCATCAACGCCCATGAAGCTAACAAAGAATTATAGCCATAATTAATATACTTCTCCGGTTCACTGGAAAATTTATACGCATAATCCAGCAATGCCACACCCCCCATCTGCGTCATATAATCGAGATTTACGTACTGTCCGCTCCATGCCGTACCCAAATTGGCATATCCAGGTTCAAAAATTCCGCGCAAAGCAAGATTCCCATCTAACTGATTTTGCATGAAACGCTCTATGGAGACAGTGTCAAATGAGGTATACGAATACCATTTTTTCTTATTCTTATCATACCAGAATTGCTCCTCCGGTTGCATCGGATTCAATTTTGCATATTCGGCAATGTAATAGGAGGATTCAAAGGCAGTGCGGTCAACAAACATCTCGGAACCGAACGGCCAGGGATCTTCATAAATCATATATGTCACCTTCTTTTCCCATTCGCGACGTAATCTAGCTGCTGCTTCTTTCCTGCCTGTATTTTCTAAAGCAGAAATAATATATAACAAATACCTTTCATGAAAATTTCCTTGCTTATAAGCCCAGTCAGTCCAACCGTGGAAAGCCCACTGCTTTCCCATCAATATATTATATGGCACTTCAAAATAGGCCATCGCCGTACGGTAAGCCCGTTCTAAATATCCATTCGCATCCAGGTAAGTCACCATATCCGGATGATCTTTCGCAATCCTGTACAGATTATAATAAATAGCAAAATGAGTGGTATAATCAAACGTTCTCCACATGCGTCCTTTGCCTGAACCTCCATCCTCATATCCTCCATATTTACCACTACGATTCTGATACCAGTTTTCACTTCCATAGATACCATACGGATAAGGGAATTCCTTATCTGTACGTTGCAGTTTACCCCAAACAAAATTCTTCTGATAATATTCCAACGAAGCTATTTCATCCTTATCCGGATATATCACATTCTTCTCACTTACATAAATAGGCTTACTATTCGAAGGATCATCAGAACCTCCCACCATAAATTCTTCCCGAAGTTCTCCTAAATAGTCGGGTGAAAGCAGTTCTGCTTTTTTCATATCCCACAAACTATACAAACCATTATACCACTTCGTCGAATCCCGATGCTGCTGTTTGTCTACAATAAAACGGGCACGTTTCTTTATGAGCGTTTCTAAAGGTTCTGTTACAAAAAAATCCAAATAACACATTTGTCCGTTTCCATAGTTTACCGTAATCAGATTCTCACCTAAACGGGAAAAACGAAACTTATAAATATACTTGTTATCTTTCGTCTTGCCTATATTAGCTACTTTGATTTGCTCCGGACACTCAACAGTTAACTGTTCAACAGGCAACTGTGTCTGTAAAGCACAATACACTTCCATTTCAGGGGTTACTACCATTCCCGGAGCAACTTTCACCAAGACATTTCCTTTATCATACAATTTCCCCCTTAAATCAGTGTGGTCTTTGGCTACAGTAAAATTAAAGCCTGTGAGATAACGCTGATAAGGGGCCACCGTCTTTGAGGTAGAAGGTATTCTCCAGGTATCGCTCGCCCGATCGACAACATTCGTTGCATGCAAATAATACTTACCATCCCAAGTTGCATATTCCATAGCAGTCCCTTTTTTCATTGACATCAATAAAATGTCCCCCTGACCGGTATATGGTATCCAATAGAGAAAAGAAGAATTTCCATTTAAAGAGAAATGCCTATTCAGGTTTTGACAAGCTTGTACGGATTCATCAATTGCTCCAATCGGCACTGTCAGACACATATCCAGAATATTAACCGTATGATGGCTTCGGTTGAAGAATTCAATATCCCATTCAATCTCTTCCCCACTGACAGTGAAGGTCTGATAAAGCCGGACTCCGGCAGGAAGTTGCCAGAATATCTGTATTTTTCCCGCCGTATTTTCCAGTATTTCAGACTGCAAATCAGAAAGCTTAACAGAGTAAGTCTTATTGTCAACAAGGTAATTAAAATATAAATCTCCCAGAATCTTTCCTCGATCGACATAGTTCCTGTGATGATCGCTTCTTTCGAAAACTAGTAATTTAAGCCCCTTTCCATCTGGATTGACCTCAATTCGTGGGACTACAGCTGCCACTGTACTCCCACAAAAAACTAGCCAAGCCAACAAAACGGTCATACAAAGCTTCATTCTCATAAGTTCAATTTTTCACTGTTATCTTGAATGTACTTAAAGATCTTTTGTGAGCATAATCGTTCAATGAATTACTTCTTTGATCGCTATAATCTATACCACTATAGTTCTTATCACCTACATTGGTAGCTACAGCCGTAATGGTAAATTCACCAGGTTCGGTATAAATATACTTATAAGTTTTCTGAATTCCTCCAGTCGCATATACAGAGCCCAAAGAAACACCTGTATGCCACGGTTCATATTCGTCCGTTCCCATTTCGATAAACGAAAGGTATACGTCTCCCTGAAAACCTCTATACTTGGCATAATCTGCTTCGTGGACGGGCAAGCCTGTTGCAGGATTAAGTTCACATTCGTAAGCCTCATCTATTCCATCCCCATCCAAATCATATTTATAAGGTGAATCATCAGCTGCTGCATAAGTAGGACGCCCATTCACATACATATCGACTTGACGGAGCACTAGCTTTTCTCCATCATTCAGAAACTGCTGCAAATATGAATCACGGTTATACATCTCTCCAAGTTTATAGAAACCTTCTGTCGGTCTGCCGGAAAGAGGATCATTTGTCTGAAATGCTCCATAAGAACGTTCGTCCATAAGAGTGCTGTATTTATAACCGGCAGCATGTCCGGCAAAATCCGCCAGTTGCTCCGTATGTAATCCAAAATAGGCAGCTACCCAAGGATCATTAGAATATTTTCGAATAGCACGATCCGCATCACAAGCAACAAAGCGGCTCTCAATCACCGTATTACCAGGCTGATTATCAAGGCCTCCTAAAATATGAATATCCGGTTTCATCCGTATGCCTGAAGGAATCCTGCGATCTGATATTGTAAACTTCAACTGATTAGTCCCGATATAGCTCATTTCCATCAATGCTTCCGGAAAATCCCCTTTCTTATAAGGAATCAGTTGGATATTTTCTATCGCACCAAAAAATTCAAAATCCTTTTTCACCTCTTCAACAGTCTGATAATTTTTGAAGTACTTATAGAATAATGTCTTCTCTCCATTCTTCGCATAAGAAACCCGATAGCCTTTTTCATAGAAACTATTCCAGTCATTTTCCATGATTGCCTTAATGCGCGAACGTCCGAACATTTTTCCTTCATCTCCCGTAAAGAGAGAAAGATATTGGGCATCCGTAGAAATTGTAATTGTCACTTCGTCTCCAACTTTGGGATTCTCTGGAGATACGGTTACCTGAACGGACGGAGCTTCCACATCTGAACCAAACTTTTCACATGATGCCATAACAGACATCATTATTATCATAATTAAAATCGATTGATATGTTTTCATATTATTCTGACAATTAAGTTAATAGCCCGGATTCTGTTTCATTTCCGGAAAGAATGACAACTCTGTAAATGGTATAGGCATCAATACACGATATACTTTTTCGTCATTGAAAAGATGCCATAAATATTCTCCTCGAGCAGGGTCACCATAAGGTGCGTAGAATTGTAAAGGATCACGATAACGGCAAATATCTTCCAGATCTTTCATTGCAATGTCCGGAAAACGGGCTACATCGAGCCAGCCACAATCATCTTCAGCCGCAAGTTCCCTCAAACGTTCATACATCAATTCTTTCAATGCATTATTTGCACTTATATCCTCCGGAATCATCATAACAGAACCTTCCTGATAGGTATAAGAAGCATCACCCTGACTGGTAAACATGTCTTTTACAGTGCCTTGATTACAAGCTCTATTCCGGACAATATTCATCGCTTTCACTCCTTGCGAAATTGTCCCTTGCATAATCAGGGCTTCTGCTTTGAGTAAATAAATCTCGGCCAATCGTAAAACCGGATAATCAACTCCTGCATAATTAATATCAAAAGTCGAAGCGATCTCACTCGGATTCAAATTACGGAACTTGCCAAGTTGCCACCAGTTACAATTCCACAAGTTAGGTCTGTTTGCTCCATTGGCTTCATTTTGCCACCAGTTTCTTTCGTGTGTTTCCAGTGCCACTTCCATTACTTTCAATTGATCTTCAGAATAATGATTTCCTTTACCCGGCTCAATATAGAAATTCGTACCAAGTTCACGTCCGGCAGGTTCAAATACCCATAGTCCGACTGGAGCACTTCCACTGCTAGGACCGGTGACCCACCCTTTCACAGAGCTCCACATACGGCGGGTGAAATCGCCCGTAATTGTATATTTCCCTGTGCTTTCATACAGATTCTGTAAATCATTAGGAGTGGTTCCGGCTTTAGGAGATTCTGCATTAAATCTATCTATCTGCCCATAGTCACGACATACCTCCTTGAAACTATAATTATGTTCCCACATCGGAATATCATACAATAATGTCAGCCAGGAAGTCAGGTGCACACCATTGGTCGCTCCATACTTGGCTTCTCCTGCAAATCCCATCGGTATCTTATTACCGGTTCCATTACCTTCTTCTGCTAGTACACTGAACATAATTTCTTTATTGCGTTTCGTAAATACGGCTGGATAATAATCTTCCAACTCATAACTGCCATAAACTCCGGAGATAATATCATCACATAATTTAACTGCATCTGCATAAAGAGAAACAGTAGATAATTCCCCTGTTGTATTTTCTGCAATTTTATCTCCATACATTTCGGCACGACGAATATAGGACGCATGAAATATCTTCGTCTTTGCCAGCATACCAGCTACTGCTCCCCTAGTCACACGTCCATAAGCGATTCCCGAATTATTATCAGCACACTTACTCAAAGCATACTCCATTTCGTCATATAAAAATCTGAAAACTTCCTGCCGAGTAGCACGTGGCACGTAAGCAGGCTTGGGCCCCGTCGGTTTGGTTATTAAAGGTACGCCGCCATAATAACGGTAAAGTGTAAAATAAGCGTATGCACGTAAAAAACGGACTTCACCTATCAACATTTCAGTAGCAGAGCCTTGTATGGCAGCCTTCTCTAATGAGGAACTGCTTATACTGGAATCAATAGCGTCCTGATGTGCCTCCAAATTCTCTAAAATCTGATTAGCCTGGGCAATATAAGCATACAGTTTTGACCATAAATTCAATACGCTACCCGAACTAGCTGTCAGATCAAAAGGACCTTCGTTTATCAGAGATGGCATCATAAAACGGTCTTCCGTCATAATTCCATCATTGGTGTTACCGGCATTAGCATATAAAATTGCGACGTTACGTAAGGCAGCATCATAGGAAGTATAGAATGTCTCTGCCGGAAGTTCGGTTTTCGGCAACTGATCGAAGTAACCCTCGCACGATACCAGTACAAGAGATGATAAAAGGATAAATAATATTTTTTTCATAACAGTACCAGATTAATATTTAAAATTAAATGAAAATACATGTGATCTTGCATACGGATAGGATGAAATATCAACTCCCGGCAAAATCCGATTACTGATAGAGTTTCCACTACGTACTTCCGGGTCGTACCCTGAATATTTCGTGAGACAGAACACATTATTAATAGAATAGGTAAAAGACATATCTTTTATCTTCCAGACATTCAATATCTTTTTAGGTAAATGGCAGGTAATTGCCAGATTATTCATCTTCAGGAAGGAACCATCTTCCACCATCTCGGAATTGGACGCTGCCCACATATATCCTGACCAGGAAATAGGAGCAGGACCGGTAAACGTACCTGTCGGGTTGTTAGCAAACCAAGCATTTTTATAATAGACAGATGACTTATTACGAATATCACCGTTATTCATCAGATTATATATATTACCATTAATAATATCATTTCCATACGACCAACTGAAATCCATAGCCAACTCAATAAACTTCCAGCGGAAATGTGTATTCAAACCTCCGATAAATACCGGATTCACGTCTCCAATCACAACGCGGTCTTCCATATTAATTTTACCATCCCCGTTTATATCGGCAAAGGACGGGAATCCGTAAGGCATCTCTCTCTCTGTTGCATACCACCAGGGAGAATCGGCACTACCCACACCATTACTATCGGAATACCAGTTACTACGGATACCTTCCATTTGTAATCCGTAAAACAGTCCTAACGGATAACCCTCTTTGATAAGTACATTCTCCGTACCCGAAGCAGAACCGACAGGACGGCTTTCAAGCATTTGGTTCTCTGTACCCAAACTTAACACTTTGGACTGATTGGCACTAAAATTAATCGTAGCATTCCAACTAAAATCTTTTTTATCGATGATTAGTCCACCCACACTGATCTCAAATCCACGGTTACGAACAGAACCAATATTTCTCGTCACTTTACTAAATCCGGACATACGCGGTAAATTTTGTTCCAGAAGCATGTCTTTGGTCTTTTTAGTATATAAGTCTACAGAAATATTGAGACGATTATTAAACATATCCAAATCCAGACCACCATTAAACTCTTCTGTCACTTCCCAACTTATATCAGGGTTCGCCATGCGATTGGTATATAATGCAGAGATTGTACCATCACCAAAGACAGCTTGCCGACTACTTGACGCCAACGTCTGTGCATAAGCATAAGACGCAATCTGGTCATTACCAACCTGACCATAGCTGAAACGCAGCTTCAGATTATCAACATTCTTTTTCAACCATGACACATTCTTGAAGAAACTCTCATCCGAAACTCTCCAACCAATAGCACCTGAAGGGAAAAATCCCCACCGATTGTCCGGAGAGAACTTGGAAGAACCGTCCGCACGCATAGAGGCTTTGAGAAGATAACGGCCTTTATAAGAATAGTTTGCCATAAACACACCGGAAAGCATGGCTACCTTTTCATAACCAATCGTTGGAGACTTCACGTGATTTCCACTCTTTGCATCATATATTCCTTCCCAACCCAAATCTGTATTAAACTGGGAATATTCCTGACCAAAGGTTTCATATTTATTCGTATTGGCTTCATATACAGCGTTTACAGACAAATTGTGCACTTCGTTAAATACTTTATTAAAGCCTGCTTGTACTACCCCTCTTAAATTCAGTGCATTTTGCGTCCCATAAGATGCCCATCCATTATTATCATAACCTCGCTGAATAGTTTTAGGAACAAATTCTTTTATTTCCCCTTTAGGAGTGCGTACACCCATTCCCGCTTTCACAAACCAATTATCTGTGATGTTATAGACAAGTTCCGCCTGACCGAAAAAAGTATGATTCTTATTAGAATAATCAATATCCTTGAGTTTTCGATAAGGATTATCCATTTTACCTGTGTAATATAAATTATCATCTATTTCCTGAAAAGTCCATTCTTTGGGAACTAACGGAGAGAATGTCTGTATTTCATTGAAGATATTGTCTTCTGTCCAAAAAGCACCGCTGCGTATATTATGTTCATAAGATATATTTGTATTCAATGTCAACTGCGGAAGGAGTTTTATGCTGTTATTCGTCTGGAAATAAAAACGCTTAAACCCTGTATTAACTGCAATTCCGTCTTCATTCATAAAGGATAGAACCGTAGAATTTTGTATTTTCTCCGTTCCTCCCCTATAAGAAACCTCATAGTTTTGTTTGGTTCCATTCTGAAGACAAAGATCCGGATAGAATTGAAAACGGGAAGGATCTGTATTCCATATCTGGTCTTTATATTCCTGATAGAAATCTGCATTCTGCCATTGACCATTCATTACCATATCCCGCATGTAAGCTCGCATATAGTCCTCCGCACCCAACATAGAAATAGAGTTTGCCAGTTTACTAATTCCATAGGAGGCTTTTACCGAAATCTCACTCATCCCCGCAGAACCTTTTTTGGTAGTTATCAGCACTACTCCGTTGGCACCTTGTGCACCATAAACTGCAGTGGAAGATACATCTTTCAATATAGAAATGCTTTCAACAGCATCAGGAGAGATGGTAGCCAGAGGATTGTCAAGCGGATCATCCGAGATCGGAATGGGAAAACCGTCGACCACATAAAGAGGAGAGCTTCCCGCTGTAATAGAACTGGCTCCACGCACCTTGATGGTAATTCCCCCGCCAGGGGCTCCATCATTGTTCATCACCTGAACTCCTGCAATTTTTCCCTTCAACGCCTGTTCCATACTTAATGGATTGGTTTTCATAAATTGTTCGGAATTCAAACTGGACACAGAACCTGTCAAATCAATTTTACGTTGTGTCTGATACCCTGTAACAATAACCTCATCAATCTCGATACCTGATTTCATCACGACATTGATCTGTTGCTGATTTCCCACAGTTTTTTCAACTGTTGTCATTCCAATCATTGAATATACGATAACCTGACCCGGAGTCACATTATTCAGAGTATACTTCCCATCTATATCAGTGATGGTTCCATTTTGTGTGCCTTTCACTTTTACGTTTACTCCCACTAAAGGCTGCTCATCTGTTTCTTTGACGTAGCCATAAATACTTTTCTTTTCTTGTGCAAAGTTCCCGATCGATAGAGATAAAAACAGGCATAACAGCAGAAAGGACCTCGCCATATTCCCCATACCTGTCTTGAGTTTTGGTAGATAACTTTGATTCATAAAGATTATATTATTCTTTTTTTAGAGAAGGTGTCAACTTTAAAAGGAAGGATATCCCGCTGACATGAAATAAAGAAGGTCTGTTCATAGGCATTATAATTAGTTGGTTTCGATGGCAAATGTAGAGAAAAAAGCTTCTAAACCATAAAACTATAAATTATTCACTTATACTTATATTCACATTTGTACCACCAATACACAAAGTGAACATGAATACCACTTTATAACCAATAGTTACAGTCTAATTCATTTTTATTTCAGACATTTGTGACGTACACAATTCTTATACGCATGAAAACATTTACATTAACCCTGATACTATTATTCTCGACTATTACTTATGCACAGCAGAATGAGTTCATTTTCCATAATTTGGGAAGTAAACACGGGTTGACCTATAGCGCAGTCAGGGATATTGTACAAGACAACAATGGATATATCTGGATCGCTACTTTAAAAGGGCTTAACCGATATGACGGATATAATATCAAACAATTTTATAAATCAGAAGACGGATTATCATCTAATTGCATTGAACGCATACTCTTTATCGGCAAAGACTCTTTATTGCTGGGAACCAATGAAGGATTATGTTTGTATGATGCACAAAAAGAAAAGTTCTCATCGATTCCTTCCCCAGACAATAGCACTTTTTACGTGTCAGACATGGCCGAAAATGGAACAAAAGTTTTTATAGCTTCCACGGCAGGATTACATATCTACGACAAACGTTCACAAAACATAAACCGCTTATTTAAAGGCAGGCTCCTCAAAATTTCCCTTGACATCAATAGCAATATATGGGGAGTAACTCCAGATACAATTTATTGCTTTCGCAATAGTGGATATATTATAAGGAAGTATGCGGCTACAGAAGTATCGCCACAATATTCCATCCAATTTTCAGCTATTTACAGGGATTCACAAGGAACTATATGGCTGGGAACTACCGAAGATGGACTATACCGTTATAATAAAAGCCGGGAAACCTTTCTCCCTGTTACTCTCTCATCTCAAGATAGAAAAAAGATCCGTTATATACGTTGTCTGAAAGAAGACATGCGCGGAAATTTATGGATTGGGACAGAAAACGGCCTCTTCATTTACGACTATACGGATGATAGTTACAAACACTATCTGCAAGATTCCAATCTATCACAAACCGGATTGTCTGACAATGCCATATATTCCATCTATAAAAGCCGGGAGGAAATGATGTGGATCGGTTCTTTCTTTGGCGGAGTGAACTACACAAGCCTTATTGATAATAAATTCAGCTATATACTGCCTGACAATGGGAAACAAGCATTGAAAGGAAAAGCAATCAGCAATATCATAAGAGATAGTAAAGGTGCTTTATGGTTCGCATCTGAAGATAACGGTATCTCTATCATATATCCCGACCAAAATATACAGCACCTCAATAAATCAACCTTTCCTAAATTGAATGGAAACAATGTACATGCATTAATTGAAGATCCTTCAGGAAATATCTGGGCAGGAAATTTCGTAGACGGACTGCATAAAATAGATGGCAACCGGCATGTCCAGTCTTACAAGAACATAACAGGAGACAGTATCGGGCTGTCAGATAATTCAATATACAAACTATATATTCATAATAACGATTCAATGTTCATAGGGACTAGTTCCGGCATAGATATTTACCATTTCAAAGATGACAGGTTTACTCGCTTTCTCCCCCATATTTTTAAAACAATACGCGTAGATGATATTCTTCGGGATGCTCATAACTGTCTATGGTTCGCAACACACTTTGATGGAGTTTTCATGTATAATCCGGACACTCGAAAGATTACTCAATACCGGAAAGGAAAAAAAGGATGCGAAGAAATAATCAGTGATAATATTTATTGCAACTTTATGGATTCTAGAAAAAGAATATGGTTTGGCACAAGCAACGGAGGACTTATGTTATACAATCGCTCCAACAACAGTATGGAGATATACGGCAAGGACAATGAACTGAAACAAAGAGATATCTACTCTATACAAGAAGATTTGTCGGGGCTGTTATGGATGAGTACAGATAATGGCATTTACTGTTTCAATCCCGACAACAAAAGCTTTACTCACTATCTGGTAGCCGACAATCTTATCTCAAATCAATTTAACGCATGTTCAGGATACAGAGATACTGATGGTGCTATTTACTTTGGAAGTATTAATGGAGTCTGCTTTTTCCATCCGGAAGAATTAAACCAAACTAACACTACACAAAATATTCATATCACTTTCTCCGAATTTAAAATTTTCAACAAGCATATACAACCGGATAAAAACGGAATATTAGAAAACAACATCGACAACACCTCTAATATTGATTTAAAACATGACATGAATACACTTACTTTTGATTTTCTAATCATTAACTATAATGATAATTATCAATCACAATATATCTGCGAATATCGTCTGGAAGGCATAGAGGAGAATTGGAATATTGCACAACAAATGCCACAATCCATTACTTATACACTTCCTCCGGGGAAATACAAGTTTCATGTACGGGTCATTCATAAGAACGGCTCAATCATTGAACAACGTGAAATAAATGTTCATATCCAGCCCCATTTTCTCGCTAGCAAATTCATGATATTTGTTTATTTCATTATAGGTATCTGCATAGCATATATGATCATTCGTTTCTACAGGACACGTATGAAAGATAAAATGGATATCAAGATAGAACGAATGGAAAAGAATAACTTACGAGAACTGAATAAGCATAAACTTAATTTTTTCACTTTTATAACCCATGAATTCAAAACTCCCTTATCCATACTCATGGCTATATTCGAAGATATATCCATAGGGAAAGAAAAACAATTGGAAAAAGAGGAAATAAATATCATCAAACGGAATATCCAGCGACTTCAGTTTCTCATCAATCAGTTACTGGATTTCCGCTCTGTAGAAACAGATCATGCCAGTATAAAATATGTAAAAGCAGACATCATGGGTTATGGAAAGGTTATATTCGATTTATTCACTCCTGTTTTCAAGCAAAAACAAATACGATATCTATACAAATCAAGCCCGGAAGCTTTTTATACGATTTTTGACCAAGACAAAATAGAAAAGATTATCAGCAATTTATTAAGCAATGCTTTTAAACACTCTGATGTCCAAAGTGAAATAAACTTTAGTATTGAAGTGGATAAAAACACGGAACGGCTCATTCTTTCATGCCAAAACACAAGTTCTTATATCCATCCCGAACAACGCGAAGCTGTTCTGCAACCGTTCCATAAAACAGGTTCAAAAGATACGAAATATTCCAATACCGGGATCGGATTGGCACTGGTAAACGGATTAGTACAATTATTATCGGGTACTATCGACATAGAAAGCAAACAAGAAACCGGAACTACTTTTATTATTCAATTACCGTTAGTAAAAGATACAAAAGACATGATTGTGCCGGACAAAATGCCTAATATTGTGAATTCACCTGATATTGTCGCCGACACAGTCTATTTGCTGGGCAACTCTATACAAGAAGAAGACATTAATTATCAGGAAAAAGAAAAAAAGTTATCGATACTTCTAGTTGATGACAATCCGGATATTAACAAAATCCTAAAAAGTAAACTTTGTAAAATATATAAGGTTAAAAGCGCCTATAACGGACGTGAAGCAGTTGAGATTCTTAAAAATCACATTATTGACATAGTTATCAGCGATATTATGATGCCTTTTATGGATGGATATGATTTAAGTAAATATATAAAAACATCACATGAATATTCACATATACCGGTTATTCTAATCACGTCACAACCTTCTAAAGAGAATGAATTGCAAGGCTTATCAGCCGGTGCGGACGCATATATCGAAAAGCCTTTCACTTTCGACGAACTGAACTTGAGAATTACCAATCTGCTAAAAGCTAAAAATAATATCCGCGCACATTATCAGGATATGAAAATATTCGAGCTCAATGAAAAACTGAATAATAAAGATGAGGAATTCATCAATACTCTAACTCAATATATCCTGGAACACATACAGGAATCTGATTTAAATGTCAACCACTTAGTAGAACACATGCAAATCAGTAGAACACATCTATACAATAAGCTCAAGAAACTGCTCAATTTAAGTATCACAGAGTTTATCAACAAAATAAAAATCGATGTTGCCAAGCTCAAAATTATTGAGACAAATCTTTCTTTTGCGGAAATCTCATGGCAACTGGGATTCAATAACCCAAGCTACTTCAGCAAAACATTCAAACGCTTTACAGGAATGACGCCAAACGAGTTCAAGAATAACCGAGAAAGAAACACACCTATTGAATAGTTATCGGTCAGTCACAATATAATTAACGAAACGTATATTTTATCAGAGAAAAACATAATGCCGACACAGAAATATAATAAAATTGCCTACCAAACTATCCTAATAAAAAAGGAGGCCGAGCCTATGTAAACATTGCAGAACACACAAATACTTATCACACAAAGTTTTACTTCAATATTAATTATTTTATTAACGCACTTCTTCAAAATCGCTTGCACAGCAATTTCCGATAGCATATCTTTGCAACGTGATCACAAAATAATAACTAGATTTACTAACGATTAAAACTATTAAGAATTATGGCACTGAAATATGTAGTCAAGAAAACAACCTTTGGCTTTGATAAGGAAAAAGCCGAAAAATATGTAGCAAGACCATTCAACGTGGTTACTGTTGATTTTAAAATGCTATGCGATCAGGTAACAAAAGTAGGATTCGTTCCACGTGGTACTGTAAAATCAGTACTCGACGGATTGATAGATTCGCTGATAACCTATATGGAAATCGGGGCTTCAGTAAGCCTTGGAGAATTCGGAACGTTTCGTCCTTCATTCGGGTGTAAAAGTCAGGATGATGAAAAAGAAGTGACTACGGACTCCTTAAAGAATCGTAAAATAATTTTCACACCTGGGAGTATGTTTAAAGGTATGATAAAATCAATAAGTATCCAGAAATTGGATAGTTCTAAAACCAAGAGTTCCACCACCCCTGATGATGGAAAGGGAGACGATAAAGGAGAAGGAGGTGGTAGCGGAGAAGCACCGGATCCGGCAGCATAAAAAACGATATTAATATTAAAAAATCCGGCTTAGGTAACATTAAGCCGGATTTTTCTATTATCTAAAATACTACTTTCTATCAGTTAACAC
>UMJR01039749.1_pt1 | contig 17208 bp, 14 predicted proteins | sample 1966121 | NCBI WGS metagenome assembly UMJR01 (sample SAMEA4836155, study PRJEB28245) | human gut metagenome | biome: gut microbiome; material: fecal sample | place: Denmark | collected 2008
TGTGAGCGTGGAGCTTGCGCTGGCGGCACCCAAAGGCCGCGTTTACGCCGTGGAGTGTGAACCGGATGCCTGTGAACTGATCCGTAAAAACCGGGCAAAGTTCCATGCTTGCAACCTCATCCTCATCGAGGGCCGCGCACCGGATGTGCTGGCAGACCTGCCTGCGCCGGATGCCGTGTTCATCGGCGGCACCAAAGGCGGCATGGAAGCCGTGCTGGATGAAGTGCTCGGCAAGAATCCGAACGCACGCATCTGCATTTCGGCCATTGCGCTGGAAACGCTGGGCGCTGCCATTGCCGCCCTCACGGCCCGGGGCCTGACCGCAGAGGTAACGCAGATCGCCGTCAGCCGCACAAAACCGGCGGGCCGACTGCACCTGCTCATGGCCAATAACCCCATCTTCCTCATTACGGGTACACGCAAATGATGCAATTCCTCATCGCAGCGCCTTCTTCCGGCAGCGGCAAGACCACTGTTGCCTGTGCAGTGCTGGCGGCGCTGAAAAAGCGCGGGGCCGACCCCTGTGCGTTCAAAAGCGGGCCGGACTACATCGACCCCATGTTCCACCGCTCGGCTCTGCAGGTGGACAGTCACAATCTGGATCTGTTTCTTTCCAACAGGGATATGGTGCGGGCCATTTTTGCCCGCTATGCCGCCGGGCATGGTGCCGCCGTGTGCGAGGGCGCTATGGGCTTTTATGATGGTCAGGGCCTGACCACCCGTGCCAGCGCTTGGGAACTGGCGGATACGCTGGGCCTGCCGGTGCTGCTGGTGGTGCAGCCCGGAGGGGCCAGCGTGACGCTGGCCGCACAAATTCAGGGCCTTGTGAACTTCCGCAAAAACAGCCATGTTTCGGGCATCCTGCTCAATGATTGTTCCGAAAAGCTGTATAAAATGCTCAAGGCCCTGCTGGAAAGGGAGACCGGCCTGCCAGTGCTGGGCTATCTGCCCCATTTGCCGCAGGCAGCGGTAGAAAGCCGACACCTCGGCCTGAAGACTGCAGATGAAATTGCCGACCTGGAGGAAAAGATCGCCCTGCTGGCCGATGCACTGGTGCTGGATTGGCAGCGCCTTGCCGTGCTGACCGAAAAGCCTGCGCCGGAGGCTTTGCCGGGAGCAGCTGCAGCCACATCCGTCCGCATTGCGGTGGCAAAGGACGAGGCGTTCTGCTTTACCTATGCCGAAACGCTGGACGCACTGCGGGATGCCGGGGCGGAGCTTGTGCTTTTCAGCCCGGTGCAGGATGCGGTTTTGCCGGAAAATATAGGCGGGCTGTATCTGCCCGGCGGCTACCCGGAGCTGTACGCCAAAACGCTGAGTGAAAACAAAACCATGCTGGCTTCCATCCGGCAGGCCGTGCAGGCGGGCCTGCCCACAGCAGCCGAATGCGGCGGCTTTTTGTATCTGGGCCGGAGCCTTGAGGATGCCGACGGTAAGGCGTGGCCCATGGCAGACGTTCTGCCGGGCGATGGCATCCGGGTGGGAAGGCTGGTGCGCTTTGGCTATGCCGAAATGGCCGCCAAGGCGGACAGTATGCTCTTCTGCGCCGGAGAAACGCTGCCCATCCACGAATTCCACCACTGGGATTCCACCGCAAACGGCACTGCATTTACGGCCCGTAAAAACGAGAAAATGCAGTGGGAATGCGGCTTTGCAAACGAGAATTTCTATGCGGGCTTCCCGCATTTATACTGGGCGGGCACGCCCTTGCCGGGCCGCTTTGTGCGCGCGGCAGAACGATACAGCAAAACAAAAGGATGACCTAAATGACCGAAACGGAACTGAATGCACTTTTGGCGGGTATCACCCCTGCCAACGAAGCTGCCCGCGCGGCGGCACACGCCCACTGGGCCAGCCTTGCAAAGCCTCTGGGCGGGTTGGGCCGGCTGGAGACCATGCTGGAGGATGCCGCCGCCCTTACCGGCAGTGCGGAGCTTGATCTTTCCCGCCGGGTGGTGGTGGTGCTCTGCGCTGATAACGGCGTGGTAGCGCAAGGCGTGAGCCAGACCGGGCAGGAAGTGACCCGTGCCGTGGCCGAAAACCTTGCCATGCGGCGCACCAGTGTGTGCCAAATGGCCCGCACGGCCCACTGCGATGTTCTGCCCGTGGATATGGGCATGGCAGGCGAACCGGTGCCCGGCGTGCGCAGCTGCCGCATTGCCGCAGGCACGGCGGATTTTACCAAAGGCCCTGCCATGAGCCGGGCTGAGGCGGTGCAGGCCGTTGGGGAGGGCATTGCCCTTGCCCGGGAACTGGCAGAGGATGGCTACAGGCTCATTGCCACCGGTGAAATGGGCATTGGCAATACCACCACCTCCAGCGCGGTGGCGGCAGTGCTGCTGGGCCAGCCCGTGGAGCTTATGACCGGGCGCGGTGCGGGCCTCTCGGATGAAGGGCTTGCCCGCAAGGTGGATGCCATCTGCCGCGGCATCCTTTGCAATGAGCCGGACCCGGAAGACATATTGGATGTTCTTGCAAAGCTTGGCGGCTTTGATATCGCGGGCCTGTGCGGTGTGTTTCTGGGCGGTGCACTGGCCGGTGTGCCGGTGCTGGCAGATGGCTTTATCAGCGGAGTGGCCGCGCTGTGCGCCGTGCGGCTGTGCCCGGCGGCGGCAAAGGCTGTGTTTGCAAGCCACTGCTCGGCAGAGCCTGCCGCGCGCATCGTGCTGGAAGCACTGGGCAAGGCACCCATCATTACGGCGGGGCTGCATCTGGGCGAGGGCACCGGCGCGGTGGCCAGCATCCCGCTGTGGGATATGGCGCTGGCCGTATACGGCGGGTGCTACTCCTTTGCGGAGGGCGGCATTGCGCCGTATACGCCCCAATGTTGACGCTGGTTCTGGGCGGTGCGGCCAGCGGCAAAAGTGAATATGCCGAGAGCCTTGTGCTCAGGACCACCGGCCCCCGCTACTATCTTGCCACCATGCAGGTGTGGGATGCCGAGTGTGCCGCCCGGGTAGAAAAGCACCGCAAAATGCGGGCCGCAAAGCAGTTTGAAACGGTGGAGTGTCCCTTGCATCTGGACAATGTGCGCCTGCCTGCGCGGGGCACCGCCTTGCTGGAAGACCTTGGCAACCTTGCCGCCAACGAGCTGTACGACCCGGCGGGAGCAGGGAAAAACGCGGCCAAAGCCATCCTGCACGGGCTGGAAAGCCTTGCAGCCCAGTGCGAAAACCTCATCGTTGTTTCCAACGAGGTGTTCAGCGGCGGGGCCGACTATGCCGGTGACACAGGTCGCTATCTGCTGGCACTGGCGCAGGTAAACAATGCCTTTGCTGCCCGGGCCGACAATGTGGTGCGGGTGGTATGCGGCATCCCCGTGTACTATAAAGGAGTGGAAAAATGATCGTTTTGCAGACCATTGCGGTGGCCTTTGCCATGTTTTCAGCCATCCCGGTGCCGCAGTTCGAATGGAACGAAAAAAATATGCGCTACGCCATGTGCGCCTTCCCGCTCATTGGTGTCGTTATTGGTGCGGCGTGGTGTGTGTGTGGCGCGCTGCCCCTGCCGGGCCTTGCCAAGGCGGCAGGCTTTGCGCTGATCCCGGTATGGATCACCGGCGGCATCCATCTGGACGGCTATGCCGACACCTGCGATGCCCTTTCCAGCTACGGCGACCGAGAAAAGAAGCTGGAAATATTAAAAGACCCCCACTGCGGTGCCTTTGCGGTCATCCGACTGTGCAGCTATTTCCTGGCCTATTTTGCCCTGTGCACCTGTGTGAGTTTTACACCCCGCGTGGGTGTGCTGTGGGTTCTGGCACTGGTGCTGGAACGGGCGCTTTCGGGCCTTGCGGTGGCATCGTTCCCCATGGCAAAAAACACCGGTCTTGCACACACCTTTGCCACTGCAGCAGACAAAACTGTGGTGCGCCGGGTGCTGGCGGTGCTGGCCGCAGTGCTGTGCGTGGGCATGGCGGCGCTGGGCGGCTGGGCGCTGGTGCTGGCAGCGCTGGCGGTGCTCTGGCGCTACTATGCCGTGAGCCGGAAGCAGTTCGGCGGCATCACCGGCGACCTTGCCGGGTGGTTTTTGCAAAAGGCCGAGCTCTGGATGCTGGCGGCACTGTGTGCCTGCCAGTGGGGAGGGCTGCTATGATCTTTATTACCGGGCCGCTCTACAGCGGCAAGCGCACCTTTGCGCAAACACTTCCCGGCAAGCGTCTTTCGGACGTGCAGGTATTGGCTGCCGATGCCGCCGACCTGCCTGCCTTGGCAGACAAGCTTGCCCATGAATACGATATCCTCATCGCCACCGAGGTAGGCGGCGGTGTTGTGCCGATGGATGTCAAACAGCGTGCCGACCGCGAGGCGGCGGGCAGGCTTGCCTGCCTGCTGGCCGCACGGGCAGAGTGCGTGGTGCAGATGTTCTGCGGCATCCCCACGGTTTTGAAAGGAGAGTTGTCTCAATGCTGATCTATCTTCTGCGTCATGGCCAGACGGAATACAACGCCCAGAAGCGTTATCAGGGCCAGCGCGATATCCCGCTCTCACCCGAAGGTGCTGCCCAGCTGCGCCGGGCAGATTTTGACCCCGATGTGGTCTATGTTTCCACCCTGCAGCGCACCAGCCAGACGGCGCGCATCCTGTTCCCGGAGGCAAAGCTTGTGCCGGTGGACGGCCTGAAAGAGATGTGCTTTGGCAGCTTTGAGGGCCGCAATTTCATCGAGATGGAAAAGGACCCCGAGTATCAGGCATGGGTGAAGGCCAACTGCGAAAGCCCCTGCCCGGACGGAGAGCGCAAGACGGATTTTTCAGACCGCATCTGCCGCACTGTGGCAGAGCTGATCGATAAAGCTCTTGCCGCAGGCGAAGAGCGGCTGGTCATTCTGGCCCACGGCGGCACCCAGATGGCCGCCATGGAGCGGTTTGCCGTCCCCCACAGGGACTATTACGCATGGTGCGGGCCCAACGCGGGCGGCTTTGTGCTGGATGCAAAGGACTGGACGGAAAAGCATCTGCTGTATCTCGTGAAGACCGTCCAGTACACAAAGGAGAGCAGGGCATGATCCTTCAGGCAGTTGTCGGCGGTTTTGTGCTGGACGCGCTCTTCGGCGACCCGGCGTGGCTGCCGCACCCGGTGGTGCTTATGGGCAGATGCATCTCCCGGCTGGAAAAATTCCTGCGTGCCCGCCTGCCCGGCACCCCGCAGGGCGAGCTGCTGGGCGGTGCCGTGACGGCGTTCTGCCTGCCGGTGGGCACCTTTCTGGTCACGAGCCTTGTGTGTCTGGCGGCGGCAAAGCTCAGCCCGTGGCTGGGCCTTGCGGTGCAGATGTTCTGGTGCGGGCAGGCGCTGGCAGCCAAGGGCCTTGCGCAGGAGAGCACAAATGTGTATAACGAGCTGGTCCGGAACGACCTGCCCGCCGCTCGCAAAGCCGTGAGCCGCATCGTGGGCCGCGACACCCAGAACCTGACCGCAGAGGGTGTGACCAAAGCTGCGGTGGAAACGGTGGCCGAAAATGCCAGCGACGGCGTCATTGCGCCGCTGCTGTATATGCTCATCGGCGGGGCACCGCTGGCGCTGACCTACAAGGCTATCAATACCATGGACAGCATGCTGGGCTACAAGAACGAGAAGTATCTTTACTTTGGCCGCGCAGCCGCGAAGCTGGACGATGTGGCCAACTACATCCCCAGCCGCCTTGCCGCCCTTTTGTGGGTGGCGGCTGCGGCCTTTACCGGCAACGATGCCAAAGGTGCATGGCGCATCTGGCGGCGGGACCGGCGCAACCACGCCAGCCCCAATAGCGCCCAGACCGAAAGCGCCTGCGCCGGTGCACTGGGCGTGCAGCTGGCCGGCCCGGCTTACTATTTTGGCGAATATTACCCCAAGCCTACCATCGGTGATGCCCTGCGCCCCATTGAGCCGCAGGACATCCTGCGCGCCAACCGCATGATGTATGTGGCAAGCGGCTTTGCGCTGGCATGGGGTGCAGCAATACGGGGGTTCCTTGCATGAAACAATTGACCCATGGCGGCGACTGGGCGGGCTACCGCGCCGAGTTTGGCCGCGACCCGCTGGATTTTTCGGCCAATGTCAGTCCGCTGGGCCTGCCGGAAGGGGTGGCAAAGGCCATTACGGCAGCGCTTGCCACGGCCGACCGCTACCCCGACCCGCTGTGTCGGGCCCTGCGTGAAAAACTGGCGGTGGCTGAGGGAGTGCCCGCCGAATGGCTGCTGTGCGGCAACGGCGCGGCAGACCTCATCTTCCGGCTGGCGCTGGCTGCAAAGCCCCGCACTGCACTGGTAACGGCCCCCACTTTTGCCGAGTATGCCACCGCCCTTGAAACGGCAGGCTGCACGGTGGAACGGCATTTTTTGCGGGAAGAAAACGATTTTACGGTGACGAAAGATCTCCTGAACGCGGTGCACCCGGGCATCGATCTGGTGTTCCTCTGTCAGCCCAACAACCCCACCGGCCAGCTGGCAGAGCCTGCCCTTGTGGAAGCGCTGCTGCGCAGATGCGAAGCCGTGGGTGCGGTACTGGCCGTGGACGAATGCTTTCTGGATTTTCTGCCGGAGGGCGAAGGCCTTTCGGCAAAGCATCTGCTGAAAAACAGCAAAAAACTGATTATTTTAAAAGCCTTCACCAAGCTTTACGGCATGGCAGGCGTGCGTCTGGGCTATTGCCTGTGCTCTGATACAGAGCTGCTTGCCCGGATGCGGGCAGCGGGCCAGCCGTGGGCGGTTTCCAGTCTGGCACAGGCGGCGGGCATCGCTGCGCTGGACGAGACGGAATATGTGGCGAAGGTGCGTGCATTGATCGAAGCACAGCGGCCTGTGCTGGCAGACGGCCTGCGGGCGCTGGGCCTGCGGGTGATCGAGGGCCGGGCTAACTATCTGCTGTTCCGCGCGCCGGAAGCGCTGGGCGAAGCGCTGCGCCGCAAGGGTGCGGTACTGCGCAGCTGCGGCAATTATCCGGGCCTTGATGCCAGCTGGTACCGCACCGCTGTGCGCACAGAAAACGAGAACCGGCAGCTGCTTGCACTGCTGGCCGAAACCCTGCCGGAGGTGGCACAATGAGCAAGGCAAAATGCATTATGGTGCAGGGCACCATGAGCGGTGCGGGCAAAAGCCTGCTGTGCGCGGCGCTGTGCCGCATCTTTGCGCAGGATGGCTACCGCGTGGCCCCTTTCAAAAGCCAGAACATGGCCCTGAACAGCTTTGTCACTCGCAACGGTGCAGAGATGGGCCGTGCGCAGGTGGTGCAGGCACAGGCTGCAGGCGTGGAGCCGGATGTGCGCATGAACCCCATCCTGCTCAAGCCCAGCAGCGATGTGGGCAGTCAGGTGATCGTGAACGGCAAGGCCCGGGGCCAGATGCCTGCCGCCGCCTACTTTAAAATGAAGCGCAGCCTTATCCCGGACATTCTGGAAGCCTACAACAGCCTTGCCGCCGAGAACGACATTATCGTGATCGAAGGCGCGGGCAGCCCGGCGGAGATCAACCTGAAAGCCGACGATATCGTGAACATGGGCCTTGCAAAGCTGGTGGATGCGCCGGTGCTTCTGGCGGGCGATATCGACCGGGGCGGCGTATTCGCCCAGCTGTACGGCACTGTGGAGCTGCTGGAAGCCGACGAGCGTGCCCGCATCAGGGGGCTCATCATCAACAAGTTCCGGGGCGATGTGGAGATCCTGCGGCCCGGCCTTGCCATGCTGGAAGAAAAAACGCACCTGCCCGTGCTGGGCGTAGTGCCGTACCTGCGGGTGGAGATCGAGGACGAGGATTCCCTCTCCGACCGGCTGGATACAAAAGCTGCGGTCAAGCCGCTGGATATCGCCATCCTGCGCCTGCCGCATGTATCCAACTTCACCGACTTTATCCCGCTGGAACAGCACTCGCTGCTGGGCGTGCGGTATGTGCAGCGCACCCGCCAGCTGGGTGCACCGGATCTCGTCATCCTGCCCGGCACCAAGAACACCATGGACGACCTGCGCTGGCTGCGGGAAAGCGGACTGGAAGCGGCGGTGCTCAGGCTTTCGGCAGCCGGTACGCCGGTGCTGGGCGTGTGCGGCGGCTACCAGATGCTGGGTGAACAGCTCTGCGACCCGGCAGGGGAGGAGAGCGGCACCCCCTGCACCCTGCGGGGCCTTGGCCTGCTGCCCACCACGACGGTGTTCGGCACCGAAAAACACCTGACCCAGACCGCAGCCTGTGTGGCAACAGAACCCTTTGCAGGCGCAAAGCTGACGGGCTACGAGATCCACGCAGGCCGCACCGAGGTGCGGGGCAGTGCGTTCTGCATCCTTGCAGACGGCACGCCGGAGGGCTGTGTGCAGGACGGTGTATTCGGTACCTACCTGCACGGCCTGTTCGACACCGGCGAACTGACCGAAAAACTGACCGCATTTTTGTGCAAACGGAAGGGCATCGATCCGGCCGGGGCCGAGCTTATCCCCATGGAGCAGTACCGTCAGCAGCAGTTTGATCTGCTTGCCGATGGTGTGCGCGCGGCACTGGATATGCCCGCTATCTATGCCGCCATGGGAATGCAAAAAGGAGACAACACATGACACCGCAGCATCATCTGCCCGCCGACATTGAACGGACGAGCATCTCCATTATCACAAGGGAACTGGACGAGCTGGGCCTGACCCCGCCGCCGGAGACGGCTGCGGTGGTCAAGCGGGTCATCCACACCACCGCGGATTTCGACTATGCCAAAAATCTGCGCTTTACACCCGGCGCGGTGGAAGCCGCAGTCAAGGCCCTGCACGCGGGTGCTTTCATCGTTACCGACACCAATATGGCGCTGGCGGGCATCACAAAGCCGGGCCTGAAAAAACTGAACGGTGAAGCCATCTGCTACATGGCAGACCCCGCTGTGGCCGAAGCCGCAAAGCAGGCGGGCACCACCCGTGCCGTTGCCGCCATGCACCGCGCTGCCCGGGAGCACCCGGGGGCCATTCTGGCCATTGGCAATGCGCCCACGGCCCTTTTGACCATTGCGGAGGAAATGGAAGCCGGTCTGCGGCCTGCACTGGTCATTGGCGTGCCGGTGGGGTTTGTGAATGTGGTGGAAAGCAAGGAAGTGCTGTTTGCCGCCTGCGAGCGATACGGCGTGCCTGCCATCGCCGCCATGGGCCGCAAGGGCGGCAGCAATGTGGCTGCAGCCATCTGCAACGCCCTCATTTACTCTGCCGCCGAAATGCTGGACCCCTCTGCCAGAGGGTGGAACGGATAAGGCGGAAACAGCATAACATCAAAAACCCGGAACCCTTTTTGAGCCGTTTTGGCCGAGAAAAGGTTCCGGGTTTTGTTCATGATTTTTTCAGAGAGCTATTTTGCAACAGCCCCATTTTCACGGAAAAGGTCCGAACCGAGCACGGCATCCACACTGCCGGCATCAGGCTGCGGGGAACGCCTTGTTCCACACTTCGATCACCTTGAACTTCGGGGTCCAGCCTTCGGGTTCAAAGCGGTCGCCCTTGGCAGCCATGGTGCCCTGCTCGGTGCACCACTGTGCGGCCTTGGCCATATCAGGGTCGGTCACATCCGCAAAGGCGGGTGCGCCTGCGGGTTCGGGCCTGCCTGCGGTGTTCCACACCAGCAGAGCCAGTTGGCCGCGGCTTGCCGGGATGGCTGTACCCTCGGGCAGGAGGCTGTGCAGGATCACGCGGGTGGCGATCTCGTAGCCGCCCCAGATGGCTGCACCGCCAACGGCCACGGCGGCAATGGTACCGCCTGTGGTATCCATGGGTGCAGGTTCCACGCCGAAGTCTTCATCAAGAGGTTCGTCCGGGTCGATGCGCTGCTCCGGGTCAAGCGAGCTGGCCGACCACTGAGCGACCAGTTCCACCGGGCCATTGGGCATTTTAAAGGTAAAGGTTGTGCTGGTCTGCCAGTTATCAGACGGCTCCACCGGCGTGGTACTGCCGTCCTGCGCGGTCCACTGCTTAAACTCCATCCAGTAGCCGTCTTTCAGGGTGGTGGCCACTGTCACCGGCTCGCCTTCCTTGACCCAAAGGCTGCTGCGCGGTTCGCCGTTGATGGTCACACTGCCCAGACTGTCGTTGATGGATACCTTGTACAGCTGGTCCCGCTGTGCTTCCAGCGTCACATTGCCGTTAGGCATTTTAAAGGTGAACTCCGGGCTGGTCTGCCAGTCGCCCTCCGGCCAGCCGTCATCCGGCTCTACGGGTGCAGTGCCGGTATATGTCCACTGCAGGAAGGGGTTTTCCTCCGTGCTTTCGGCCCGGACGGTGACCGGCTGGCCCGGCTTCACGATCTTTTTGGATGTGCCGGTGTCGCCGGTTCCGTCCACGATGGTGCCGTGTGTGACGTTGACATCGTACAGGGTCGTAAAGAATGCCTGCAGCTCTACATCACCTTCGGGCATGGTGAAGCGGAAACTCTGCTTGCCCTGCCAGTTTTGATCCGGTTCCACGAGTTCTTTCTCGCTGAAAAGCCGCCACATATTAAACTGGCGGTAGTCGTTGAGCTCGCTGTCAGGAACTTTTGCGATGATCCTTGTGCCCGGCAGCGCCTCATAAATGTTCTGCTCTTCTGCCCCTTCGGCAAAGAACTCAGCCTTTCCTGCGGTCTCAAAGATCAGATACGTTTTTCGATAATCTGCGCTCAGGCTCACGTTGCCTGCAGGCATTTTAAAGGTAAAGGTTTTGCTGGTCTGCCAGCCGCCATCCGGCTCTTCGGGTGCAGTGCCGGTATACGTCCACTGCTTGAACTGTTTTGTAATATCGTCGCTGTCGGTGAACTGAATGGTCACCTCGGTGCCCGGCAGATAGATGCCGGAGGGTTTGCCGGTATCGCTGCTCTCGTCCACGATGGTGCCGCCGTTCACGGTGAGGTCGTACAGCTGCTTGTAATCAGCGGTCAGGGCCACGTTGCCTGCGGGCATTTTAAAGGTAAATTCTTTGCTGGTCTGCCAGCCATCGGGCAGGCCCGTGGGCTCCGTGCCGCTGGTAAACTTCCAGCCATCAAATTCATGGTACGCATTGAAGAAGGTGTCCGACGTTTTCACCTTGACGGTCTCACCTTCCAGCGCCTGTGTGCGCGCCGCGCCGTTCACGAGAACCGTGCCGCGGTTCTCGTCCACCGACACATTGTAAACCGTTTTGTACTCGGCTTCCAGCGTCACGTTGCCTGTGGGCATCTTAAAGGTGAATTTTTTGCTGTTTTGCCAGCCGCCCTCCGGCCAGCCAGCCGTCGGTGCTTCGGGTTCGGTATCTGTAGACTTCCACTGCTTGAACTGCTTGGCAATATCGTGGCTGTCGTCAAACACAACGGTCACTTCATCGCCCGGCAGATAGATGCCGGTGTCGCCGTTTCCGTCCACGATGGTGCCGCCGGTCACGGTGAGGTCGTACAGCTGCTTGTAATCAGCTTTCAGGGTCACATTGCCTGCGGGCATGGTGAAGGTAAAGCTTTTGCTGGTTTTCCAGCCCTCAGACGGGTTCACCAGATCGGCACTGTCACCGGAAAGCTTCCAGCCATCAAATTCATGGTACGCATCGAAGAAGGTGTCCGACGCTTTCACCGTGACGGTTTCACCTTCCAGCGCCTGTGTGCGCTTCTCATCGTTCACAAGAACCGTGCCTCGGTTCTCGTCCACCGACACATTGTAAACCGTTCTGTACTCGGCTTCCAGCGTCACGTCGCCTGCGGGCATTTTAAAGGTGAACTCCGGGTTGGTCTGCCAGCCGCCTTCCGGCCAGCCATCCCTCGGTGCTTCGGGTTCGGTATCTGTAGACTTCCACTGCTTGAACTGTTTTGTAATATCGTCGCTGTCGGTGAACTGAATGGTCACCTCGGTGCCCGGCAGATAGATGCCGGTGTCGGTTCCATTCACGATGGTGCCGCCCTTCACGGTGAGATCATACAGCTGCTTGTAATCAGCGGTCAGGGCCACGTCGCCTGCGGGCATGGTGAAGGTGAATTCTTTGCTGTTTTCCCAGTTATCAGACGGGCGCACAAGAGGCGTGCTGCTGGTAAGCTTCCAGCCATCAAATTCACGGTACGCATCGAAGAAGGTGTCCGACGCTTTCACCGTGACGGTCTCACCTTCCAGCGCCCGGCTGCGCTCCTCGTTGTTTACGAGAACCGTGCCGCGGCTATCAGCCACCGACACATTGTAAACCGTTTTGCACTCGGCTTTCAGTGTCACGTTGCCTGCAGGCATGGTAAAGCTAAAGCTCGGCTTGCTCTGCCAATCATTGGGCAGGTCTGTGGGTTTCGTGCCGCTGAGCGTCCACTGCGCGAACTTCTTCGTATCCGTGTCCGCCGGGGCCGTAACGGTCACCTTGGTGCCCGGCAGATAGTTGCCGGTGTTGGTTCCATTCACGATGGTGCCGCCGTCCACCGTCAGGGTGTAGGCCGTTTTGCATTCTGCGGTCAGGGCCACGTCGCCTTCGGGCATGGTAAAGGTAAAGGTTCTACTGGTCTGCCAATCATTGGGCAGGTCTGTGGGTTTCGTGCCGCTGAACGTCCACTGCGCGAACTTCTTCGTATCCGTGTCCGCCGGGGCCGTAACGGTCACCATTTCACCGGCATAGAAGCGGGTATCGCTGGTGCCGTTTGTCTTGGCGGTGACACCTTCCGGCTCGGTATGGAGGGTGTAAAGGGCGGCGGATTCGATGCGGAAATACGCCTCACTCGCATAATACCTGTCGCCTGTGCCATGCGTATGCGTTTTTTCCGCATTGCTTGCAGAGGAGGTATAATAAACACTGCCCATGCCATCCGGCGGCACATACTCGACCATTCCCACCCAGCCTTCATTGCCTTTGTTCCAGATCTCCACTTTTGGGGTATTGACGAATCTGGGGGCTCTGGTATAGTTGGAACCCCAGAGAAAGGCTTCCTTGTCGTCGCTTACAGCAGTCACCGTAACACCGCTGCTCTTGTTCACCGTCAGCTTTTCATCGGACACCTGTCCGCCATTGGAGGTAATATTCACCGCGCCATTGCTGGTGATTGTAGTAATGCCCTTAAGGGCATACTCACCCTTGCTCGTCACCGTAACATCACCGCTGGTGTTATTCACGGTCAGGCCGCCGTCAACTGCGATTCCATCCGGATTGCTTATGTTCACACTGCTGCCTGCCGTAATGTTGGCGCCCTTTGCAATTGCGGCCTTCGTTGCATCAACCGTATCTCCGGTCACGGTAACGGCACCGCCGGCGTTTACGGTCAGTTTTCCGCCCACAGCTGTGCCTTGCGCGTTGGTGATCGTCACTGCACCATCACTGGTGATGTCGGCGTTACCGATGATCGTTGCATAGTCTCCGCTTGCACCGGTCACCTCAACGCTGCTGCTTTGGGTCACGCTCAGGCTGCCGCGTGTAGCCGGGCCCACAAGTGCTCCCACGCCCGCAAGAAGAGCAAGTGTATTCTCGATCTTTACCGGACCATTGCTGGCGATCACGGTATTGCCGCCTGCATCATTGCAAAGAGGATACAGATGGCTGCTTGTGATCGTCACGCCGCCATTGCCAGCGGTATTGTCTATATTCAGGCTGCCCAGCACCACCCGGTTATACTGGGCCGTCAGAGAGACTTCGCCGTTGCAGTTCTCAATTTTCAGGGAACCGGCCATGCCATATCCGCTGAGGGTAATGTTATGCATTCCAGTGATCACGACCGGATTTGCGATTGCTGTCACATACCTATATCCGCAGACCAGCTCCAGATCGGTCCCCGGATTGACCGCAGTCAAAACTGCATCGCTCAGCAAATTTCCATCCGTATTGCTGCTCAGATTAAGGGTCACTTTTGAGCCATTCACCGACATGGTGCATTGGGGCAGTGCTTTGGCAACATTGCCCGGTGTAAGGCCCGTTGTTGTCCCGCCTTTTGTAAGCGTGATCATCGCCGCGCTTCCGATTTCCGGTTCTGCCGCCAGTGCCGGTGCGCACACGCTCAGCACCATGCACAGCGCCACGAGGGCCGAAAGCAGCCTTTGGGTCAGGGTCGTCTGCTTCATATGGAATTCCTCCTTTTTGCTTACGGGGGGGGGTATGCGTCCGCCTTAAAAATACCATATTTCACCTTCTTTTTCAATAAAACCTGCGTGAAACGCCCCAAAAACTGCGTGAAAAACGTTTTGAACCGCTGTGCGCGCCTTTGCCCCCTCTTGCAATTTGTGCGCAAAGGGTGTAGAATACAGTCACAATCAAATACAGGGGAGCTTGTGAAGCAGGCTGAGAGGAAGTACCTAAACTTCGACCCTTTTACCTGATGCGGATAATGCCGCCGTAGGAAGTCAGAATGGATGATTTTTTGCAGGAGGCACCGCGGAAGGTGTCTCCTGTTTTTTTTGTTGTGTACCTATTACCATTAAGGAGGATGCCTTGTACTTTTCTGCGGAAGTGCCGCAGCGGGCTGAGGGGGAGCGCCCTGAGCTTTGTGACCGTCAGCGATGGGAAGCCGTGTTCCGGCGTGAGAGGAGACCAGAAAGTCTCGACCGCTTCTTATAGTTCCTGCGCCGGGTCTGGCACCGGGTGCGGGCTGTTTGCGGAGGCGCTGTATGGTTTTTGCTGCTTCCGCAGGTTTGGAAAGGAGCCTTGCCTTATGAAAAAACTTTCTGTGAAAAAGCTGGCGCTGGCCGGCATGCTGTGCGCTCTGTGCGTGGTGGGCAGCGTATTCAGCTTCCCCATGTTCGGCAGCAAATGTGCACCCATCCAGCACATGGTCAATGTGACCTGCGCGGTGCTGCTTGGCCCGTGGTGGGGCGTGGGCGTGGCCTTTGTGGCCTCGCTGCTGCGCAACCTGCTGGGTCTGGGCAGCCTGATGGCCTTCCCCGGCAGCATGTTCGGCGCACTGCTGTGCGGCCTTGTGTACCATAAGACCAAAAACATCCTTGCCACCATGGTGGGCGAGGTGTTCGGCACCAGCATTCTGGGCGGCCTGTGCGCTTACCCGGTGGCCATCTTCCTCATGGGCAAGAGCGCCGGCGACATCGCGTTCTATGCCTACATCGTGCCGTTCCTCATCTCCACTGCAGTGGGTTCCATCATTGCGGGCGTGCTGGTGTACAGCCTGCAGCGCTCCGGCGCACTGCGCTCCATGCAGAACAGTCTTTCCTGACGGAGGGGCACCCGAATGTTCAAAACAGAATTCGAGAACCTGCGCCGCACCTGCCCGCTCATCCATAACATTACCAACTACGTCACCGTGAACGACTGCGCCAACATGGTGCTGGCCTGCGGTGCTTCGCCCATCATGGCCGACGATGCCGCCGAGGTGGAGGACATCACCACCATCTGCGGCGGTCTGAACATCAACATCGGCACCCTGAACAGCCGCACCATCACCAGCATGCTGCTGGCGGGCAAAAAGGCAAACCAGCTGGGCCATCCTGTGGTGCTGGACCCGGTGGGTGCGGGTGCATCCCGCCTGCGCACCGACACGGCTTTCCGCCTGCTCAGGGACGTAAAGTTCACCGTGATCCGCGGCAACATCTCGGAGATCAAAACGCTGGCCTCCGGCGCGGGAACTACCAAGGGCGTGGATGCCGATGTGGCCGATAAAGTTACTGAGGAAAATCTGGATTCTGCCGTGGCCTTTGCCAAGGCCTTTGCAGCCCAGACGGGTGCCGTTATTGCCATTACCGGTGCCATCGACATCGTGGCCGATGCCGAAAAAGCCTACTGCATCCGCAACGGCAATGCCATGATGAGCAGCATCACCGGTACGGGCTGCCAGCTTTCGGCCCTGACGGCGGCGTTCGTCACCGCCAACCCCGGCCATTCGCTGGAAGCCGCTGCAGCTGCAGTGTGCGCCATGGGCCTTGCGGGCGAGACCGCCCACAAGCGCCTGACCCCGCTGGACGGCAACTCCACCTACCGCAATTATATCATCGATGCCATTTACAATATGACCCCGGAACAGCTGGAAGAAGGAGCAAACTATGAAGTGCGATAAGCAGAACATGCTTCTGTATGCCGTCACCGACCGCGCATGGGTGGGAAAGCAGACCCTCTATGAACAGGTGGAGAGCGCCCTGAAGGGCGGTGTCACCTGTGTGCAGCTGCGTGAAAAAGAGCTGGACGACGAAGCTTTTCTGAAAGAGGCTGTGGAGATCCATGCTCTGTGCCAGCGCTACGGCGTGCCGTTCTTTGTGAACGACAATGTGGACATTGCCATCCGCTGCCACGCCGAGGGCGTGCACGTGGGGCAGGAGGATATGGCCGCAGCGCAGGTGCGCGCCCGTGTGGGCGACGGTATGATGATCGGCGTTTCCGTCCACAGTGTGGAGGAAGCACGGGAAGCCGTCAAGCACGGCGCAGACTGCCTTGGCGTGGGCGCAGCCTTTGCCACCCACACCAAGACCGATGTGGACGTTCTGCCCCACGAGACCCTGAAGGCCATCTGTGATGCCGTGGACATCCCGGTGGTGGCCATTGGCGGCATCCACAAGGAGAACATCCTGCAGCTCAAGGGCACCGGTGTGGATGGCGTGGCCCTTGTGAGCGCCATCTTTGCAGCAGACGACATCGAGACCGAGTGCAAAGAGTTGAAAGCCCTGTCGGAGCAGATCATCTGACCGATCCCGCGGCAAACCGGGGACACCACCTTGGGCCGCGTTACAAAATTCATGGAGAAAACCAACATGAAAAGCGTATTTTGCGCAGGTGCCGGCATCCAGAACGTTCTGTTTTTTCTGAATGACGGTTGCCTTTCCCTACCCTTGTATGACCAGCACCCTGCTGTTCAGAGATAAACTGTCATTTGGAGGAACAGAGCGTATGCAGACTTATACCACTCAGATGGATGCTGCCCGCAAGGGCATCATCACGCCGCAGATGGAGATCGTGGCAAAAAAGGAATACCGCACCACCGAGGAGATCCGCCAGTGGGTCGCCGAGGGCAAGGTAGCCATTCCGGCCAACAAGCACCACGAGTGTTTGAACCCCGAGGGTGTCGGCTCCATGCTGCGCACCAAGATCAACGTGAACCTTGGTGTCTCCCGCGACTGCAAGGACTACAACGTGGAGATGCAGAAGGTGATGAGCGCCGTCAACATGGGTGCCGAAGCCATTATGGATCTTTCCAGCCACGGCAACACCCAGCCCTTCCGTCAGAAGCTGACCCACGAGTGCCCGGTGATGATCGGCACCGTGCCGGTGTACGATTCGGTCATCCACTACCAGCGCGATCTGGCTGAGCTGACCGCACAGGACTTCATCGATGTGGTGCGCCTGCATGCAGAGGACGGTGTGGACTTTGTCACCCTGCACTGCGGCATCAC
>UMJR01008930.1_pt1 | contig 17053 bp, 10 predicted proteins | sample 1966121 | NCBI WGS metagenome assembly UMJR01 (sample SAMEA4836155, study PRJEB28245) | human gut metagenome | biome: gut microbiome; material: fecal sample | place: Denmark | collected 2008
GTAGACTCTCTTCGGGGGCTGTGCTTTGGCTGTGGAAGGAAAATTGCTATTTATTGTTGGAGTGATTTGGGGAATCGCCGGAAGGTTTTGGCTTTCTGTGGAGTTGTTTTTTGAAGGATTGACCCGAATTATTGTTGTAGTATGCTGAAAACATATTAAAACAGAAAGCATTTTTCAAACACGCTCTAGTTCTTGACATTTATATTTAAAATCCTTATAATTAAGCAAATACTTAATTAAGTAAATGCTTTATTTTGGAGGAGAAAATGACAGATATCGAATTACTGCATACTATTACTATGCCAACACGGTACCAGATTCTTATGCTTTTACTGGAACATCATTACTGTGGGAAAGCATTGGCTGCGAAGATTGGAATCAGTGAAGCAGCAATATCACAGCATCTACAGATATTAAAAGATTGTGGAATAGTGACGGGACAAAGGATTGACCGTCAAATGCATTATCAGGTTAATACAGAACTTCTGATACAGAGTGTTGGTGTTTTTCATCAGGAAGTATTGGAGAAGAGTGAACATATGCCAAATAGGGATTATTGTGATTGTGAGCTTGCTGAGTTTTGTAGTCGGAAGGGAGATGTAAAGAAGTAATGAGAGAGAATAAAGATTATCTGATTACAGAAAAACCATCGAGAGCTTTACTTATTTTTTCGATTCCGATGATTATTGGAAATCTGTTTCAACAGGCATATACAATTGTAGATTCTGCTATAGTGGGACGTTATGTAGGAGAAACTGCTTTAGCTGCTGTTGGCGCATCTTATGCTCTGACAAGTATATTTATTTGTATTGCCATTGGAGGTGGTATTGGTGCATCTGTTATTATCAGCCATCACTTTGGTGGACATAATTATGGACGTATGAAGACTGGTATTCGTACTGCGTTACTTTCATTTCTTTTCATTAGTTTGATACTTGGAGGCATTGGATTGATTTTCAGCCAGCAAATTATGGAGGTTTTAAATACACCGGCAGATGCAATAGATATTGCTGTAACTTATTTGAATATTTATTTTTTGGGACTGCCATTCTTATTTATGTACAACATTCTTTCTTCGATGTTTAATGCACTTGGAGAATCACGCATTCCGTTGTATTTACTGATTTTTTCTTCTGTATTGAATATTTTTCTGGATTTATATATGGTGGCAGTATTGAATTTAGGTGTGGCTGGTGCAGCATATGCAACGTTTATTGCTCAGGGAATTTCAGCAGTTTTATCTTTGATTATTTTTATTGTTACGCTTCAAAAGTTACCGGGAAAAGCTGAGGGCTGGCTGAGCAAAACAGAATTTTCTGATATGTCCAGGATTGCGTTGCCATCTATCCTTCAACAGTCTACGGTTTCTATTGGCATGATGCTAGTTCAGTCAGTGGTAAATAGCTTTGGGACACAAATTCTTGCTGGATTCTCTGCTGCGATGCGAATAGAATCTCTTTGTGTTGTACCAATGTCAGCAATAGGTAATGCAATGTCTTCTTACACTGCACAAAATATTGGTGCAGAAAAAGAGGAGCGAATTTCACAAGGTTATCGGATGGGCAATTTCATGATTATTGTTATAGCGGTTATTTTGTGTTTATTCCTCGAAATAGCCCATAAGCCTCTGATTGCCTTGTTTTTAGATAATGCAGCATCATCACAGACGATTGTTACTGGAGAAAGTTATCTGAAATTTATTGGTTTCTTCTTTTGTATGATTGGATTTAAAATGGCTGTCGATGGTATTTTGCGGGGAGCAGGAGCAGTGAGAGTTTTTACTATTGCGAACCTGGTAAATCTAACATTGCGAGTTACCATTGCAAAATTCGGAGCTCCAATTTGGGGAGTTTCTATGGTATGGTATGCAGTACCGCTTGGCTGGCTTGCCAACTTTCTGATTTCCTATGGATATTACAGAACTGGAAAGTGGAAAGAAGCTGTTTCAAAAACGGTAGATTAGATGAGGAAAGCTCGAAATCCCATCCCCTATATTTGTGACTAAAGTCACAAATATAGGGGATGGGATTTCTTTGTGGATGTCCGTCCCGCTGCGTAAGTCAGGATTTTTATTCTTCATCTCTGGTGATAAACATCATTATAAATGCCAACAACAGCAATACGGAAGATATAAGGATTGCCCGTTCATGGAAGTATTTAATACACTGGTTTCCGATGATCGCCCCGCAGATAAAGCAAAGAATAATTCCGTAATAGAGAAGCCCTTTTTCAAGAGCTTCTCTTTTTTTTGTCTGGAAGAACGTGTAAATATTCTGTGTGCCGCTTCGCAAGTTTCCGATGCACATAGTAGTAGCGATACCATTTCCATGAATTTTACGAAAACTTTCTACCTGAATGCCACAGGCGAGGGAAGTTAAGCTATTTGCAAGAAGGTTATGACTTTGTGGGAGAAAGCTTACGATAGTAAGAATAATAGCCTCTGCCACAACAGAAATCTGCCGCCAATGCAAATGACTTCCTATTCCTGAATTTCGGACAATGTCTGCAAGTGCGATTCCAAAGGTAAAAGCAAGAACAGGGCAAAGGTAGCGGATAGCTGCAGGAATATTTCCTTCAGAAAGATGGACACCGAGAAGGAGCATATTTCCCGTCTGGGCATTTGCAAATACCTCGCCTCTGCCGATATAGGAATAGGCATCCATAAAGCCGCCGGATAGCGCAAGCAGGATACCAAGTTCTATGGATTCTGAAATTTGGACTTTTTTATTCAAACAAAAAACCTTCTTTCTATCTATAAGTGTGATTTACAAGTTCTATACACAATATCTTTAAAAAAATTGTGGATAGACGCAGTGCTTTGGGAAAATATTGTGGATAACTTTATAAAATTTGCATGATTTACAAAAAATAATTCAAAAGATGCCGTAATGATTATAGTGGGAATGAGACTGTTTGTCAATTAGAATATCTTTACTTTCAAATGGCAGAATGTTATCATAGTAGCTGTTAACCAAGGAAACATCTACATGATTTTTTCATTAAAAATATAGGAGGATTGCAATGGCAGAGAAAGCATTAATCGCTATGAGTGGTGGTGTTGATTCATCAGTAGCAGCATACCTTATGAAAGAGGCAGGATATGATTGTATTGGTGTGACAATGAAGCTTTATGATAATGAAGATATTGGAATGGCAAGGGAGAAAACCTGTTGTTCTTTAAGTGATATTGAGGATGCCAGAAGCGTGTGTGTTAAATTGGGAATCCCATATTATGTATTTAATTTTAAAGATGATTTTAAGGAAAAAGTTATTGATAATTTTATTTCCTGTTATCAGAATGGAATGACACCGAATCCCTGCATCGAGTGTAATCGTCATTTAAAATTTGAGCATTTATATAAGAGAGCGAAGGTATTACATTGTGATGTTATCGTAACGGGTCATTATGCAAAAATCACACACGATGAGCAGGGATATCATCTGTTAAAAGGTGTCGATGACAGCAAGGATCAGAGCTATGTACTGTATTCTCTTACACAGGAACAGCTTGCCAATACCTGTTTCCCTTTGGGAGATTACAGCAAGACAGAAATTCGTAAGATTGCAGAAGAACAGGGATTTTTCAATGCCCATAAGCACGATAGTCAGGACATCTGCTTTATTCCAGATGGAGATTATATGTCATTTATTGAAAAAACAACTGGTAAAAAGAGCGAGCCGGGAGACTTCGTAAATCAGGAAGGCGAAGTAGTCGGCAGGCACAAAGGCTACTATGGCTATACTATCGGACAGAGAAAAGGTCTCGGCATATCCGCACCAAAGCCATACTATGTAACAGAAATCCGCCCGGAAGAGAATAAAGTCATCGTCGGAAGCAATGAAGACTTATTTAAGACTGATTTAATTGCAAATGACTTCAACTGGATAGAGAACTTAGCGGAGGACGAAGTCGCTAAGGCAAGAATCCGCTATCACCAGACAGAAAAAGAAGCAACCGCCAGGAAAAATTCAGATGGAACAGTAGACATTCATTTCTTAGAACCACAGCGTGCGATTACCAAAGGCCAGGCAGTAGTCCTGTATAGGGATAACCACGTAGTGGGGGGAGGAACAATCATAAAATAATTTTTGATTTGCCGCAGGCAAAGGAGACGCATCCCAAGAGAAAAGAAATCTGTGGTCGGATTGCCAGAAGAATTTAGAAAAGAGTCAGTAAAAAATTACCCCATTTTGTTCCGTTGTGCTAAACGTTCCATTTTGCCCAATAAAACAGAAACTTCGGAGAAACGAATCCGAAGTTTCTATGGTCAAAATTCCACAGCACAAAGTCACAAAATGGGGTGATTTTTTTACTGACTCTTCTTCTCGTATTCTTCTGGCAATCCGACCACAGATTTCTTCACTCTCGGGGAGCTGTGCTTTGGTTGGGGCAGAATCAGAATATTATGTTAGATAATTTTGAGATTTTTCAAAAGGTTATGGCTTTCCAGAAAATGAATACTAAAGATTGACATATAAGTGATTGCTATGATATCACAGCAATTTTACAATAATAAATTAAGTTGTCTTTTATCTATTTTGCAGAATTAAAGTAAGCAGGCGTTTTCAAAATTTTTAAGCTGGATTGCACAGAAAAAATTGAAAAAGAATGGGTTCACTATAAGATTGAATTTTATTCCTTTGTGCTGTGGAGTTCTGACTGTAACCTCACGAGATCGTTTTTGAGCAAGGTTGTTTTATCAGGCAGAATGGAACATTTAGCACGACAGAATAAAATCAAACGTATAATGAACCCCTTCTTTTTTAGATATCTAAGATAATCTGGCAACAGCCAAAGACAGCTCCCAACGAGAGAAGCCATCCTATATTTGTGGCCTTAGAGCAAGGATTGAATGCGAGTATGTAAGCGAACATTCAACCCGTAGTGATAGAGTCACAAATATAGGATGGCTTCTCTCGTTGGGAGCGTCTCCCCTGCCTGCGGCAACCCAGAGCTTAATAAGAAATTACCGTAGTATTCGTTGGCATATATTTCCAAATATAATATGCATCGGAGTCCATCAGACGCACACATCCATTAGATGCTGGTTTACCAATTGTAGCATCTGCATACACCGTGCTTGCAATTGGAAATTTATGATGATTCTGGCTGCTGCCGGATGGGTAACGGTGTACTCTGGTGTGGAAAGAGTTTCTTCCACAATAATGAGTTATGTATTCTTCATAAGTATTAACATAATACCAGCCATTTTCCTTCTGACCAATGCGGAAAGTTCCATGGGGAGAACGGGTATTATAGTTTCCGGAGGCGCAAGGGAACGATTTGATTAATTTCCAATTGTTCTTTCGACCCTGAAAAATGCTGACTTCCTGTGTATAATGACTGACCCAGATTAAATAGCTGGTTTTGCTGGAATACTTTTTAACATAAGCAAGTTTTTGAGCAGTAGAATATTTGGATGTTGTGTAGTTGCATTTGAAAGCGCGAAGACTTCCTGTAGTGAGGTAGTAGGTCTTCCCTTTATAGAGAATCTCGCTTCTCTTATATTTGGTATTACGTCCGATTAAATCAACGGTTACACCGCTGCTTAATGTTTTAACAACTTTTTTAGAAGTCCAGGAACGGTAAAGAGAAACTCTCTTGGTTGTCTTGCAGAAGTAAGTCATCGTTCTTATTGTTTTTAATGGTGAAAGTAAAGTGTTAGGGGTACAGCTTACAGTAGCTCCTGTTGAAGAAGTATAATTCTTTCCATTAATCGTTGTGTAAGGTTTTACCATAAAAGTAATACTTGAAGCGCCGCTTGCAATGGAAGTCTGATAAGTGGAGCGGGTGGTGTTTGCTAAAAGAGTGTAACTGCTGCCTTTTTTTATATATACACTGTAACCGCTTGCGTTATAAAGTGTGTTCCATTTTAAGTTGAGACGGCTATTGCTTGCGTAGACAGATAATCCAGTTACATTCTGTGAAATGGTTACGGGAATCGTAGCAGAGAGCTTTCTGGAAACCGTTTTTGCGTTAGGAGCGAATGCTTTTACAGTAAATGTGTAGGTCTGGCCTTCATTTAACTGATTAAATGTATAAGTTCCGGCTTTTTTAAACTTAACAGAACGTCCATCGGAACAAAAGAGTTTATATTTATTAGCTCCAGTGATGGCTTTCCATGTGATTTGTGCACTTTTATATCCTGGTGTAACAGTAAAATAAGGTGCTTTCAGTGAGACGGCTTCGGTTGAACTGGTTGTGCTCTGGCTTTTGACCGTTGTCTGACTTGCATTCAGAGAAACTGCCGGATAAGTGCAAAGCCCGAAGAATAAAAGGGCTGAAGCGACAGAAAGACAGAGTTTATTTGTTATTTTCATGAAAAATCTCCTCTCTCATAGTATTAATGGTTATTGATAATTTACTATCTGACTAATATAACAAATCCTGCTACCAGAAGTCAAGGAGATGGATTTACTATTTAATTCAAACAAAATTCAGCCAAAGCCCTCTGTTTCCATCCCCGAATCTCTCCAACCACTATTTTAATTCAACTAAAAACAGCCAAAGACAGCCCCGGAAGAGAAACGCTATCCTATATTTGTGGCCTTAGAGCAAGGATTGAATGGGAGCCAGTAAGCGAACATTCAACCCGCAGTGATAGAGTCACAAATATAGGATAGCGTTTCTCTTCCGGGGCGTCTGTCTCTTAACGAATTAAACTAGCCAAAAATTCTGGGAGAATACTTTCTGGTACTTCCATTTCTCCCTGTCCTTTAAATAAGGAAATATGTGGTTTGTTCTGACCGTGGAAGTCTGTTCCGCCTGTTTTAAGAAGACCCCACTGTTTGGCAAGACCAGCAACATATTCCTGTTCAACAGGAGTGTAAGTGTTATAGTAAGCTTCAATTCCAACAAGGCCGGCTTCTTTTAATTCGCGGACCAGAGTTTCTTTTTGGGCGGAATCTAACTTTTTATAGAACATAAGGTGTGCAAGAACAGGGACACCGCCACTGTTTTTGATTAGTTCGATTGCTTCCTGCGGAGTAGGCATGATACGTTCCACATAGCAGCATCTTCCCTCTGCAAGATATTTATCAAATGCTTCTTGAACAGAAGAAACATATTTCTTTTTCATAAGAAGCTTTGCGATATGTGGGCGGGCGATTGTTTCGCCTGGCTTATCTGGTTTGATTTCGTCCATGGAAATCTTAAAGCCCTGTTCCTGAAGTTTCTCAATAATTTTTGCATTACGTCCGTCACGGCTTTCACGACAAACGGCAAGGCGTTCTAAGAGAGCCTTATTTTTTGTGTCGATGTTATAGCCAAGAACATGAATTTCTACTCCGTGATAGTCTGTAGAAATCTCTACACCAGAGATGGCAGTAAGTCGTTCTTTATGTTTGGCAGCAGCTTTCTGAAATTCTTCTGTGCCAGCAACTGTATCGTGATCGGTAAGAGCAATTACAACAGGATTTTTATCACCAGCAAGTTTTAGGGCATCATTTATAATTTCTGTTGGGGAAAATGTACCATCAGAAGCAGTAGAATGAATATGTAAATCAATATAAGTTTTCAAAATGTACTCCTTTCATGCAATAATCAATCAAGTATCTATAATATTCTATATTTAGTATCGCAGAATTAGTTAAAAAAATCAATGTCTATGACAATTATTTATATGAATTGAAAGAAAGTGATGGAAAATGTGTAATAATGCAATACTTGTTTGTAATAATTGCATAAAGGTGTTAGAATATCTTTATTGAAAATGAGAAGCTAAACAGGCAGACAGAACATGTAACGGAGGTTAATCTACAATGGAAGATATGATGAAAGCGTTGTTAGATGTGGTGAGAGCACAGCACACTGCAACAGAAGGAAGCGAAGAAAGACCATTTGATATTAATGATATTATTGATATGGCGCTGAATATTACCGGGAGACCAGAAGAACCAGGGGAACAGCAGGAACTTTCTGATACGATTCAGAAGCTGGCAGAATCTCTGGCACCAGATATTTTCCCACCGAAGACATTTGAGGAGATGGATGATTCCGAGCAGGCAGCTTCTGCAGTGAATATGATAGAGGAACGGTTAAGAAATGGTGGCAGAAGAAGAGAGATAGCAGCCCCACAGTCACAACAGGAAATGACTCCACAGCAGAATAGTTCACAGATGCAGAGTGAGTCACATGAGGAGAATCCTTTTGCACAGGTAATGGAGAATGAAAATGCGAATATTCAGCAACAGTCAGAAACTGCAGATGGATATGGAAATATGGCATCCACAGACAGTGGTGCGTCCGAAGATTATGGTAATGGCAGTTCTTACGATATGTTTGGACAAGACGATGTAAATCATCAGGAAGCGGCGAATCTTAATGATTTGATCTATAATAATTTTATGCAGATGATGGGATTAAATGATCCTAAGGTAGAATATCCATTTGACCGTTCTCAGATTCGATATGGAAGGGAAAAGACAGCGACGGAAATGCTTGCAGAAGATGAGGCCAACAAGGCAGAAGAGAGAGCATTAGAAGAGCAGAGAAGAAGGCCAGTTTCAGCCTGGGAACTTGCACAGTCAGCTGTGGATAAGGATGAGGAAGCACATCAGAAAGAGGAATATGAACCTAAAGAGATGAAGATGCCAGAAACCAAATCAGCTTCTCAGTTAGCCGCAGAAGCAATCGCGAAGGCCAAAGAAGAGGATCAGATGAAGCTTGAGGCAGAAAAGAGAGCAGAACGTCTTATGGAAGAGGCAAGAAAGCGCGGAAAAGATCCGATGGAATTTGCACTTCATCAGCAGGAAATTTTAAATTATATGGAAAAGAACAGTGATGAACTCGTTTCTTTTGAAGATTATGAAGATTTATCACCAGAGGAAAAATTAGAGATAGAGAAAGAACTTTATCGGGAAAAACAGATTGAAGCGGGAGTGGCTCCAGAAGATATCAGTGATGAGTTACCAGATGAGATTCTGGAACAGGCTGGAATCGCACCAGATCAGACAGCAGGAGAGCAGAATAGTCAGGAGCCTGCCGGACAGGGAGATGGAACAACAGCACAGCAAACCAGCCAATCACAGGGAATGCCGGCATTTTCAGATGATATGCTTCGTATGATTAGCCAGGAAGTAGTACAGGAAAATGCAGAGATGATTCTGGCTGAAGATGCCAATGCAGACTTAGGATTAATTAACGAGACGATTTTCGAAAACTTGAAAAATCTAATGAGTCAGACTGGCGGAGCTGTGACGCAGGAAGATATGGAATCTTTGATCGGAGAAGTTATTTCCAGAAATACATCTTCTGACTTAGAAGAAACACAAGAAACTTTGGCGCAGACGGAAACAGGTACTACAGCTGAAACGGCACCGATGGCATTTGAAGGCGAAAGTGCAGGCAGTGCTGTTGGAAGTGGAATGGCAGGAACGAGGGAACCAGCAGTGGAAAGTTCACAGTCAGAATCACAGAGCCAGCCAATGTCGGCGGTAGAACTTGCCAGGGCAGCACAGCAGGCAGCTAAGCCAGAGCCACAGGAAGCCAGAGAAACAAAGTCAGCAGTAGAACTTGCAAAAGAGGCACAAGAAAACGCAGTACAGAAGAAGGCTGAACCAATATCGGAGACAGAGAAAGAACTGAGCGAGGCTGATTTAAACTTTGATGAATTAGATTTAGAAGAGGAGTCCGAAGAAAGTCAAAGTCCTTCCATTGAAGAATTAAAGGCACAGCTTAAGGCAGCGGAAGAAGCATTGGCAGCAGAACAGTTAAAAGCGGCACAGAAAGCCGGGAAAGCAGAGGAAGAGAAGAAATCAGAAGAAATTCCGAAAGTGGAAGAAGCAACAGAACAGCCGATGGAAGAGAGTGCATCAACAGCCGGGGAACAGACAGCAACAGAAGAAAGTTCTGAGATAACCCCTGCGCCAACAGCAGAAGAAGTACAAGAACAGCCTGAGTATTCTGAAGTTTCAGAAAAAGAAGCGGAAGAATTTGAATATGTTGATCCGGGCGAATTAGTTCTTGGAGACCACACACAGGCAGAGATAGATGAAGCTTTGGATAATCTGGCATCTCTTGGCCTGGAGGGTGAAGTCTATGAGCGTGCAAAAAGAATGCTCTTACTGGAACTTGCTGGTTCAGAAGTAGCACTTGATGCATGGCTTGAAGAACAGGAAAATGGCAAGAAGAAAAAGGCAGCGGTATCCGCGTTAGATACAGAAGAAGATGCTCTTGAAGATTTAGAAGATTTAGATGAAGATGACCTCGAGCGAGAATTAGAACTTGCTATGGATGAAGACTTTATTGAGGAAGATTTAGAAGAACCTGCAAATGAAGAAACTTTAGAAGAAAGCAGTCAGGACAAATCTGAAGAAACAGAAAAAGAGGCAGTTTCTGAGGAGAATTTAGAAGAAAACTCTGTAGAAAAAACGGAGGACGAATCTGATAAGACGGAAGGTGCCGAAGATGTATCAGAACAGCCAGAAAGTATTTTAAAAGAAGCTTCTGAGGAAGAAATAAGCAGTGAAGAGGAAAACTCTGAGGAAGAAGAGGGAGAGACCTCAGAGGCAGCTCAGGAAGAAGCAGCAAATAAGGAGTTCTCTGAGACAGAAGAAGAGGCAGCAAATAGAGAGTACTCTGAGACAGAAGAGAAAGAGACAGCAAATAGGGAGTGCTCTGAGACAGAGGAAAAAGAGATAGCAAATAAGGGCGTTTCTAAGAAAACAGAGAAAGAAGCAGAATACAAGGAAGCAGAATACATTTCTGAATCAGAAGACACAATTCAGGTAGAAAAAACAAGACCGGAAAAGGCAGAGAGGACATCTTCACAGACGAAGAAGTCTGCGCACAGTGAGAGAACATCACATTCCAGAAAACACAAGAATATTGTAAAACGTAAGGAAAAAACAGCTCCAGAAAAAGAAGAAAGAGAATTTAGCGCAGTAGTTCTAACAGGAAAGAATGTCGAAGAAAAAGAATTCCAGGTAAGTGTCCGCAATCCATTTGTTCTCAAAAACTCTGCAAGCTTTATGGATAAATTTGAAGAGTATATTGTAGATACACAGGAAAACAGAAAGTTAAGCACAGGATTCAAACGTTTAGATGCAATGCTCCGCTATGGCCTTCATAAAGGAAGTTACTTTGTAGATGCTACACCTCAGTATTTAAAGAACGGATTTATGCAGCAGATAGCCGACCGGGCAGCAGAAAGCGGTGTAGATGTACTTTATATTTCAACAGAGCTTACCCGCTATGACCTTATGGTAGATACTATCTCTCGTCTCAGCTATGAAATGAATAAAAAAGATGAAGAAAAAGCAGTATCCTCTATGGCAATCATGACAGGAGAAAAAGGCGCAGATATTCGTTCTTTAAAAGATGAATTGAATTGGTACAGAGGACGAATCAGTGAACATCTTTTTGTACTTGATCAGGAAGCAGTGTCTGAATATGTAGAAAATATGGAAGATGCCTCCGCAGGAGATATATTAGCAGAACTTATTCGTTCCATCGTAACAGAGGGAGCACATAAGCCAGTGGTATTTATTGATAATATTGAAAATATACTCTCAGTAGAAGATTCTGAGGATATGAAACCGCTCATGGATGGAATCCGTAAACTTGCAAAAGAACTGGGAATTCCGATTATTATGTCCTACGGATATGCACCAGCAGAAAGTGAAAATGAGCTTGACCCAGATGAAATCGAATATCACAAATCATTAGGAAATATGTGTGATGTATATCTTGAACTCAAATATGCAGATATGATAACAGAGGATTATGAAGAATTAACAGAAGATGATATTCAGGAAATGGTAGAAAACGGTGAAATGCTTCTTATTAACGTACAACTTCATAAAAATAGAAGAACAATGAAAGCATCCTGTCAGATACAGGCAACACCGAAGTTTAATTATTACGAAGAATAGTGATTTGCCGTAAGCAAATAGACGAAACACCAAAGAGAAGATATCCTATATCTGTGACTTTAGTCGCGGCGGTTTGAATGCTCGCTTATGCGCTTGCATCCAAACCTTGCTCCGAGGCCACAGATATAGGGTATTATATGGCGCTATTCCGTAATCCCAATATAATCCGTTACAACCTTAATCTTCGCACTGATCTTCTGAAGCTCTTCTGTTGGTTTATAATCTTTCGTACCAAAGAGATATTCGTGTGCTTTTTTTACATTTGTCTGGGCTGTAATTGGAAAACCGTAATAGATGCCGTTATATCGTTCATCTTCAGATTTAAAAGGATAAGCCTGCGAATCTTCTATCTTACAACGTGCCATGGAAAGAGTCAGCTTTGTGAGAGCGTCATTAGAGAGGCTCGTTTTACACTGTGGAAGAACAGTACTGATTAACTTTCCAAGTTTTAGCGGCTGTTTTTTAGCTGTATTCATAATACCTTCAAGAACAAGTCGCTGATGGTTAGCTCTTGCGTGATCTCCGCCTTCCATGTAGCGGATACGAGAGTAGGCAACAGCCTGATTACCATCGAAGGTATAAGTTCCGGTTTTTTCAAACTTCGGAGAATTTCCACCATTAATATGATTCATATTACCAATATAATCATTTAAATTCTGTAATTCTTTTTCGGAATTAATGGTCAATGGAATGCCGCCAAGCACATCAACAGCATCGGCTAGTGCTTTAAAGTTAACTGTGGCGAAATCTGTGATATTTAAATCCAGGTTACGGTTAATTGTGCGAAGGGCAAGTTCTGGTCCGCCATAAGAATATGCTGCATTAATCTTATCGTATTCGCCATCAATACTTACATAGGTATCACGGTAAATAGACATCAATTTTACCTTTTTGGTTGATTTATTGATGCTGGCAATGATGATACAGTCGGTACGGGAACCTTTATCTTTAATTTTATTATCCTGACTATCAACGCCAAAAAGAGCAATATTTTGATAATCTTTTATATTAGCATCCGTATCATTTACAGTTACACTTGTTTTATCTAAAGGATATTTTTCTATTTTGGAGAATGCACCTTTTAATGAGAAACGGAATGCAAAAACCGCCCCGGCAATTAAAAGAATGATTAAAAGAAGGAAGGGAAAACATCCCCGTTTTTTCTTTTTTTTACGTTCATGATAAGTTAAAGCTCGTCCGCCAGAAGTCTGCCGCTTTTGAGACTTTGTATCAGGCTTGTTCTGGGAAGAGGACTTCTTTGTTGATGGTTTGCCAGAATTTTTTATAGAAGAACCAGAGGAATGATATCCTGTACCGGAAGACCTTCGAAGCAGGCCATCAGTATTCAATGTGGAATGTGTATGATGGTCGTGAGAAGTTTCGAAATTATTCTGAGAACTTCGTCTGCCGCCTGTGCTGGAATAGTTATATTTGTTTTCAATGTTATCTTTACTATATATTGAACCATATTTCATAAAATATGCCTCCATTCTGTCATAGGTACTTCTGGAAATTTAATAGGTTTATGGAATGTTTCGGAGAGTACATTCATTAGTTAAAAAATCTGTGTTAGTAAGCATTTTTATTGACAAATCCTTTAAATACAGTAAGAAATAGAATCTTAATATCAAAAGATAATGTCCAGTTTTCAATATAAAAAATGTCATGTTCAATTCGTCCCTCAATGGATGTGTCTCCACGGAAGCCGCAAACTTGTGCCCATCCTGTCATACCGGGACGTACCTGATGCTTTATCATATAACGAGGAATCTCCTCTTTAAATTTCTCAACGAAAAGAGGTCGTTCTGGCCGTGGACCAATGAGACTCATATCACCCTTTAATACATTAAATAACTGTGGCAGTTCGTCAAGACTGGTCTTACGGATAATTCTTCCCACGGGAGTGACCCGGGGATCGTTGTGTACTGTCCAGGCCTTTTGTTCCTTAGAGGCAGACTGTACTCCCATCGATCGGAACTTGTACATTTTAAAAGGTTTATTATGAAGACCGACTCGTTCCTGACAGAAAATAATTGGTCCTGGGGAACTCTTTTTAACGAGAACAGCAACAACAGCCATAATCGGTGAAAAGAGAATGATACAAACGATAGAACCAATAATGTCCACAAGACGTTTGATACATTTGTTTACAGTATTTGTAAGCGGAACATTACGGATGTTGATAACCGGAAGTCCGTTCAAATCCTCAGTAACTGGGTTAGTAGAAATAAATTTATAATAATCTGGAACAAACTTTGTATGCACACCAGACTTTTCGCAGATAGCAACCATATCTCCCAGTTTATAATACTCTTTCAAGCTGAGTGCGATTGCCACCTCATCCATAGAAGTGTTCTGAAGAAACTTTTCTACATCCTTTAACTTACCAATGCAAAAAGTATTGCGGTAAGAAAAGTCAGCCTTGAGATTATCATCGAAAATACCGTGAATGGTGTAGCCCCACTGTGGGTTTGACTTAATACGGTCGATGTAGGCTTCGGCTGCTGCACTGAAACCAATAACAACAACATGTTTAAGATTAAATCCCTTTCTGCGAGTTCTTTCTAATGCATAACGGATTGCCGCCCTTTCAGCAATGGTAAGAAGCATGGAAAGAACATAGAACATTAACTGAAGACTTCGTGAAACATGGGGAATCTTCATAAAGATTATATATATAAAGAAGAAAACCATTCCAATGGAATTCGCCTTAATGAGATTCGCATACTCTGAAGTCCTATTTTGAAATCTTTTTGGTTTATATAAATTAAACTTTGCATATAAAATAAGGTATACAGGAATCAGAACAAGAAGTATACCCTGATATTGCCACAACTGCCGCCAGTAACCAAAACGAGGAAAAATGTCTTTAAAAAGAGGGCATATATATCGAATATAGTAACTAAGACAAAAGGAACAATAAATAACCAGTGCATCAAGAACGACGTGGAACCGGTTAAGATATTTTTGATTCTCTTTAATCATAAAAGTGTACCTCCATCACCCAAAAGGGATATATATATGGAAAAAAGGGCGTAATATACCTCTTACTGGGATAATTTTCTAACTTATTATACAATAGAATAGGGCATTCCACAAGGTTATTTCTTTTCCTGCTTTTACGAAAAAAGTGTGAAAAAGCTGCAAAATCAGTAGAAATCCATAAATTTGCCATAAATACAACACAAATTTATCACACATCGTTGCTAAGATAAGGTTACAAACTTAGGAAAGGGGATAACATTATGAACGAATTTGAAAATGGATTCCATAATGAGAATTTAGAGAACAACAGGATAAATAACCAGGAAAACAATAGTCAGCAAGTAGCTATAGATGTAACACCGATTGAGGAATCGGTAACACAGGAGAATACAGAGAGTCATAGATATTCTTACAGAGAACAAGGTACAGGTGGCAGTTCCTATCAGTATGACAATGGAAATAATTGCAACGATACTTATAATAATTCTTATAGCAGCCACGGATGGAGAGATGAGAGTACTTATAATAATGAAAATTATTATGGGAATATCCCGCCGGAACCTGATAAGAGACGCAGACAGAGAAAGAATGGCAGTAAAAATAATAAGAACGGAATGGGTAAGAAAGCCGCCAAGTTAGTTGCATCTGCAGCAGTATTTGGTCTTGTAGCGGGAGCCTGCTTTGTAGGAGTGTCCGTAGCAAAAGATAAATTATATCCTTCTACAGCAGATCGAATTGAAACAACATCGGGAACAACAAGTGCAAAGAGCGAGACATCATCAAGCGGCTCAAGCAGCTCCAGCAGTAATGTAGCAAGTGTAGTTAATGAAGTGATGCCATCTGTTGTATCTATTACAAGCACAATTCAGTCTTCCAATTATTATGGCTTTGGTACACAGGAATCAGAAGGAGCAGGTTCAGGATTTATCGTTGCAAAGACAAAAGATAATCTTATGATCGCAACCAATAATCATGTTGTATCTGATGCCACTTCCCTCACCGTAGGATTTGCAGACGATACAACAGCCAAAGCAACAGTAGTCGGAACAGACTCCAGTGCAGACCTTGCAGTTATTTCTGTAAAGATAAAGGATATCAAAGACTCTACAGCATCAAAGATTAAAGTTGCAACACTCGGAAGTTCTGATGATTTAAAAGTAGGAGAAGAAGTTGTAGCAATCGGTAATGCATTGGGATATGGCCAGTCTGTTACAACAGGTGTAGTCAGTGCAAAGAACAGAGAAGTATCTTTAACAGATGGAACAATGAACCTTCTTCAGACAGATGCCGCAATCAACCCTGGTAACAGTGGTGGTGTACTTATTAATATGGATGGTCAGGTTGTAGGTATCAACAATGCGAAGTTAGAAGATACATCCGTAGAAGGTATGGGATATGCGATTCCTATCACTACAGCTAAAACTATCTTAACAGATTTAATGAATGCCAGCAGCGTAAGCACAAAAGATGCTGCATTCCTTGGAGTCGTAGGCCGTGACATTAATGAATCTTATTCCAGCGCACTTGGAATCCCTAGCGGAATCTATGTATCACAGGTAGTCAGCGGATCACCAGCAGAAAAAGCAGGAATCTCTGCAGGCGATGTCATTACCAAGTTTGAGGGTAACAACGTATCTACAATGTCCGGCTTAAAAGAAAAACTGGCACTGAAAAAAGCTAATACAAAAGTAAAAATCACATTTAAGAGAGCAAACCAGAGCGGAACATACGAGGAAAAGACCGTTACAGTAACTCTTGGTAAAAAGAGTGATTTCAGTGATGTAACAACAGATAACTCCAGCGATTCCAGCAATGATTCCAATAATAACTCCAATAATGGAAATAATAATGGAAACAGCAATGGCAACTCTGGTAATAGCAATGGAAATTCCGGAGACTATGGTTATGGCAATGGAAATTTTGGAAATGACAATGGCAATGGATATATAAATCCATATGAATATTTCTTCGGAAATAACTATTAATTTACTATTTAATTCGGGAGCTGTCTTTGGATGATTTTTAGATGAATTGAATTTAATCATAGTCCAAAACAGCAATCTCCAAATCCCTCCCATGATAGCAGGTGATACCATAACCATGGTCAGTGCATTTTTGCAACGGCCTAGAGCGTGTTTGAAAAATCATTCCTGCAACCTGCACGCCCCAATTTGCGGTATATTTTGCCTTCATT
>UMJR01050038.1_pt1 | contig 16976 bp, 12 predicted proteins | sample 1966121 | NCBI WGS metagenome assembly UMJR01 (sample SAMEA4836155, study PRJEB28245) | human gut metagenome | biome: gut microbiome; material: fecal sample | place: Denmark | collected 2008
TTCTCCTTGCCCTTCTCGAACAGGTAGGTGGTGTAGCTGCCCTCCTTGGGGCTATCCTTGCGGCCCTTGATGAGCTGGTACAGGCCCTGCCAGCTGAACTGCTTCAGCTCCGGCGAGACGTATACTTCGTTGAAGAAGCAGCTCTCGGCGCCGGTGTGGCAGGCGGGGCCGGATTTGACCACTTCCACCACCAGTGCATCGGCGTCGCAGTCGGCGGTGATGGACACCACCCGCTGCACGTTGCCGCTGGTCTCGCCCTTGCGCCAGATCTCCTGACGGCTGCGGCTCCAGAACACAGTGCGGCCCTCGGCAATGGTGAGCGCCAGCGTCTCGGCGTTCATGTATGCGAGGGTGAGCACCTCTTTGGTGTAGTGGTCCTGCACAATGGCAGGGATCAGGCCCTTTTCATCAAATTTCAGATTCATAACGGTTCTCCCTCCCCGGATGGGGATATTACTAGTTTAGCGTATTCGGTGCGCAAACGCAAGAGTTTGCGGGTTGTTTTTGCGGAAATCCAGTTTCGCGTTACGGCTTTTCCCCGCGCCGGGGAGAAATGCCCCGGCGTTACAGCCGCATCTCCACGCCGTTTGCGTTGAGGTATTCTTTCAGGTCGCGGATGGTCAGCAGCTTCTGGTGGAAGATGCCCGCCGCAAGGCCTGCGTCGATGCCCTTGTGGTGGAACAGCTCCAGAAAGTCTTCCTTTTTGCCTGCGCCGCCGCTGGCAATGATGGGCACGTTCACCCGCGCCGCAACTGCATCCAGCATCTCAAGGTCGAAGCCGCTGCGCACGCCGTCGGTATCGATGCTGTTCAGGCAGATCTCGCCCGCGCCGTGGTCCACGCACCAGCTGATCCAGTCCAGTGCATCCCGGCCGGTGTCCTCGCGCCCGCCCTTGGCGAACACCCGGAACTGGCCGTCCACCCGCTTCACATCGGCAGAGAGCACCACGCACTGGTTGCCGTAGCGCTGTGCTGCCGCCGGGATGAGGTCGGGATTTTTGAGTGCGCCCGAGTTGACGCTGACCTTGTCCGCGCCGCACTTGAGCACCCGGTCGAAGTCTTCCAGCGTGTTGATGCCGCCGCCCACCGTGAGCGGGATAAAAATTTCGCTGGCGACGCGGGTCAGGATATCCGTAAACAGCGCCCGGCCCTCGAAGCTGGCGGTGATATCGTAGAACACCAGCTCGTCGGCACCGGCAGCGTTGTACATGCGGGCCATTTCCACCGGGTCGGCCACGTCCCGGATGCCTTCAAAGTTCGTGCCCTTGACCACGCGGCCATTGCGCACATCAAGGCAGGGAATAATGCGTTTGGTGATCATGTCGTTTTCCCTCCGTTCACTCCTGTACCAGCTGCACGCAGCGCGCAAGGTCCAGTGCGCCGGTGTACAGGCTCTTGCCTAAAATGGCAGCGGCAGTGCCCATTTTTTTCAGTTTCAGAAGCTCTGCTTCGGACGAGATGCCGCCGCTGGCCGTAAAGGCCACGCCGGGCACCTCTTTGGCAAGCGTGCGGTACAGGCCGAGGTTCGTGCCCCTCATGGCACCGTCGCAGGCAATGTCCGTGTAGATGATGGCGGTGCATCCGGCATCTGCCAGCCGCTTGCAGAAGTCCACGCCCGGCTCGGCGCTCACTTCCTTCCAGCCATGGATGGCCACATAGCCGTCCTTTGCGTCCACGCCCACGGCAATTTTATCGCCGTATTTCTGCAGCATCCGGGCGGTAAAGGCAAAATCCGTCACCGCCACGCTGCCCAGGATGCAGCGGCCCACGCCGAGGGAGAGGTATGTTTCAATGCGTTCCTCGGTGCGGATGCCGCCGCCCACCTCAATGTACAAACCGCCCTGCTTTGCCAGCGCGGCAATGGTATCGTAGTTTGAAAGGGTGCCGTCCTTTGCGCCGTCCAGATCGACGACGTGCAGATTTTTGGCCCCCGCTGCAAGGAACTCCCGCGCCTGTGCACAGGGATCCTCGCCGTAGACGGTCATGCGGCTGTAGTCGCCCTGCGTCAGGCGCACCACCTTGCCGCCCCGCAGGTCAATGGCTGGAAAAAGCTGCATAATTTTTCTCCTTACAATTCCGCAAATGCTTTCAGAATGCGCAGGCCGGTATCCCCGCTCTTTTCCGGGTGGAACTGGGTGCCGTACACTCTGCCCGCCCGCACCGCGCCGGTGACAGGAATGGAATAGTCGCTCACAGCCAGTGTACTCTCCGTACAGTTCTTGCCGTAGTAGCTGTGGACGTAATAGACGTATTCTCCCTCACGGATGTACTTGAACAGCGGGTCGTCCTTTACAATGTGCAAGGCGTTCCAGCCGATCTGCGGCACCTTGAGCGTTTTGTCCGCAAGGTCGGGCTCCAGCGGGCAGACTTCGCCCTTCACAAAGCCAAGGCCTTCGTGCTCACCGTACTCGTAGCTCTTTTCAAACAGCAGCTGCATGCCAAGGCAGATGCCCAGCAGCGGCTTCCTTTCGGCTTCTTCTTTCATGACCGGTACAAGGCCCGTCGCCTCCAGCTTGGCCATGGCATCGGCAAAAGCGCCCACGCCCGGCAGGATCAGCCGGTCGGCTTTGCGGATGGTGTCCGCATCCGCAGTCACAACGGCTTCCAGTCCCAGCTGCTTCAGGCTGGACTTCAGGCTGAACAGGTTGCCCACGCCATAATCGATAATTGCGATCATACCAGCAGTCCTTTCGTGGAAGGAATTTCGTCCTTGTGGGCTTCGTCGATCTTCACGGCCGCGCCCAGTGCATGGCCTGCGCCCTTGAAGCAGGCCTCGAGGATGTGGTGTGTATTTTCTCCCGCAAATTGTACAAAGTGGACCGTGGCAGGCACGCTGCGGGCAAAGCCCAGCCAGAATTCCTTGGCGCACTCCACGTCAAAATCGCCCACCTTTTCGGTGCTGCAATGGACATCCCAGTTCAGGGTGCAGCGGCCCGAAAGATCGACGGCGCACAGGATCAGCGCTTCATCCATGGGCAGATAAAAGCTGCCGTAGCGCTGGATACCGCGCATATCGCCCAGCGCTCGTGCAAAGGCCTGACCCAGTGCAATGCCCACATCCTCGGTGGTGTGGTGGTAGTCCACCTGCACATCGCCGTGGCAGGTGAGCACTAAGTCAAAACGGCCATGGCGGGCGAACAACTCCAGCATGTGGTTCAGAAAGCCGCACCCGGTGTCTACCTCGTAGCGGCCGGTGCCGTCCAGATCAAGGGTAAGGTCGATCTGGGTCTCATTGGTGTTGCGTTCCAGCGAGATCATTCGGTTCGGCATGGTTCATTCCTCCATGATCTTATCCAGCGTTTCCATAAACGTCTGCATCTGTTCCGGCGTGCCAATGGTGATGCGCAGCCAGTTCTGGATGCGGGGCGCGTCGAAATGGCGCACCAGAATGCCGTTTTTCTTTAACTCTTTGTAGAGTGCCTTGCCGTCTTTCCTGTTGGTACTTGCAAACAGGAAGTTGGAACGGCTGTCCAGCACGGCAAAGCCGCGCTGTTCCAGCTGTTGTTTTGTCCATGCGCGGGTGTCCACGATGGCGGCGCGGGTCCTGTCAAAATAAGCGGTGTCTTCCAGCGCGGCCTGCCCGGCCTTCAGGGTCAGGCGGTTGATGTTGTAGGGGTTCAGGCTGAACTTGACCCGGTTCAGGTCGGCAATGAGCTTTGCATTGCCCATGGCAAGACCCAGACGCGCACCGGCCAGCTGCCGGGACTTGGAAAAGGTCTGCACCACCAGCAGGTTCTCGTACTGGTCGATGAGGGGCACGCAGCTCTCGCCGCCAAAGTCCACATAGGCCTCGTCCACAATGACCACATTGTTCGGGTTTGCCTTTAAGATGCCCTCAATTTCCGCCCGGGGCAGTGCAATGCCGGTGGGGGCGTTGGGGTTTGCAAGGACGATGGTCTGGTTCAGGCCGTAGTAATCCTTCGGGTCAAGGGTGAAATCCTCTTTCAGCGGGATGATGTGGCTGGGAATATGCATCAGCCCACACCACACGCCGTAGCAGCCGTAGGTGATGTCGGCATAGGCCAGCGGGTGGTCTGCGTCGCAGAAGGCACGCAGGGCAAAGAAGAGGTTCTCGTCGCTGCCGTTGCCGGGCATGATCTGCTCCGGCTGCAAACCGAAGTGGGCTGCGGCCGCCTTGAGCAGGTCGGCACAGGCGGGGTCGGAGTAAAGGCGCAGCTTTTCCACCTCGTGCTCGCTCACGGCAGCGATCACCGCCGGGGAGGGCAGATAGGGGCTTTCGTTGGTGTTCAGTTTGATGTACTGCTGATCCTGCGGCTGCTCACCCGGGGTGTAGGGGGTGACAGCGGCCAGCGTGGGAGAAAGAAAACGACTCATATAAAAACCCTCTCAGTCAAAGCCTTACGGCTTTGCCAGCTCCCCCGAAGGGGGAGCTTTTTTGCATCTTACGGTTTCCACTCTCAAAGCTCCCCTTCGAGGAAAGATTTCCCCCGGCCGGGGGAAGATGTCACCGCGGGTGACAAAAAGGGGAATCTGGCGCGCAAGCGCCTGAGAGGGTCACTTCTCATACCGGATGGTCACGCTGCGGGCGTGGGCGTGCAGACCCTCGCGCTCGGCAAAATCGGCGATGCGGGGGGCTACTTCGCCCAGCGCTTCCCGGGTGTAGTAGAGGAAGCTGGACTTCTTTACAAAGTCGTCTACGCCCAAGGGGCTGGAGAAGCGGGCGGTGCCGCTGGTGGGCAGGGTGTGGTTGGGGCCTGCAAAGTAATCGCCCAGCGCTTCCGGCACGTTGCGGCCAAGGAAGATGCTGCCTGCGTTTTTGATCTCGTTCAGCACGCCGAAGGGGTCCTCCACGCACACTTCCAGATGTTCCGGTGCAATGATGTTGCAGGCTTCAATGGCCTTGTGCAGGTCGGTGCAGAGGATGATCTTGCCGTTGTCGTCCACGCTGGCGCGGGCGATAGCGGCACGGGGCAGCTGCGGGATCTGCACCTCCAGCTCCGCCTGCACGGCCTTGGCCAGCTCCGGGCTGTCGGTGACGAGGACCGGGCTTGCCAGTTTGTCGTGCTCGGCCTGACTCAGCAGGTCCGCCGCCACCCATGCAGGGTTGCAGCCGCCGTCGGCCAGCACCAGAATTTCGCTGGGGCCTGCGATCATATCGATGCCCACCTTGCCGAACACCTTGCGCTTGGCGGTGGCAACGTAGATGTTGCCGGGGCCAACGATCTTATCCACCGCAGGGATGCTCTGGGTGCCGTAGGCGAGAGCCGCCACAGCCTGTGCGCCGCCGGTCTTGAAGATCTTGGTCACGCCTGCGGTGGCAGCGGCGGCAAGGATGACCGGGTTCACCCTGCCGTCCTTTCCGGCGGGGGTGGTCATGACGATTTCGGACACGCCTGCCACCTTTGCCGGGATCACGTCCATGAGCACGGTGGAGGGATAGGCCGCCGTGCCGCCGGGCACATAGACACCGGCCTTTTCAATGGGGGTATATTTCTGGCCCAGCACGATGCCGGGCTTGTCGTTCACCACAAAATTCTTGTGCACCTGCTGGCGGTGGAAGCTCTCGATGTTGGCGGCGGCTTCGCGCAGCGTTTCGAGGAAGTAGGGATCCATGCCCGCAAAGGCTTCGTCGATTTCCTCCTGCGTCACCTGCAGGGCATCGATCTTTGCGCCGTCAAATTTCAGCGCATAATCCTTCAGGGCATCGTCGCCCCGGGCGCGCACATCGGCAATGATGCCGTCCACCACATCCTCCACGTTCTTTTTCGCGCGGATGTCGCGGTTCAGAATCTCTTCGGGCTTCAGCTCGTCGAAGTGATACAGCTTGATCATTTTGCTTCCTCCTTGTTCTGCAGTTCCGCCCGCAGCTTTTCCAGCATGGTGTCCATTTCGGCGTGCTTGAACTGGTAGCTGGCCTTGTTGGCAATGAATCGGGCCGAGATGGGCATGAACTCGGTGACCACCTTCAGGCCGTTCTCCCGCAGGGTGGTGCCGGTCTCCACGATATCCACGATGACGTCCGAAAGGCCCAGAATAGGGGCCAGCTCAATGGAGCCGTTCAGCTTGATGATATCGATGTCCCGCCCCATGGATGCGTAGTAGCTCTTTGCGATGTTGACGAATTTGGTTGCCACCCGCACCGGGCGGCTGGGGTCGTCCTTGTAATCGGCCGGGGCGGCAACGCACATGCGGCATTTGCCAAGGCCAGTGTCCAGCAGCTCGTACACATCGGCAGAAGCCTCTGTGAGGATGTCCTTTCCCACGATGCCCACATCGGCAGCACCGTGCTCCACATAGATGGCAACATCGCTGGGCTTGACGAGGAAGTAGCGGATGCCGGCCTCCGGGTTTTCCACCACCAGCTTGCGGGTGGCGTTGTAGTCCTCCGGGCAGCCGTAGCCGATGCCCGCCAGCAGGTTATACACCTTATCGCCCAGACGGCCCTTGGGCAGAGCCACGTTCAGCATCACCCTGTCGGTGCTGTTCTTCTGCACCGGCGGCAGCGGGGCGCTCAGGCGGTCCAGCTCGTCCAGATAGACCGCAAAGCCGATGGCACCGGCACCGGGGGTGAACTTCTGCATCAGCAGGTCGTAGCGGCCGCCCTTGAGCAGGGGGCGGGGCAGGGCTTTCAGGTAGCCCTGAAACACAAGGCCGTTGTAGTATTCCATCTCACCGGCCAGCGTCATGTCCAGCCGGATGACGCCGCCCGCCTTTTCCAGCGGCACAGCCAGCGCTTCCAGCTCGGCCACAGCCGCGCGCATGGCGTCATTGCGGCACAGAGCAGCGGCCTTTGCAAGGGTATCGGCATAGCTGCCGCAGAGGCTCAGCACGCTGCACAGGATGTCAGCGGCGGCATCGGCAAGACCGGCGGCTCCGGCTGCAGCCCGCAGCTCGTGGGCGTTTTTCTCCCGCAGCTTTTCCAGCAGCTTTGCGCGGGCGGCATCCGGCACGCCCAGCGCGTCGAACAGGCCGAACAGGTAGCCCATGTGGCTCACTTCCAGCACCCACTCGGCCCCCAGCGCATCCAGCGACCGCGCCGCCAGACACACCGCCTGCTGCACCTGTGCTTCGCCCACCGCACCCAGCATCTCAAGGCCCATCTGGCTGATCTCTTTAAAGGTGTGGCTCTCGGCGGAAGGGCGGTAGACGTTCTCGTGATAGTAGTAGCGCAGGGTCTCGCCGGGGGCGGGCTGCGCCGTCTTGGCAATGGAGAGGGTCACGTCCGGCTTGAGGGCCAGCAGACGGCCATCCAGATCGGTAAAGGTGATGACCTGCTCGGACGACAAAAAGCTGCGGTTCTCCTGATACAGGCCGTACTCCTCAAACCGGCCCATATGATACTTGCGGCAGCCCGCCGCTTCGTACAAGGCGCGCAGTGCAAAGGAGGCGCGCTCCTTGGGCTGCAGGTTTGCAATGCTGAATTCCATTGTCGGTTCCCCCATTTCTTACTTGAGTTTATTTTACTTTATCTAGGTAAAGTTGTAAAGTAGGAAAGTGACGGTGTTTTCAACTCAATGATACGATTTTTCTGTGCGTTTGTACAGGGAAAAGAAGAAAAGGAGCCGTTGCATGGCGCAACAGCTCCTTTTCAGCACGCATATTTACCCCAGCAGCTCCAGCACACTGGCCTTCGGGCGGGCACCCACGGCCTGACGCACCAGCTTGCCCTGCTCAAACACCAGCAGGGTGGGGATGCTCATCACGCCGAACTGGCCGGCCAGCTCCGGCTGCTCGTCCACGTTCACCTTGCCCACCTTCACATCGGTGCGCTCCTCGGCCACCTCGTCCACAACGGGACTGAGCATGCGGCAGGGGCCGCACCAGCTGGCCCAGAAGTCCAGCAGGACAGGCTTTGCGCTCTGCAGTACCTCCTGCTCAAAATTTTCCTTCGTGATCGTAACAACTGCCATATTTCTACCTCCTGAAAGGGTTCGTTCGTGATTGTTCTTATGGCATCAGTATACCCCAAATACCGGGGCTTTTCCGTAACCGGGTCACATTGGGGCGCAAAAAAGCCCGGAGCAGGAAGAAAGAATACTGCTCCGGGCGGGGAATGGTTATGTTATTGTGCTGTCAGGCTCAGACTTCCTGCATGGCGTTCTTGCCTGCAACGTAGCCGTAGTACATGGCCATGGAGTGGCTGACGCCCTTCAGGCCGATGGGGTACTCGGTGGCAAAGCGGTTGCCCTGCACGTTGCCTGCCACATACAGGCCGGGGATCACGTTGCGGTCGGCATCGAAGGTGTGGCAGTTCTCGTCGCTCTCCAGACCGCCGATGCAGACCAGCAGCAGCGCGGTGGTGAACTTGTCGGCGTAGAAGGGGCCGTTCTCCAGCGCCCACATGCGGGATGCGGGCTTGTGGAAGTCCTCGTCGTAGCCGTCCTTTGCCAGCTGGTTGTAGCGCTGGATGGACTCCAGAGCGGTCTGCTGGGCAGCGGTGTCATCCGGGTAGATCTTTGTCACCAGCTCTTCCAGCGTGTCGGCCTTGACGGCGCGGCCATCGGCCACGGCTGCCTCCAGCTGATAGGGGCTCTTGTAGTTGCGGTAAGTGGTGTTGTTCTTGGGGCCCTCTGCCTCGCTGGCGTAGTCCTCGTAGTAGCAGGCACCGCCGTGGGCTGCGGGCATGTAGGGCAGCTGCTGGGGCCAGTTGGAGTCGAAGATTTGCCAGCTCTCGCGGTTCTTCTGCAGCTCGATCTGGTTTTCCAGCTGCTGGCCGGGCAGGTCCTCGTTCATGAAGCGCTTGCCGTTCAGATCCAGATTCAGGAAGCCTGCGTTGCCCATGACGCCCACACCGGACAGGTCGGCACCGCCGCCCATATGGTGGATCATGGGTGCGTGGCTCTGCTGCACCTGAGCGCCTGCCCACATGCCCAGCTGGATGCCGTCGCCCTGATTGGTGAAGCTGCCCTCCACGTCCACATTGGTGAACAGGCACTGGATGTTGTTCTCAATAACTTCGGGGCAGAAATGCTGCAGCATCTTGGTGTTCTGGGAGTAATCGCCGGTGGACAGGATGACACCCTTGGCGGCATTGCACTTGATGTACTCGCCGGTGGCAGCATCGCGGGCATACAGGCCCACGCAGCGGCCGTCCTCCATGATGAGCTTTTCCACAAAGCAGCCGTAGAAGGTGTCCACGTTGCCGGTGTCAACGGCCTTCTGCATGTTGGCATTGACGGTGACGGACTGGTTAGGCAGGAACTCCACAGAGGTGGGGTAGCAGGGGAAGCGCTCCTGCTTCCAGTCGTAGTTCTCGGGCAGCGGGTAGAAAATGGGGATCAGGAAGTTGTTTGCATTCTCGTCGGGGATGGCGCTGCGGGTGGTCTCGGCGTAGTACAGCTCCGGGTTTGCCTCCACCCACCAGTCAAAGGCATCGCCGATGTTGTGGGCCCACTTGCTCATGATAGAACGCTTGCAGCGGTAGGTGCTTTCCACCATGTGAGAATCCACGATCTCGTCGATCTGCTCACGGGTCCAGGTGTTGCGGCCCCACTTGGCCTGCACATTGCCGTTGATGACGGCATACTCGCCGCTGCGGCACTGGGGACCGTCAGCCTTTTCAAAGGCTGCCACCTTGCCGCCGTCCTCGGCGATGCTGCGCACGGCTGCCACACCGGCAACGCCGCAGCCCACCACGGCCACATCCACGTCCACCGTCTTGGTGACCTTGCTCTCGTCGATCTCCGGCTCGGTGCCCAGCCAGTCGTTCTCCGAAGCGGCAGCGGAGCTGTCTGCGCCGTCTGCCTTGACGCCCATGGCCTGCTCGATGCAGCTGGCAGCCGCCTTCTTGACGGCATTGGTGGTGACGGTAGCACCGGAGATGTTGTCGATCTCGGTGCCCTGTGCGGCCATGATGGCCTCCTGCAGAGTGGGTGCAGCCACGCCGCCGATGCTCTCGGTCTCGTTGGAAGCATCGATGACCACCTCGGTGATGGCGGTCTCGCTGAAGGTCATGGTCACCTTCACCTCACCGATGCCGGTGGCCGTGCCGGTGTAGGTACCGGCGGTGTAGATGGCATCGCCGGTAGCGGCGGTGCTGGAAGAAGCTGCGGAGTTGCAGGCAGCCAGTGCACCGGCGGTGACACCGCTCATGGCGGCAGCGGCGGCGACCTTCAAAAAGCCTTTGCGGGAGATCTTTTCCATTTGGATTTCCTCTTTCTTCTCATCAATTTCTCTTCGTCTCTGCGGGAGTTTTTCCCGCGCCGCACTTAGTATAAAATATAACGAAGTAAAAGGGAAACAAAAAAATCTTGTCATCCTAATAAAAAGTGTTTATAACCGTCTCCCGCCATGCTATACTGAGAGCAGACGGATCTTCCCCTGCACAGAAAGGAGCTTTTTTCGGATGAACGACCACCAGCTGCTGTGTTTTCTCACCGTGAGCCGGACCCTGAATTTTACCACAGCCGCCCGGGAGCTGTACTGCACCCAGCCAGCCCTCAGCTACCAGATCCGCAGTCTGGAAAAGGAGCTTGATCTGGCCCTGTTTGAGCGCAGCACCACCCGCGTGGCGCTGACCGAAGCAGGCCGGGCCTTTGTGCCGCAGGCGGAGGGGATCTATCGCAGCATCCTGAACGCCCGCACCGCGCTGAAGGGCTTTGCCCGGCGGCGCACACTGACCCTGCGCCTGCCGCCGGTGCTGCTGCAGCGGGGCCCCATTTATCCCATCCTGATGGCACGGCTGCACGCCGCGCTGCCGGGATATGAGTTTGCGGTGGACACTCGGCCCGTGTCACGCAATCCCCACGAAATGCTCTGCAGCGAGGCAGACGCAGCCCTCTATCTGCCCTTTGGGCCGCTGCAGCCGGAGATCGAGCGCACCCCCATCCTGCACAACACCTTTTACCTGATCGTATCACCGGAGCACCCGCTCACAGGGCGCAGCACTCTGGCGCTGGCCGATCTTGCCGGGCAGCAGCTGTTTTATGAGCCGCTGTATCAGGAAATGGTGGATCTTGCCGTTGTTCAGCCCGGCCTGCCGTTTTCCGCACCAAGCTGGCACATGGTGGAAAACTACGAGTGTGTTTACAACGATCTGCTTGCCGGGCGCGGCATGTTTTTGTGCCCGATGAAATACCCGGCCTTTCCGGCGGCATGGTACCTGCCGCTGCAGCTGCCGTTGCCGGACACCTGTCTGCTGACCCTGCGGGACGACCCGCGTCCCGAGATCCAACGGCTGCGGGAGGTATTCACCGCTGTATACGCCAGCCGCGCAAAGCTGCTGGGAGAGGCGTAAAAAGCAGCGCCGGAACGGCAAAATCGTTCCGGCGCTGCTTGTTTCAGAAGAGATCAGGCTTCTTCCGGCACATCATCAAAACCGATGAACCAGAGGATCACAAAGGTGGCCACAAAGGCGATCGCGGCAGAGATCAGTGCGTTGATCACGTTCATGGGATTTTCACCGACATACAGGCCGATGGCTGCCAGACCGGCACCACCGCCGCCAAAACGGCGCACACCGGTCAAACCGGCATACAGGCCGCCCAGACCACCGCCGATGGTGGTGGCGATGAGAGGCTTACGCAGACGGACGTTGACGCCGAACAGAGCAGGCTCCGTCACGCCCAGCAGAGCGGTCACACCGCCGGAAACGGCCAGCTGACGGAAGTTCTTGTTTTTGGTCTTGATGGCAACGCAGAGGGCTGCGGCACCCTGTGCAATGTTGGAAGGCAGATTACCGGGGCCGATGACCGTCTCATAGCCCAGCATAGACAGAGAGTTGACATAAGCGGGCAGCAGGCTGTAGTGCATACCGGTCATGACCAGGAACGGCATAAAGGCACCGATGACGGTGGGCAGTGCCCAGGGGCAGACCTTTTCAATGGCCAGCAGGACGTTGACCAGACCATCGCCGATGATGCTGCCCAGAGGGCCAAGCACGCACAGGGAGATGGGAGCCATGATGAGGATGGTGAGCACCGGCCGCAGGATGAACTTGACCACAGAGGGCACGACCTTATTGACAAATCGTTCCACGTATGGCAGTACCAGCGTGATAAGGAAGATGGGGATGACTGAGGAAGAATAGGTTACCATCTTCACCGGCAGACCCAGCACATGGACCACATCGGCATCGGCTTTCAGGGCGATGAAGTTCGGGTGCAGCAGGATGGCCCCCAGCAGCATGGCCATCTGCGGGTTGCAGCCGAACTTTTTGGCCGCGGAGTTGGCCAGGAAGATCGGCAGGAAGTAATAGGAAGAGTCTGCGATGAAGTTGAGGAAATAGTACAGATTTCCGCTCTTGTCGATCCAGCCGAAGAGGGTCAGCACAGACAGCAGAGCCTTGATCATACCGGCACCGGCGATCAACGGCATCAGCGGGGTGAACACACCGGCCAGCGTGTCCAGAATGATGCTGACCCTGCTCTTCTTTTCCTCGGCCGGGGCGGCAGGCTGTTTGACTTCCTTACCGCCGAAGTCGCCCAGTTTCATCAGTTCATCGTACACGGCAGCTACTTCGTTGCCGATGATGACCTGATACTGGCCGCCTTTGTTCACGACACCCACCACGCCGGGTACGGCTTTGACCTTGGCCTCGTCCACGCCGTCCATTGACTTGAGGTTGAACCGCAGGCGGGTGACACAGTGGGTCAGAAATGTAACATTTTCTGCGCCGCCGACCTGTTCCAGCACCTGCTGGGCAGTTTTCTTTGCATCCATTTGTTTTGCCTCCTTCAATATCCTAAAAAATGCATTGCTTACAGGGCGGTGTCTGCGCCGTTGCTTGCAATGACTTTTTTGTACCATGCAAACGACTTTTTCTTTTTGCGGGCCAACGTGCCGCTGCCGTCATCCTTCTTGTCTACGTAAATGAAGCCGTACCGTTTGCGCATCTCGCCGGTGCCCACCGAAATAATGTCGATGGGACCCCAGCAGGTGTAGCCGATCACCGGAACGTCATCCAGCTCAATGGCCTGCCGCAGCGCATCAATGTGACTGCCCAGAAAACGGATGCGGTAATCGTCCTGAATGCTGCCATCCGGCTCTACGGTGTCGATGGCACCCAGACCATTTTCCACAACGAACAGCGGCAGTTCATACCGGTCATACAGCTCATTCAGTGCGATGCGCAGGCCGTCCGGATCGATGGGCCAATCCCAGTCGGTACGCTGGAGATACGGATTGCTGCGTTCTACACAGCAATCCGTATCTTCCGTTGCACGGGCAACTGAAGAAAAATAATAGCTGAATGCGATGTAATCCACAGTTCCTGCGGCCAGCAGCTCGGCATCGCCCGGCTGCATCTCTACCGAAGTGCCCATGCGCCGCAGCTGTGCCGTGCACAGGCTGGTGTAGTGTCCGCGGCACATCACATCGGTGTAATAATAGTTCGGCATCATCTGGAATCTCTGTGCCAGCACATCCTTGGGTGCGCAGGTGCGCGGGTAGGTGGTGGGATACTGGATCATGCAGCCGATTTTATTTTCCGGGTCGACCGCATGCCCGATCTGCACGGCCTTTGCACTGGCAAGGAACATGTTGTGGCTGACCAGCGCTTTGACAGCGTTGTGCTCCTCGCCTTCGGCAAAGAGCACGCCTGCCTGATGGTATGGCTCGCTCTGGTTCATGGTCTCGTTGATCTCATTGAAGGTCATCCAGTACCGGACCTTTCCCTTGTAACGCCGGAACACCGTTTCACAGTACCGGGCAAAGAAATCGATCAGGGCTCGGTTACGCCAGGAACCATAGTGCTGCACCAGATACAGCGGCGTTTCGTAATGCGAAAGCGTGACCACCGGTTCGATCCCGTAGCGGTGCAGCTCGTCGAACACACGGTCATAGAAAGCAAGCCCGGCCTCGTTCGGCTGCAATTCATCGCCCTGCGGAAAGATGCGCGGCCAGTTGATGGACATTCGGAAGCACTTGAAGCCCATCTCGGCAAACAACGCGATGTCCTCTTTGTAATGGTGGTAAAAATCCACGGCTTCATGGCTAGGGTAGTAGTTGCCCTCCATGACCTGTGTATGAATCTCGCGCGGGACGCCGTGGCGTGCACCTTTTTCCACGTCGGCAATGCTCAGGCCCTTGCCATCCGTCTGGTAGGCACCTTCGTACTGGTTGGCGGCGGTCGCACCGCCCCACAGGAACTTTTTTGGCATCTCCATAAGCTTGAAAACCTCCTTGCAGGTATAGAATACTTGCAGGGAGGTTTTTGTGCAATATTTTTTAAACTTATTGGTACAGTGTTAATTTTTCTGTTTCTTTTTGCACGATCAAAAACGGAACAGTGTTTCATTCCGCATTTTCTTTGTGCAGATTCAACAAAATAGGATTGGTGGAGGTGCGGTGCTGTTCCAGCTCTCGGGCGCGTTCCAGCTTGTAGGTATAATTCTTCTGGTAGTTCTGCCGGAAGTACTCGGAATACAAGATGTCCAGTAGAAGGGTCATGGACAGATGGGAAGCATAGTCCCCAAGATTCTGATAGATGCTTTCTTTGGTGGAAAGGGTCAGCTTGCAATCCGCATAACAGGTCAGGCTGTTTTCGCCAAAGCTGGTCAGCGCAAGGATGGGTGTTCCGGAGCGTTTGCACTGCCGGGCAATCTCCAGCATCTGCGCCGTTTCGCCGGAATAGGAAATGATCATGGCAAGGTCCCTCTCGGACAGACAGCAGGCCTGATACCGCTGGTAGTTCAGATTGTTGAAAATGACCACCCGCTTGCCGATCTTGAGCATCTTTTCTCGGAAGGATTCGGCCTGATTGATGGCCGTCCCGGCGGAAAAAATGTGGATTTCCTCGTGATATTTGAGCAGGAGCACCGCTTTGTGCAGGTCTTCGTACCGGAGAAGCTGCATAGTGTCCTTGACGGCTTCTTCGTACAGCTCGCCGATGTTCTGCGCCACCCGCATGGGGCTGTCGTTTTCAGCAAAGGGAAAATTGAAATCCACCTTGCCCTGTTGCTGGTCGAGATATTCCAGTTCACGCACAAAATTTTGCTTGAAGTCATCAAAGCCGGTAAAACCCAGCTTTTTGCAAAGGCGCAGGACGGTCGGCGGAGAGGTGTAGGTCACTTCTGCCAGACTGCGGGTGGAATATTTGGCAATTTCCATCCCATGCGCCAAAATATAGGCGGCCAGCGTTTTTTCCCCTTCCGAAAGTTTTTCCTGAAACGCAAGTTTGTCCACGATCAGCATTGCGATTCTCCCTTCCGCTTTTTCTGTAAGCATATCATATCCTGCAGTATTTGGCAAAAAAATTTGCGGCATGCAAAAACGCCGCCGCGTCAGCAAATGACGCGGCGGCGCAGATACAGTGGGAGAAGCGCTTATTTGCCCAGCATTTCGTGGGCAGTCTTGCAGATGGTAGCGGCATCCAGACCGTAGAACTTCAGCAGATCCCATGCAGGGCCGGAGCAGCCGAACACGTCCTGCACGCCTACGCGGCGCACAGGGGTGGGCAGCTTCTCGCTCAGCACGGCGCAGACGGCCTCGCCCAGACCGCCGATGACATTGTGCTCCTCGGCGGTGATGACCTTGCCGCACTCCTTTGCAGCCTTGAGGACGATCTCCTCGTCCAGAGGCTTGATGGTGTGGATGTTGATGACCCGGGCATGGATGCCCTCAGCGGCCAGCTGCTCCGCAGCAATGCGGGCTTCGTTGACCATCAGGCCGGTGGCGATGATGGCAATGTCGCTGCCCTCAGTGATCTGCTCACCCCTGCCGATCTCGAAGTGATAGTTCTCGGCATCGTGGAACACAGGCACAGCCAAACGGCCAAAGCGCAGATAGACGGGGCCTTCCATTTCGTAGGCAGCACGCACAGCGGCGCGGGCCTCCACATCGTCGGCGGGGCAGATAACGGTCATGCCGGGGATGCTGCGCATGAGGGCAAAGTCCTCGCAGCACTGATGGGAAGCGCCGTCCTCGCCCACCGAGATGCCGCCGTGGGTGGCACCGATTTTCACGTTCAGGTGGGGATAGCCAATAGAGTTGCGCACCTGCTCAAAGGCACGGCCGGCGGCGAACATGGCAAAGCTGGAAACAAAGGGCACGTAGCCCATGGTGGACAGGCCCGCAGCCACGCCCATCATGTTGCCCTCGGCAATGCCGCAGTCAAAATGACGATCCGGGTAAGCCTTGCGGAACATACCGGTCTTGGTGGCAGCAGCAAGGTCTGCGTCCAGCACCACCAGATCTTCGTGGCCTTCGGCGGCCAGCTCCTTCAGGGTGTTGCCGTAGCTTTCACGGGTAGCGATCTTCTTCACATCTGCCATCTTAGTTTTCCTCCTGCTCCAGCGCGGCGTATGCGGCGTTCAGTTCCTCAATTGCGATCTTGTACTCGTCATCGTTGGGGCCCTTGCCGTGCCAGTCCACGGAGTTGGTCATAAAGGAAACGCCCTTGCCCTTTGTGGTGTCCATGATGATGCAGGTGGGCTTTGCAGTCTCTGCATGGAATGCCTGCATGGCGGCTTCGATCTGGTCGTAGTCGTGGCCGTCGATGGTGACGACATTGAAGTTGAAGGCCTTCAGCTTCTCTTCCAGCGGGGCGCTGTTCATCACGGTCTCGGTGGTGCCGTCGATCTGCAGATGGTTGCGGTCCAGCATAACGCAGAGGTTGGACAGGCCGTAGTGAGAAGCAAACATAAAGGCTTCCCAGCACTCGCCCTCTTCCACCTCGCCGTCGCCCAGGATGGTGTAAACATTGATGGGCTTACCGGCGTGCTTGGCACCCAGTGCCATGCCGCAGGCGGCAGAGATGCCCTGACCCAGACTGCCGGTGGACATATCCACACCCGGGGTCTCGTTCATGTTGGGGTGGCCCTGCAGATAGCTGCCGATCTTACGCAGGGTCTTGAGGTCTTCCACCGGGAAATAGCCGCGCTCTGCCAGCGCTGCATACAGTGCCGGTGCAGCATGGCCCTTGGACAGCACCAGACGGTCGCGGTCGGCCTTCTTGGGGTCCTTCGGGTCAATGTTCATTTCCACAAAATAGAGGTAGCTCAGCAGCTCGGCAATATCCAGACTGCCGCCCGGATGGCCGCACTTTGCGCTGTGCGTGCCCTCGATCACGCCCATGCG
>UMJR01013703.1_pt1 | contig 16898 bp, 15 predicted proteins | sample 1966121 | NCBI WGS metagenome assembly UMJR01 (sample SAMEA4836155, study PRJEB28245) | human gut metagenome | biome: gut microbiome; material: fecal sample | place: Denmark | collected 2008
GTACCTTACATCGTAGTATTCATGAACAAATGTGATATGGTAGATGATGAAGAGTTACTTGAGTTAGTAGACATGGAAATCCGTGAATTATTAAACGAGTACGACTTCCCAGGAGATGACACTCCAATCATCCAGGGTTCAGCTCTTATGGCTCTTGAAGATCCTAACGGACCATGGGGAGACAAGATCATGGAACTCATGGACGCTGTTGATACATGGATTCCTAACCCAGAACGTGACACAGATAAGCCTTTCTTAATGCCTATCGAGGACATCTTCTCTATCACAGGTCGTGGTACTGTTGCAACTGGTAGAGTAGAGCGTGGTGTATTACACGTATCTGATGAAGTAGAAATCGTTGGTATCACAGACGAAACACGTAAAGTTGTTGTAACTGGTGTTGAAATGTTCCGTAAATTACTTGACGAAGCTCAGGCTGGTGACAACATCGGAGCTCTTCTTCGTGGTGTTCAGAGAGACGAAATTCAGCGTGGACAGGTATTAGCTCAGCCAGGTAGCGTAACATGCCATCATAAGTTCACAGCTCAGGTTTACGTTTTAACAAAAGATGAAGGTGGACGTCATACTCCTTTCTTCAACAACTACAGACCTCAGTTCTACTTCCGTACAACTGACGTAACAGGTGTTATCACTCTTCCAGAAGGAACAGAGATGTGCATGCCTGGTGATAACGTAGAAATGACAATCGACATGATCCATCCAGTAGCTATGGAGCAGGGTCTTACATTCGCTATCCGTGAAGGTGGACGTACTGTAGGATCAGGACGTGTTGCTTCTATCCTCGAGTAATCACGAACTTATATAATTAGTAACTGAATAATACTAGATTTTATATATATCGTACCGCAAGGTACTTGTGTTCAAGCGTAAGATTCACCCCAGAAACATTAGTTTCTGGGGTTTTTCTGTTGCCTGGGAAAATAGGAATTTGCTGGGGCCGTCTGTTTACTCACCTCGGTAAATTCCTATTTGAAGTTATAATTGCTGTATGATAAAATTATCGTAAAACACATATTTCTAAGAGGAGAAAATATGAGAAGGAGAAACACTATGTTATTTGATGGATTTGATATGCTATTTAACATCGCCTTCGCACTAATATTCTGTAGCGTTTTTATTATATTAGCATATGGCATTATCACAAGTATTACCACATGGAATAAAAACAATCACTCTCCACGGCTCAATGTATCAGCCAGGGTAGTTGCCAAACGAACGGAAGTCTCCCATCATCAACATCCTAATAATGGGGACATGAGCGGCTCTCATGGATATAGCACTACCTCATCCACTTCCTATTATGTAACTTTCGAGGTGGACAGCGGTGACAGAATAGAATTCTCTATGAGTGGTTCTGAGTATGGAATGCTAATAGAAGGAGATGCTGGAACATTAAATTTTCAAGGGACAAGATATCTTGGATTTGAGCGCAAATAGAGACATAAGAGCTATTAAAAATAAGCAGTTTCTAACAGAATTATTTAATACCATGTATAGCGAATTGACAGTTCCAAAATTCAATAAGAAAAATAAATGAAGGGAAATGATGTTTTTAATCATCGGCTCAATTATACTTTTTATTCATGCAGTAATAGTCTTTAACACAGGAGGAGATAAAAAAATAATATGAAAACGAAGACAGATTACAAGTCTATTTTGATAGAAATAAATATCCTTACCATCGCAATTGCTATTATAGCTGTTGCTGTTTACTTTTTTCTGGTTCCGAGTCATACGTCGATTAGCAGTATGTCAGGTCTGGGTATTGTTCTGTCGAATTTTGTTCCGCTGCCATTATCAGCGATTACGATGATTCTTAATGTAGTTTTATTAATTATTGGATTTTTTACCTGCGGAAAGGAATTCGGGCTTAAAACAGTTTACACGAGTGTTATGCTGCCAGTGTTTCTGGGTATATTTGAGAACATTTTTCCCAATACCGGTTCTATAACGAATAGTCAGGAACTGGATGTTCTTTGTTACATTCTGGTAGTGAGTGTGGGTCTGAGTATTTTATTCAACCGAAATGCTTCTTCTGGGGGATTGGATATTGTAGCTAAGATTATAAATAAATATTTTCATATGGAGCTGGGGAAAGCGATGTCTTTGTCGGGGATGTGTGTGGCACTTTCGGCGGCGCTGGTTTATGATAAGAAAACTGTAGTACTCAGTGTATTGGGAACTTATTTTAATGGTATTGTTTTGGACCATTTTATTTTTGATCATAATATCAAACGACGGGTCTGCATCATTACAAAAAAGGAAGAGGAATTGCGGCAGTTTATTGTTCGTGATCTGCACAGTGGGGCAACTATTTACGAAGCAATTGGTGCTTACAATATGGAAAAAAGAAATGAGATCATTACCATTGTAGACAAAGGGGAATATCAGAAATTGATGAAGTATATCAATCAGGAAGATCCAGAGGCCTTTATTACAGTATATACGGTATCGGATATGAGGTATTTGCCTAAGAAGTAGAAGAATTTGAGCATTGAGGGAAAAGGGTGTTGTTGTAGTAATCTATGGATATATGAGGAGGTGATTTTTGATGAAACTTACATGGAGTGAGGCGAGTGTTTTTGCATTTGTGTGGGCTTGTGCATTAGGGTATATTGTTGCAAGCCGTATACTGGAGTGGAATTTTGAACGATTTTTGCCTAGTAACTGGTATTTTGTGGTGAAAAAAAGATTGGCACAACCGGAAGCGAAGTTTTTGAGAACGGAGAAAGTACCGAAAAAGATATCGAATGTTCTGGAGGAACTGCTTACTTTGATGCAAACCGGTAATTTGCAAAAGAGTACGGTAAGAATGGATCGGATTTTTCAGGAAAAAGTAGTGCATGAAATAAAGCTGCTTGAAGGAAGAGGTTTATCAAGGCAGCTACATTTTACGAATGTGAAGTTATCAGAAGGGAATGCCAAAAAGAGAGACTTCCGGCATTGGAGTGATTCAGGACGTGAATGGAGGGAAGTTATCGTAGAAGCCGCTGTTTCTGATAAATATTTACATAGAGACAGTGGTAAGGTAATTCATGAATCGATTTATCCGCATGGGTCGATATTGCTTCGGCAGTCTCGTCATATTCGTCACAATGAAGTGGGAGAGAAAGACAGGCAGAAGGAGCAGAGATTTTACTCAAAGTATTCGGAAATATTTTGTCCAAGCTGTGGGGCACAGATACAGTTAAAAGGTGATGAGACAAACTGTCCTTATTGTGGAGGGTTTATTCAGAGTAATTTCTATGACTGGCAAATCGAAGATTTTATGATTTATCAGACACCAGATCCGAATATGGATAATCTAAAGTATACCAGTGTAACGATTTTACTTTCGTTTTTACCGACATTTCCTTGTGTTTATTTGATCACGAATATGTATATTGCAATTGGTGTTGCGATGACACTTACAATTATACTGAGTCTGAGTCTTCTTTGGATCAGAGCAAGGAAAATAGATGAGCTGGAGAATCTTGAGAAAGAGATTGTCCGTTATGATGAGGGTTGGTTAATAAGTAATATCAATGAAGCGTTATACAAAACACTTCTTACCCCAGAGCTGCTTTCTTACAGTGTTAATAATATAAAGCTAAAAGGTGTGGAAAATACGTCTGACAAGACGACGATTTCTGTGGAAGCGATGTTGAAGCAAACCTTTCTTCAAAATAATAAGCATATTGTGACGAAAAGTGAAAAGCATAACTGGAAGCTTTGCCGATCTCGTTATCCGAATCGAATCAAGTCCAAAGGCCAGGCCGTTGTGATGGAAAAGGAATGTCCAAGTTGTGGGGCTAACTATATTCCGGATAATAACGGTTGTTGTTCCTATTGTGGTTATAGTCTGCAAGTTGATAATGCTAAATGGAAATTGTTGTAATAAGTTTTTGTATATATATCGTACCGCAAGGTACTTGTGTTCAAGCGTAAGATTTGCCCCAGAAACTAATGTTTCTGGGGTTTTTCTGTTATCTAAAAAAATAGTAATTCAACAATATTTATCTCGCTTTGGTTTTACCTGTCCTTCGAGGGGTACGATGGTATGGTATTCTGCTTGGTGCTTTTCAATGGAAAGTCGTACTTGTTCTATGTGAGCAGGTTCTATGAGAAGGGACATACCGCAGGATAATTCACCCTGAATGGCTCTGGGAGCCGGGGCAATACGGTTTGGAATGTCATCGGAATCTAAGACGTCGTGAAGGGCAAGTCCCTGCTCATAGTTTTCGAATAAGATATAATATTTTAATCCGCCTTTAATCATTCTCATAGATTGTAATTCAGATAGTGGTGGCAGAAAGCGCTGCACCAATTGCTCCGGCATAGCGACCGTCAGTATCGGTTAATACATCTGTTTTTAAAGATTCTCCGAGCGATTTCTTAAGATAAGAGTAATCGCATAATCCACCAGTAAGACAAATGCATTCTTCCTGTCCATTTATAAGTCTTGCTGCCTGTGATACAACTTTTTGTACGATGGAGTCGATAACGGCAAAGGCAATGTTTTTTCTTGATTCTCCACGTCCGATCAAACTGATTACCTCAGATTCTGCAAACACAGTACACATGGAGCTGATAGAAGTTCCGCTGCCTTTTGCAGCAAACTCACACAGATCTTGTGGGGTTAGAGATAATGTATTTGCCATGACTTCAAGGAAACGGCCTGTTCCGGCGGAACATTTATCATTCATGAGAAAGTCAGTGACCATACCGTTTTCAATGCGGATAATTTTCGTATCCTGTCCCCCGATGTCAATGAGGAGCATATTTTCATTTTTATGAATATAGCAGGCTCCTTTTGCATGACAGGTAATTTCTGTGACGCATTTTGCAGCATAAGGAACAGAGACACGACCGTATCCGGTTGCGACAACAACGGATTCTTCTGGCAGGATTCTCTTTTCCATGAGCGTTTCCTGTATTTGCTTTGCAGTATCTACACTGCTCCAGCCAGTTGGCTGTAAAAAACGGTGGAGAATCTCTTTTTCATGATTCATGACAACTGTTTTAGCGCAGGTAGAACCAATATCAATACCAATAAAATATTTGTTCATAATAAGTATCCTGAATATTTTTTCTTTATCAACAGCACTTAATCAATAAAAACTAGATATAGAGAAATCAAGTTTATCAATATGTCGTTTGTAAAGACATTGACGAATTGGAATACCTAAAATATGACATATTGATAAAAATGAATTCTGAAAAATAGATTGATAAAGTTGAATGTTTATAAATTAAATTTCTAAAATATGTGTAGAAGCCCACTCGATTCCTTCTTTGGTGAGTGCTTCTATTAAAATAGTTTCATCTTCTGGAGCGGCTTTCCAGGCAAATCCGCAGCCGGCGGTAATTTCGCGGGGGACGGGGATGAGTCTTCCGGGAAGGCCGTTTTTGGTGCAGAATTTGTCGGTTGCCATAGCCTGTGTTGTTGCGTCAAATGCAATGATGAAAGTAGGCTTTTTCTTTCTAAACATAGTTAAGATACTCCTTTGTTTAAAGGTTCATAGTTTGGATTTGAGTTTTACGAATTTGCATTTAAGTTTATAATTCAGGCTTAAAGTTTTGCAAATTCGAATTTAAATTTAAGGCTGTACAATTAAGGTTGTACGATTAAGTCTGCCTGTGTCATTTTTTCAGCGATAACGTACATGTTTGTTACCTCACCGACCTGAAGCTTATCAGTAAGTCCATAGAAGTTCAGGCAGGTTCCGCAAGTAAGGATTTCAACGCCCTGGGCTTCTAAAGATTTCAAATCCTCGATGGAAGCAGATTCTTCACTTGTGATATAAGCGCCACTATTATAGAAAAGAATGGTGGAAGGAAGGGTGTCCTGCTGGCTTAAGGCGTAAATAAACCCTTTTAATAAAGATTTGCCAAGTTCTTCTTCGCCACTTCCCATCTGGTTAGAGCTGATGACAACAACGATATTTTTCTTTCCGGCTGGTATTACTGGACAGTTTTCTTCTTCTACTGTTGCAATTGCACTGTCAGCGGCAGCCTGGGCAGCTTCTGCATTTACGGTCATAGTTACTTTGAATTCGTTATCGGAAATCTTTTCAGAATGCACACCGTATCCCTTCTGGTTTGCCATCTTTGTAAGGTTCTGTACGGCAATTTCATTATCAACACGTGTCTCTACTGTACCGCCACCCTGTAATTCGCGGATGGCATTTTTTGTTTTTACTATTGGGATTGGGCAGGCATCGCCCATTGCATTTACTTTAATCATGATTGTTCCTCCATTTTGTATATCAGATGTGAGATGACTCCCACCTTTGTAGGTGGCGAGCAATAAATCAGTATCAGTAGGGGAGTCAATCCCCCCCATCTGATATAGCCTCCGGCAGGATTGCAGAGATGCGCAGAAGAAGTATGTCATGTATTGCATGACGCGCATCTCGCAGCAAGAATGCCGGGGCATTCTTGAATTAATTTGTGACTAAAATTTCCGGTTCTGTTTTTGCTAGAACCTCTCCGACAATCTCAGCAGGAAGACCGGAAGCTTTTAACTTGTCAAGAAGACCAGGTGCATCTTCTTTTGCAAGAGAAATGAGCAGACCACCGGATGTCTGAGGGTCAAAAAGAATTTCTTCCATAGCAAATGGAATACCTTTAAATTGAACAAATGGACCGGTAAAGTTTCGGTTCCTCTGTCCGGCAGCAGTTAAAAGGAATTCATCGGCGTGTCGTAAGGCCTCTTCAAAGACAGGAACCTGTTTTGCGTGAATATGACAGGAAAGCTGTCCATCCATCATTTCATGAAGGTGGCCTAGAAAACTAAATCCTGTAACGTCTGTGCAGGCATGGATTTCGAAATTTCTGCAACACTCTGCGGCGTACTTGTTCAAGGTTGTCATGGAGTCTGTTACGGCTTTCATTGCTTCCACAGAAGCTTCTCCTACTCGATTTGCTGTGCAGATAATGCCGACACCAAGCCGCTTCGTAAGAATCAGTGCATCGCCCGGTTTCGCCCCGTTATTCGTATAGATTTTATTCGGATTGACGATGCCGGTAACAGAAAGACCATATTTCACATCCGAATCAGCAATAGAGTGCCCTCCGGCAAGTGTTCCGCCGGCTTCAATTACTTTTTCGGCACCGCCTCGCATAATTTCACCTAAAATGTTCAGATCCATTTTTTCAGGAAAACAGACAATATTTAAGGCGGTTTTTACTTCACCGCCCATTGCGTAAATATCACTTAATGCATTTGTAGCAGCGATTTTCCCAAAAGTGTAAGGGTCATCGACCATCGGAGGAAAGAAATCAAGGGTTTGTACAAAAGCAATATCATCAGATATCTTATAGACAGCGGCATCATCTTTACTGTCATAACCGACAAGAAGATTCTCATCTTCCGGTCCCTGCGGCAGCTTCGATAATATACGACTTAAAATGCCAGCGCCAAGCTTTGCAGTACATCCTCCCCCTTTACAAAATAATTTTTCCTTTTCCATAATAGGCAGCCTCCTTTTATGTGGGATGTACTCTCAGTGTTTTTTATGTATGTGCTTGTTACCACTGAAAAATACTTTTATGGTTCCTCTTCAATGTAATTTCAGAACTTTTCATACATTTCCTTTTGTAACCGATTTTGCGAGTACATTTTGGGTAAAATTTCCCAACATAATGTAATTTATTCTAAAATTAGTTTAATAGATATTGTACAGAAAGTAAAGTTCATTATTTCGATAATATAGATATGATTATTGATAAAAACGATAGATATGGTAAAATGTATTTATTCTGGAGTGTTTTCGACCAGAGTATTTTAAACTTACCGGAAAGGAAAGTGAGAAAATGGATATACATCAATTGCAGATTTTTGCAAATGTTGCAGAATGTAAAGGTTTTTTGGCAGCATCGAAAAAAATGCATCTCTCGCAATCTACAGTCAGTACACATGTGTCAGCCTTAGAGAATGAGCTTGGGAAAAAGCTGATTCGACGTACAGCAAGAAATTTTGAATTGACAGAAGATGGGGTAAAGCTTTATAAGTATGCAATAGATATTTTACTTTTACATCGAAAAGCGATAATGGAAGTTGGGGGGAATGGAAGTGAGTTTCTTCGGATTGGTACATCTTCTGTTCGGCACAGTGGTTTGTTCCTACAATATTGAGTGGATTTTTAAAGAAAAATGTAAATACGCAGGTGGAGATGACGAGTGCGGATAGTTTAGATATTATTCGTCGGGTAAAAGAGGGAAGTCTCGATATTGGATTTGTTGGGACAAAGGTAGAAAAGCAGTGCAAGTACATTCCACTGATAAAAGACCATCTGGTTTTGGCAGCACCAAATACAAAGAAGTATCAGAAGATTTTTTCCGGAGAAAGTGATTCTGGGGAGAGCGATTTAAGACAGATTTTAGAAGCACCATTTTTAGCAAGAAGACAGTACTCTGGAACAATGAAAGAGGCACTCGGCAGCTTGAAATATTTTGGAATAGAAGAAGAAGACTTAAATATTATTGCAACCTTTGATAGTGCAGAGATGCTAAGAGATTGTGTGGAAGCTGGAATGGGAATTTCGATTTTGTCATATCAAATGATAAGAGAATTACATGAGTCTGGAAAGATATTGATTTATAGATTGCCGGAAAAGGAATTTTGCAGGGAATTATATCTTATCTATAAAAATGAATCTTTTCTTCCAGAAATAGTGAAAAAGTTTATTCATTATACAGAGAAGTGTTTTAAAAAAGAATTTTAAGGAGATATATGTAACTTATTAACGGTTCAACAAAGTCGGTATAATCAAGAATTTTTGTTGAACATACACTAAAAGGAATAGAGAGGAAAAATGTACCGAATTTTAATTGTCGAAGATGATTCTACGATTGCTTCGAATGTGGCAGCACATCTGGAGCGGTGGGATTATGAGACTAAACAGATAGAAGATTTTAAATGCGTGATGGAAGCATTTCAGCAGTTTGATCCGCAGCTTGTTATTTTAGATATTGGTTTGCCGTTCTATAACGGATTTTACTGGTGTCAGGAAATCCGGAAAATATCGAGTGTTCCAATTCTGTTTTTATCCTCTATGAATGATAATATGAACATAGTGATGGCAATGAATATGGGCGGCGATGAATTTATCGAGAAGCCATTTGATCTAAATGTACTAACAGCCAAGGTACAGGCATTACTACGCCGGGCCTACTCCTTTCAAGGAAATGTCAATGTGTTAGAGCATGAAGGTATGCTCCTTAATTTAAATGACGCTTCTCTTTCTTATAAGGGGGAGAAAATGTCTCTTACAAAAAATGAATTTCGTATTTTGCAGATGCTTATGGAAAATTCAGGAAAGATTATTGCAAGAGATGACATTATTGCAAGACTTTGGGAAAGTGATGCCTTTATTGATGATAATACTCTGACAGTAAATGTAGCAAGGCTTCGTAAAAAGTTAGAAAATGTAGGTATGGAAGGACGAATTAAGACGAAAAAAGGAATTGGGTATTATTTGGATAAATAGAGGAAAGAAAGAGAAATGATCAAAGAAAGTATTTTTTCATTTTTGAAAATCCGCAAAATGCCAATTATTATATTTACAGGAATCGTTGTGATATTTGGAATACTATTTTATTTATATGATATTCCTTTTGATGCGATTATCTATGGATGCGAATTGTCTTTTGTGTGGTGTGCAGTATGTCTGTTTATTGATTTTTACAAATATTATAAACGGCATAAGTTATTACATATCAACAGGGAGCAGTTTTTTGACGATGCAGAACAACTCCCAGAGCATATGGATATTATTGAATATGATTATCAGGAACTTGCAAAGGAATTATATCAGGCAAAGCAGGAGCTTATTTCTAAGAATCGAATTGCAAAAAAAGAGCTGCTTGATTATTATGGCATGTGGGTTCATCAGATCAAAACACCGATTGCTGCATTGGATATTTTATTGCAAAATACGGAGCAATTTTTATATGAAGAAGATATAGTGAATAGCCGGATAAATAAACGGTTAGAAATTATTCAGGAATCAATACCTGTTTCTGATATGAAAATGGAACTGTTCAAGATAGAGCAGTATGTGGAGATGGCATTAAATTATCTAAGAGTTGAAGACATATCTTCAGATTTATCTTTTAAACAGTATGCGGTAGATGATATGGTGCGGCAGGTGATACGAAAGTATGCAAAGATTTTTATATCTAAAAAGATAAAAATGAACTTTAAGCCGACAGGAAGATATATAGTAACAGATGACAAATGGTTTGTTTTTGTACTTGAACAGTTCATATCGAATGCTTTGAAATATACAAAGAAGGGACAGATTTCTATTTATATGAAAGAAAAATCTCTTGTAATCGAAGATACAGGAATCGGAATTCCGGCAGAAGATCTTCCGCGAATTTTTGAAAAAGGCTTTACTGGATATAATGGCAGAGAGAACAAGAAGTCTACCGGAATCGGTCTGTATTTATGTAAAAATATTATGGATAAATTGCAGTGGAATATTACAGTAGATTCAGAGGTGGGAAGCGGAACAAAGATATATCTTACAAAAATGTAAGGTAAGAACAGAAAGTGTTAGGTACTTCGATGGAAGTAGCTGCACTTTCTTTTTATAATAAACCTGTAAGCTTAGAGAGTGTTTGAAAAAGAAAGGCAGGGAATTATAATGGCATTATTAGATGTAAAAAATGTTCGTAAAGTATATACAACACGTTTTGGCGGAAATCAGGTGGAAGCATTAAAAGATGTAAACTTTTCTGTGGAGCAGGGCGAATATGTAGCAATTATGGGGGAATCTGGTTCAGGAAAAAGTACACTTCTTAATATTTTAGCGGCACTTGATAAGCCGACCGAAGGAAAAGTATTTTTAAAAGAAAAAGATTTAAGCAAAGTAAAAGAAAAAGAGATGGCGGCATTTCGCCGGAATAATCTGGGATTCGTATTTCAGGACTTTAATCTTCTGGATACCTTTTCTTTAAAAGATAATATTTTTCTTCCGCTTGTACTTTCCGGAACATCGTATAGAGAAATGGAAAGAAGACTTCTTCCACTTGCAGATAAACTTGGTATCAAAAACTTGCTGGAGAAGTATCCCTATGAAGTTTCGGGAGGACAAAAGCAAAGAGCTGCCGTTGCAAGAGCAGTTATCACACAGCCACAGCTTCTGCTGGCGGACGAACCGACGGGAGCTCTGGATTCTAAGGCAGCAAAAGAACTGCTAAAGCTATTTACCAGTTTGAATGAAGACGGACAGACCATCCTGATGGTAACACATAGTGTAAAGGCAGCAAGTACAGCAGGGCGGGTTTTATTTATTAAAGACGGCCGGGTATTTCATCAGATTTACAAAGGAAACCTCAGTGAGGTACAGATGTATCAGAAGATTTCCGATGCGATGACTGCAATCACAGCGGGAGGTGCGGATGATGAATAGTAAAATTTATGGAAAGCTTGCAGTAACGAATTTAAAAAATAATAAGAAAAGTTATATTCCATATATTTTGGCATCTGCATTTTCTGTAATGATGTATTTTATTATGGATAATCTGTACCGAAATCGTTCTCTAGTAGAAAAAGGTAGTCCGCTTGCGATTATGTTGTCTTATGCAGCAGCGGTAATTCTCATTTTTTCGATTATCTTTTTGTTTTATATCAATAGTTTTTTAATTAAACGCCGGAAAAAGGAACTGGGAATATATAATATTCTGGGAATGGGAAAAGGACATCTTGGCAAAATGCTTTTTCTTGAATCTGTAATAACAACGGTGGCAAGTATCATTGGTGGTATTTTAGCAGGCATTCTTTTGAGCAAACTCGTGTATCTTATATTATTGAAAATACTGCATATGGGTGGAAAGATAGAGTATAGAATCTCACTGGCATCTACTGGAATGACAACGATTCTTTTTGGCGCAATTTTTATTTTAATTTTTCTGTATAACCTTTTACAGATGAAGCTTTCAAATCCAATCGAACTGCTGCGTGGAGGAAATACGGGAGAACGAGAGCCAAAGACAAAATGGATCATGACGATAATCGGAATCCTCTGTTTAGCAGGGGGTTATTCTATCGCACTTATAACAAAAGAACCGATGGCGGCATTAGGAAAGTTCTTCATTGCAGTTATACTTGTTATTATAGGGACGTATGCCCTGTTTATGGCAGGAAGTATTGCATTTTTAAAAATGCTCCGAAACAAAAAAAGCTATTATTATAAGACGAGACATTTTACAGCCGTATCAGGCATGATCTACCGAATGAAACAGAATGCGGTAGGTCTTGCAAACATCTGCATATTAAGCACAATGGTTCTTGTGATGGTTTCTATGACAGTATCCTTATATGGGGGATTGAATGATGTGATTGTGACCCGTTTTCCATATGAGGCGCAAATCACAAGTTCAGGAATCAATCAAAAAGAAGAAGGACAGATAGAAGAAATTATAAAGAATATGACAAAGAAAAATCACACAGTGACAACTTCACAGATACGTTTTCATGTAGGGCGATTTACAACAGTATATAATAATAACAAAACGAAGCAGCTTGATATGATGGCAGCGGGGAATTATAGCAATTCAAATGCTGTAGATTTAGTCATGATTCCACTTTCTGATTACAATCAAACAGAAGGGAAGAATGTAAAACTGAAAGAAAATGAAGTTCTTCTTTATCATAGAAATCATAAAAGAACTCATAAAAAAAGTGATACAGAAGCCCTAAAAAATAAGAAAGTCATTCAGTTAAATAGCATCTCATATAAAGTAGTCGATGAATTAGACAGACTAGCAATAGCAAAAGCTGATACAACTAGTTTCATAGATGGATGGTATGTAGTAGTCAAAGACAGCAGTATCATCACATCCTATTTAAAAGATATTTACGAGAATAGTAATATATATGATGAACTGAAAGAATATTATGGAAAAATACAGTACAGTTACAGTTTTAATTTAAACGGAAGCAGAGCAAATCGTGCAAAAACAGAAAAAAGTATTCAGAAACAGCTTCAGAAAAAATTTGCGAATTGTTCCATTGAAAGCAGAGAATTAAGTAGAGAAAGTTTTTATGAACTTTACGGTGGGTTTCTCTTCATCGGTATCTTCCTCGGAATCATATTCCTGATGGCAACGACACTCATCATCTACTACAAACAGATATCTGAAGGTTATGATGACAGAGAACGCTACCAGATCATGCAGAAAGTCGGAATGAGCAAAAAAGAAGTCAGACATTCCATAAGAAGCCAGGTGCTACTCGTCTTCTTCCTGCCACTGATTATGGCGGTCATTCATCTGGCATTTGCTTTTAAAATTATCACAAAGCTACTCAGTGTGTTAAACCTTATGAATATATCATTATTTTTCATGTATACAGTAGGAACAGTAGCGGTATTTGCAGTAATCTATGCGATAATTTATAGCATAACAGCAAGAGAATATTACAAAATAATAATTTGCCGGGGTGAATAAATAGACGAACCCCCAGAGAGAATATCCCCTATATCTGTGACTTTAGTCGCAGCGGTTTGAATGCTCGCTTATGCGCTCGCATCCAAACCTTGCTCCGAGGCCACAGATATAGGGGATATTCTCTCTGGGGGTTCTAGTTGTTTCAATCCGGCAAATTTGTTGAAAGATTTGGGGAAGAAGTCAGGAGAGATAGAAATAATTCGGGAAATTAAATCTCTCAGGATTGATACACGATTAATAAGAAGAAAGAGTATATTATCGGTGTGCTATTACCAATAATCCATTCTCAGCAAAAATATCAGATATTCATCTGTTTTGATGTGTTTTCAGCATACTACAACAATAATTCAAGTATCAGTCCTTCAAAAAACAACTCCACAGAAAGCCACATCCTTCTGGAGCCTATTCAAATCACCCCAATAATAAATAGTAATTTCCTCCCAGCCAAAAGAGGGCGTCTCCCTTGCCTGCGGCAAATTAGTATTTGGACTTGAGGAGATATGGTATTTTCCCGTAAAAAGTATGTTCTTACGGTTTTACTGAAAAAAGTAGTGGATATAGTAAAGTAATGCTATACTATAAATAGTTATGAAGAATAAAAAGGAAGGTGCGGGGATATGAACACACATTCATCGGGGTATTACAGTATTGACGAAGAATATACGATTATTGGTTTTAATGATACAGCAAAGGAGATTTATCCAAATCTTCAGAAAGGGATAAAGTGCTATAAGGCATTGATGGGACTGGATTCGCCCTGTCCCCCCTGCCCAGTAAAGAATAAGATTTACGGACCGAGAACATATCTTGATCCTATTCGAAAGATTTATGAAACTGTTGATGCCGTAGAGCTGAAGCTTTCAGATGAAAAAGTAGGACATGCAATGGTATTTAGTACGGTTGCGGAAGGAGAACGTCTGGCAAGCGCTATTCCTACAGGGGAGAAGGCTCTTAGGTTAGTGGGAGCGATTAATCTTCTGGCATCAGACTATGTAGCTGTTTATGGAGTGAGCAGGCAGACGGGAGCCGTTTCTGTGTACCGTTCTCAGTATCAGTTAGAAGGGGATGAAAAAAGCATAGATAGAGATACAGATGACAGGATGCAATATGATATCTTACGGGAAGCTTTTATAAAAAAATATGTACACCCGGATGAACAGACATATATGTTTGAGCAGACAGAACTTTCGGTAGTGCAGGAACGACTTTCTCAAACATCTGGTTTTAAATTACATTGCAGAATAAAAACAACCCAGACACACTATTATTATTTAATGATAGCCAGAGATGGGGAAGCAGCGAGTTATGAAGATTTTGTCGTTGCACTGGTATGTGAAGATGATGATGTAAGTGCTCGAAAGATTTATGAGAAGCAGTTAAATTTGCTCATTGCATCTATTGCAGATGCAGCAGGATATTTTCATATGGATGTGACTGCAGATAAAATCTTAAATGTTGGAGGAACTTCTCAGATTGCTTATATGATCGATCAACAATGTTCGATTGATGAGTTTGTTGCAAGTACAGCGAAATATATTCCTTCATTAAAAGACCGTCAGGATTTTATTGCAGCTTATTGCCGGGAATCAATGCTTCGCAGTTATCAGTTCGGTCAAGTAGAGATTGTCCGGGTATCACGTTGTTACTATGATGATGATGTAGCAAGAATTTCCCGATATGCAGCGCGTCTTTTTGTAAATCCTGCTAATGATCATCTGGAAGCTGTATTATATGGAAAAGATGTTACAGCAGTCCAGGAAGCCTATGAGACCCAGGTCAGCATTGTTAAGACATTAAGTAGTAATTACCTGAATGTTTATTTAATCCACTCGAGGGAAAAAACATTGTCCATTATCAAGCAGGAAGATTATACAGTATCCGAATCTGATAGAAAAAATGAAAATGTATATTCCTATGGGCCGTTTTTTGATAAATATATTAATGAATGTGTCTACCCAGAAGATTGTTTGATGATGCAGGAGGCACTGCAATTTGACAATGTAATGGAGGTCCTTTCCGGGAAAAAAGAATATAAAGGAAATTACCGTATTGTCAAAGAAGGAAAAATACAGTATTATCAGTTCCGATTTATCAGGGACGAAGAATCAGGTATCATCGTTCTTGGATTTTTAAATGTAGATGATGTTGTTGCAAAAGAAATTCACCAGAAGAGATTACTTCAGGAAGCTTTAAGTACAGCAAAACAGGCCAACGCAGCAAAGTCAAACTTTCTTTCACGAATGTCTCATGACATGCGCACGCCATTAAATGGTATTATCGGTCTTTTAGAAATTGATAAAAAACATGAAGAGGATATAACGTTTTTAAAGATAAATCGCGAGAAGGCAAATATTGCTGCGAATCATCTTTTATCATTGATTAATGATGTTCTTGATATGTCTAAAATAGAAGAAGGGGAACTGGTATTGTCACATGAACCGTTTAATGTTATTGAACAGGGACGGGAGATTATGACGATCATTGGTATGCAGGCACAAGAACAGGGACTTACTACAGTAATGGAGGTCGAGCCGAAAGTTTATGAGAATCCTTATATTTACGGAAGTCCATTACATTTAAGCAGGGCAATGATGAATATCTACAGCAACTGTATAAAGTATAATAAAGAGAATGGAGAAATCCGAACCCATGTCAGACTTCTTCATTCAGATGAAAAAATACTTACATATCAGTGGACAATCAGCGATACAGGAATTGGTATCAGTGAAGACTATCTAAGTAGGATATTTGAACCGTTTACACAGGAAGGAACAGATGCAAGAAGTGTTTATCAGGGAACCGGTCTGGGAATGAGTATTGCAAAAGCATTATTTGAACAGATGGGTGGAAGTATTGAGGTTTTCAGTAAGCTGGGAGAAGGAAGCACCTTCGTTATCACACTTCCTTTTGAACGGGCACAGGAGTTAAAGACAACGGTTATAGAAAAAACAGAAAAAGAATCTATTCAAGATATAAAAATTCTTCTCGCAGAAGATAATGAACTAAATCAGGAAGTTGCAAGAATTCTTTTAGAAGAAGAAGGAGCCAAAGTCTTTTGTGTAAATAATGGACAAAAAGCAGTAGAAGCATTTTCTACACATCCTGCGGGCAGCTATGATCTTATCCTGATGGATATTATGATGCCGGTTATGGGAGGCTACGAAGCAACGAGGCAGATTCGCCGGCTAGACAGAACAGATGCTCGATTCATTCCCATCATAGCATTAACAGCAAATGCATTTGCAGAAGATATTCAGCATGCAATGGATGCAGGAATGAATGCCCATGTTGCCAAACCATTAAACATAAAAACAATAAAAAAAATAATTATAAACCAATTAAAATAATAAACTTCTGATTTGCCGCAGGCAAAGGAGACGCTCCCAAAGAGAGCCGATGGTATGCTCCCTTTTAGGTAGACAGTTAAAAAAATAAAA
>UMJR01046720.1_pt1 | contig 16518 bp, 19 predicted proteins | sample 1966121 | NCBI WGS metagenome assembly UMJR01 (sample SAMEA4836155, study PRJEB28245) | human gut metagenome | biome: gut microbiome; material: fecal sample | place: Denmark | collected 2008
CTCGAGAAGCTGCTTCATAGAAACGACTGCCATAGTAAAATACCTCCAGATATTTGTTTTGCCTCCGCACACCGTGATCCGGCACCGTATCGGACGGCTCCGGACTGCCCTCCACCCAAAAGGGCACAAAAGGGCATAGTGATGCGTGTGTAATGCCTTGTTATCATAGCACAAAAAGTGCACGGTTGCAAGAGTTTTTCTCTGTTTTGTCCAAAAAAGTTTCCGGATTTTTGCTTATTTGCCTTTGGCGGGCTCTGCCACGCTTTCCAGCCCCATGCGGGTGAGGGCATAGCCCTTGCCGAACATCAGGTCATATTGCAGCATCCAGTGCTCCTGGGTCCAGCGCTGCTGGAACTCGGTGGGTTCCAGCGTGGTGGTGCCGTCCAGGTTCATGGTCACGCCGCGGGTGCAGGCGCGGCTGGCCACCCGGAGCTGCCGGTTCAGGAACTGGAAGTACAGCGGCTGCTGCAGGCCGTAGAGGTTCATCATCACCGGCGAGATGTCGTAGGCGGCAATGGTGCCCAGGTCCACCTGTGCGTCACTGTAGTTGGACCACAGGAGCAGCGTGGTCTGGTGCAGGCGGGGGTCCGCGCTGGAATCGCTGGCATAGCCGGTGGTGGTGTACACGTCGTAGTTGGAGTCGATGGGGTTGTAGTGGTCGCCCCAGAACACCAGAATGACCGGCTCATCCACCTGCGAGAAGTACGCCGTCAGCTTGCCCAGCATGGCGTCGGCGTCCCGGATGCCGGTGGCAAAGTCCTCCAGCGCGCCCACCGTGCTGGCCTTCATGCCCGCCGGGTGTTCCAGCACCTTCACGCGCTGGTCGTCGGGGTAGTTGTCCTTATTATAATTGGTATGATTCTGCATGGTGACTGCGTGCAGGAACACCGGCTCGTCGGAGGATGCCTTCATCTTCTCATACTGGCCGATGATCTGGTCTGCCATGGAATCATCCGTGACCAGGCCGTTCGTCCAATAGTGTTTGCGCACCTTGGTCACACCATGCATGTCTTCCAGACTGATAAAATCATCCAGTCCCAGGTTGGGGTAAGCCGTGTCGCGGCTCCAGTACCTGGCCCAGAAGCAGTGCACGGCGGCCGTCTGGTAGCCCTGCGTCTTGAGGTAGCTGGGCAGGGCGAACATGGGCTTGGTGACGTGCTGCTGATAGGGCTTGGAGCCGCTGGGCAGGAAGGACACCGAATAGCCGGTCAGAGCCTCGAACTCCACATCACAGGTGCCACCGCCAAAGCTGGGGCTGTAGGCCCGGCCATAGGCGCTGGTCTGCTGCAGGGCGTGCAAGTTGGCCGACACATCCGTGTCGAACTTGATGCCGTACTGTTCCAGCTCCGACACATCCCAGTAGGACTCGTCCATCACATAAATAATGGTAGGCTTTTTTACCTGCTCGTCCTTGGCGGTGGTGGCCGCGTAGCTGGTGGGGTACAGCGGGCTGGTGGAGAACTTCCGGCTCTCATCCACATTGTCCAGAATGGCATCCACCACCTCTTCTGAGTAGTTGTCCGGCTTGTCGATCTCCAGATTGGACAGATTGGTCATAAAGCCGGTGACAACACCATAGTAGCGGTAATAGCGGTCCTGCATCCAGGGGTCTGCCACGATGCCCACCGCCTGGCAGACGGCCGGCTGCAAATACACGCCAAAAATCAGCAGGCACAGGGCCGCTGCGGTGGCTGCACTGCCCGCCACACGGGGCAGCCAGCGCTGTTTATGCCGCCCACGGTACAGGAAAAAGCTGCCCGCCATCAGCGCCAGTTCCACCACGACCGTGACGATCATGCTGGTCTGGATCTTGATGCCGGCAGCGGACGCCACACCGGCGGCCTCCGACACCTGTGCCAGGTCCCAGGGCAGGAAGGGTTCACCGCGCAGCTGCAGGGTATAGAAATTCACCGCGCAGGGTACGCAGCCCAGTACCGCCATGCCCAGCGTAGACAGCGGCGGCAGCCGGAAGATCCAGTCCAGCAGCAGCCAGACCAGAAACAGGAACAGCCATGCCAGCAGATAGGCCTCGGCATGGGGGAAAATAAAGCTTGTAACGGTGTCCGCCGTCAGCGCACCGCGGGCGATCCACTCGCCCAGCAGCACCGTGATCAGCGATGCCGCCAGCGGGAACGCCATGCGGGCCGCCAGAAGCGGCTTGGGAGTTTTCAACGAATTCATGGGTCCGATCCTTTCCACATCTACCAGCAGAATCTCCTCGGTTCGTGCTTTTGCACAAGCCTTCTGCGATTATTATAGTCATTCCTCCGAAAATGTCCACCCCTGTTTTACAAAAAATTACCCGTTTTTTGTAAAACCTGCTCAGAGCCCCAGCCTTGCGCGCAGGCTCTGCCACAGCCCGGGCTTCGAGGGCGCAGCCGAGGGCAGCTGGGTATGCACCAGCACTGCGTCGGTGCCGATGGTCTCAATCTCCTGCCACGGAATGGTCAGGTTCTCTTCCCTGCCCAGCAGGCCGAACAGCCGGGGCCGCCCCAGCAGGATCAGGCTCTGCAGACGGGCGGTGGCGGGATCAAAGGCCAGATCATCGGCCCGGCCCAGGCACACCCCCTGCTCCAGCTGCACAACTTCCTTTTCACAAAGTTCCCGGATGGTCACAGCACCTCTCCCCTCTCTGCCACCAGCCTATGCGGCCCGGGCCGCGTCCATGCAAAAAGCGGTGGAAAAGCACCGCCGGGTTGTGGTATACTGGAGCTGTTCCCCAACAACTCTGAATAAAGCGAGGCAGCTTGTATGTATAAAAGTATCGTGTTTGACCTGGGCGGCGTGATGATCGACTTTGACCCCAGGGGCTATCTGGTGGACCGCCTGTGCAACGCCGAGACCGAGGAAGAGGTCTACGACCTGACCTTTGGCAGCGAGGAATGGAAGCTGCTGGATGCCGGGCTCATCTCCCGCTTTGACGGCAACCACCGGATGCTGGAAAAGGCCCGGGCTGCGGGCCGTGCCTTTGAGGTGCAGGGCGTGCTGGACGACTGGCTGCACATCCTGCGGCCCCGGCACCGGATGGAAGAGCTGGTGCGCCGCCTGAAGAGCCACGGCTACTGCGTGTACTACCTGAGCAACATCCCGCAGGATGTGCTGGACCTGCTCCGGGACCGGGGCGTGCTGGACGGCTTTGACGGTGGTGTGGCTTCCTGCGAGGTGCACATCAACAAGCCCGACCCGAAGATCTACAAGGCCCTGCTGGACAAGTATTCTCTCAAGGCCGAGGAGTGCGTGTTCATCGACGACCGGCTGGAGAATGTGCAGGCCGCCTTTGCACTGGGCTTTGCCGGCATCCAGATGAAGGACAGCGTCGGCACCCTGGTGCGCAGCCTTGCCACCTGCAACGTGACGCTGCGGTAATCTTTCTACAGACAAACAGCCCCCGCCGGGCATTCTCGTCCCGGCGGGGGCTGTTCCTTGTGTGCAGAATTACTTTTCCTCGTAGTTCTGGCAGTAGTGCGGGGTGCCTTCCTGCTGCGTATTGCAGGTGCACTGCTCGGTCACTTTGATCTGCGGCAGGTCACATTTGCAGCCGGCCACATTGTGGCAGCATGCGCAGACATCACAGGTAACACCGATGTTTTCCATATTGATCACCTCTCTGCAGACAGGATGCCCCGTCTGCCGGGCGATTATGCATCCGTTTTTTGCGCTTCCCGTTTTGCCTTGAGGGTCACCGCCACATGTTTCACGGACAGCACCGGGTGCACCGGCAGCATCCGGGGACCGGCCCAACGCATCACCGCGCGGATCTGCTCCCGCATGGCGGGCTTGTAGCAGTGCACTTTGCAGGCCGAACAGAAGGTCTTGGTCTCCATGAACGGACATTTGTCAATACGGGCCAGTGCGTAGTCCTGCAGTTCCTGACAGGCCGGGCACAGCTGCCCTTTGGGTGTTTTGTGCTGTTTGCGGCAGTAAAGCGCGATCATCTCGCTCACCAGCAATTTTTCGTCGGCACGTTTTTTGTCTAAGCTTTTCGGGGTCTCCTGCATGAGATCCGTTCCTCCTGCTGTTTTTACTCCCGCTTCCGGCCTGAGCGCACCGCTGCACGGCGCACTGCATGACGCAGCACCGCAAAGCAGGCTGTAACACCAACTGCTACCACCGCTGCCATACACACCGTCCTTCCAAAACCAAACGGCAGGGGCTGCAGACACGCTGCCGTGTCCGCCTGTCCCCTGCCGCATGTATTTACGTTCTTCTGTACAGGGCTGTCCGCAGCAGAACTGCCGGAACCGGTTCCATTAGTTTACGCAAACAAACCCTGTTTGTCAAGAGACGCGCTGCTTACCAGGCAGCCAGGTCTGCGCCCAGCTTGCGGCAGGCGGCCTGCACGTCATCGTCCGGAGCCTCGTTGCAGATCAGGCCCTCGCCGCCGAACACCTGTGCACCGTCGCCCTGGGCACGCTCCACCCAGTCACGCATCCACTGGCCGTCGCCCCAGCCGTAGGAGCCGAACATAGCCACCTTCTTGCCGTTCAGCGAGCCCTCCAGATCCGAGAACATCGGCTCAAACTCGCTCTCCTCCAGCTGCTCGGCACCCATTGCAGGGCAGCCAAAGGCGACCACATCATACTCGCCCAGCTTGGCGGCGTTCATCTCGCTGCAGGGGATGATGGTGGCGTTGGCACCTGCGCCCTCTGCGATGCAGTTTGCCATGGTCTCGGTGTTGCCGGTCTGGCTCCAGAATACGATTGCTACTTTGCTCATTTGAATCGACCTCTCTCAATCAATCTTTCGTTAGTTTACGCTAACTTTCAGCTCCAGAAAAATGCGGCCGGACAATGCCGACGCATTTCTCGCGGTTAGTTTGTTCTAACCATCAACAGAATACCACAGGTTGGCAGGCTTGTCAAGGTTTACTGCTCAAAAACATGGAACAGAAGCAGCAATACCCCATAAATCACCGGCTGATGCAGCAGATAGATCCCCAGCGAGTGTCGGCCCAGCCAGCCCAGCGGCGCACAGACCGACCGGCGCAGCGGCTCCATGCGGGCCCGCCCCATGCAGAAATGCAGGAAGTACCCTGCCCAGAACAAAAACAGCCAGGGCAGCAGCGGAAAGTAATCCGTGGAGAAAAAGCCAAGCGGGAAAAAGCCAAAGAACGCCGTAAAGAGGTTGGCATACCAGGCACCCGGCAGCAATATCTGCCACGGGCCCAGCTGCCAGAAACCATCCTGCGTGTGGTAGGTTGCCGCGAAGAGCAGCAGCGACACCACCAGCCCGGCCCAGGCCGGGATCTTTTGCAGCAGCGGCTGCAGAAGGCCGGTGATGAGCATGGCCGCCCCCAGCAGGGTGAGCACCCCGAACACGACCCGGTCCTCCGGCATGAACAGCAGGGTGACCGCCGTGACCAGCACCCCTGCCCCGGAAACGATCAGCCCGCGCCGCAGCGGGCGATGCCCCAGCGGCAGGCAGAAGCCAGACAGCAGAATGAACACCCAGCAGATGCTCTGCTGCCACAGGTGCCCCTGCCAGCCCGTATACCATGCGGCAGACATGCCAAACAAAAAGATCAGATCCCAACAGGCATGATAGCCGATCATGCTGAGCAGGTCCAGCCCGCGCAGCTCATCCAGCAGCGCATAGCGGCCCGCTGCCGGTTTGTTTTTGGAAGGTTTGTCCATTCCCATCCCCTCTTTTCGTGCAGTTTGTTTTAGTATAAGCCGCCGGGCGGGAGCCTGTCAATACAAAAAGCCCGCTGCACGGCGGGATGCACTGTGCAGCGGGCAGAATGGATAACCGGGGAACCCTGATCAGACTTCGGTGTTGAAGTAACGCTTCAGCAGGCCCTCGAAGCCACGGCCATGACGAGCCTCATCCTTCGCCATCTCATGGACGGTATCGTGGATGGCATCCAGGTTCAGGGCCTTTGCCTTCTTGGCCAGGTCCATCTTGCCGGAGCATGCGCCGCACTCAGCCTCAGCACGCATCATCAGGTTCTTCTTGGTGCTGTCGGTCACGACCTCGCCCAGCAGCTCGGCAAAGCGGGATGCATGGTCAGCTTCCTCATAAGCGTAGCGCTTGTAAGCCTCGGCGATCTCGGGGTAACCCTCACGCTCTGCCACACGGGCCATGGCCAGGTACATGCCGACCTCGCTGCACTCACCCTCAAAGTTGGCGCGCAGACCGTCCACGATCTCCTGGGGCACGCCCTCTGCCTTGCCGATGCCTACAACGTGCTCGGTGACATAGGTGTTGCCCTTCTTCTCAACAAAAGCGGAGGCAGGAGCCTTGCAAACGGGGCACTGAGCCGGGATCTCACCCTCAGCAATATAACCACAGACGGTGCAAACATATTTCTTCATAAGAACAGACCTCCATCATTCTCTGATTGATTCATTTTGAAATCGAAGTGCAGGTGTTGGTACTCACCAGCCCTTCTCATGGCTCTATTATAGCGAATAATTCCTAGTTAGTCAAGCATAATTTTAAGAATTATTCTCAATTACAAAAAACTGGCAAGGTCACTAAAAACCTTGCCAGAAAACTATGCGCTTTGCCGGGTTTCCTCGGACGCATCTATTTTATTGTAGGGAGATCAGACCTGCAGGTTGCTGCTGGAAGCAGCCTCGGAGCCGTCGGCAGCGTCAAACTCGTAGTCGTTGCCGGGCAGGATGGCGTTGAGCAGAATGCCGGCAATGGCAGCGATGGCCAGACCGGACAGGTTGATGTTAACGCCTGCGATGGCAAAGCTGACGCCGCCCACCGAGTTGAAGCCCAGGGCGCACACCAGGATCACAGCGGCCACGATCAGGTTGCGGCTGTTGGTAAAGTCCACATGGTTTTCCACCACGTTGCGCACACCGATGGCGGAGATCATGCCGTACAGCACAAAGCTGATGCCGCCGATAATGCCGGTGGGGATGGTGTTGATGACGGCCTCAAACTTGGGGCTGAAGCTCAGGATGATGGCCAGCACAGCGGCAATGCGGATGACCAGCGGGTCGTAGATCTTGCTGAGGGCAAGCACGCCGGTGTTCTCGCCGTAGGTGGTGTTGGCCGGGCCGCCCAGCAGGCCGGCCATGGTGGTGGCCAGACCGTCGCCCAGCAGGGTGCGGTTCAGGCCGGGGTCATTGATATAGTTGTGGCCGACGGTGGCGCTGATGGCGGCGATATCGCCCACATGCTCCATCATGGTAGCCAGTGCGATGGGGATGATGGTGAACAGAGCGCTGATGAATTCCGGGCTGCCGTCGATGGCGAACAGACCCATGGCCTCCTTGTGCAGGGGGATGCCGAACCAGGCCGCGTCGGCGATCTTCTGGAAGTCCACGGCACCGGTGACCAGAGCCACCGCGTAGGACACCAGCACACCGATCAGGATGGGCAGGATCTTGACCATGCCCTTACCCCAGATGTTGCAGATAATGACCACGCCCAGCGCCACAAAGGCCAGCAGCCAGTTGGCCTGGCAGTTTTTGATGGCAGAGGGAGCCAGGATCAGGCCGATGGAGATGATGATGGGGCCGGTGACCACCGGGGGGAAGAACCGCATGATGCGGCGGATGCCGAAGGTGGAGATCAGCAGGCTGGCCACCAGGTACACTAGGCCGGAGAAGGCAACGGCGGCGCAGGCGTAGGGCAGCATCTTGGTGTTGACCACGGTCAGGTTGCCGTCAGCGTCTGCCAGCATGGGGGCCACGATGGAGAAACCGCCCAGGTAGGCAAAGGAGGAGCCCAGGAAAGCCGGCACCTTCTTTTTGGTGATCAGATGGAACAGCAGCGTGCCCAGACCAGCGCACAGCAGCGTGGTGGAAACGCTCAGGCCGGTGAGCAGCGGCACCAGCACGGTGGCTCCGAACATGGCGAACATGTGCTGCACGCCCAGGATGAACATCCGGCCCGCACCCAGCTGGCGCGCGTCGTAAATGCCCTTGGAGTAATCGATCTGTTTACTCATGGATTTTGTATACCTCCTGCATCGACCCAAAAAAAGAGGCATTGCCGCGGTGAACGGCAGTGCCTTCTGAATTGGGAACAATAATGACGCCCGGAAAAATAAAAACAGAACAGCGCAGTCGATGCATATTCGGCATACCGCTCTCTCCTTTCGTCCGGGTCTTCCAAACCGCCGGAACCGTTCCGGCCAGAAGCCTGTCCGCCCGCACCCCAAACCGGGCCGCCGGGCAGGCTTTACTGGATAGTATAGCAGACTTTTGCCTGCCCCGCAACCTTTTTTGCCAATTTTCTTGCATTCCGGTCCAAAGCGCACTATAATATTACCTACTATTATAATCTGTATACCGAACAAGATCAGGAGGATCTATGATCTATCTGGACTATTCCGCCAACACGCCGGTGGACGAGGCCGTGCTGGAACGCTTCTGTGCGGTGGAGCGCAGCTGCCCCGGCAACGCGAACTCCCGCCATCAGGCCGGTGCCGCCGCCAAAACCGCCATCGACGAGGCCACGCAGAGCATTGCCCGCAGCCTTAATGTGCAGCCGGCGGAGATCATTTATACATCCGGTGCCAGCGAGGCCAACAATTTTGCGCTGAAGAGCATCGCCCGGCTGGAGCGTCACCACGGCAAACACATCATTTCCACCCCGCTGGAGCACTCCTCGGTCAGCGGCACGCTGACTGCCCTGCAGGAGCAGGGGTACGAGATCGACCTTGTGGACATCAAACAGGACGGCACGGTGGACCTTGCCCACCTGCGGGAGCTGCTGCGTCCGGACACCATTCTGGTGGCCGTCACCGCCGTGGACAGCGAACTGGGCGTGGTGCAGCCGGTGACCGAGATCGCCGCACTTTTAAAGGACTATCCCCACTGCCACCTGCATGTAGACGCCACCCAAGCCGTGGGCAAACTGCCGCTTCCCTCTTTTGAGGGCATCGACACCCTGAGCCTGACCGCCCACAAATTCTACGGGCTGAACGGCATCGGTGTGCTGGTCAAGCGGCGGGGCCTCGCGCTGGAACCGCTCATCCATGGCGGCGAGAGCACCACCATCTACCGCAGCGGCACCCCCACCGTGGCGCTGGCCTGCTCGCTGGCACTTGCACTGGACAAGGCCATGACCGAGCTGCCGGAGCGGGTGGAGCGGGTGCGCAGCCTGAACGCCCGCCTGCGCACCGAACTGGCAAACTACCCCAAAGTGCGCATCAACAGCCCGGAAAATGCCGTGCCGCAGATTTTGAACCTGAGCGTGAAGGACGTAAAGGGCACCGTGTTCCAGCGGGAGCTGGACGCGCATGGCGTGTGCGTCTCGGTCAAATCGGCCTGCTCGTCCGACGGCCTGCCCTCCCGGGCCGTGTTCGCCGTGAGCCATGACCGCCGCAACGCTCTTTCCTCCTGGCGCATCAGCCTGAGCCACCGGACCACCGATGAGGAGATCACCGGATTTTTACAGGCTTTCGATGCCTGCTACCGCACTCTGACCCAACCGTAAAACGAGGTAACCCATGAAAAAGACTCTGGAACCCTATCAGCTGATCGAACGCAGCATCATCAAAAAATATCGCAAAGAACTGTGGACCCCCTTCATCGTGGCGGTCAAGCGCTACGAGCTGGTGCAGGCCGGTGACCGCATTGCCGTGTGCATTTCCGGCGGCAAGGACTCCATGCTGATGGCCAAGCTCATGCAGGAGCTGCAGCGCCACAGCGACGTGCCCTTTGAGCTGGTATTTCTGGTCATGGACCCCGGCTACAACGAGATCAATCGCCAGAAGATCGAGTCCAACGCCGCGCTGCTGCACATCCCGGTGACCATTTTCGAGAGCAACATCTTTGCCGTGGCCAACAACACGGACAAGAACCCCTGCTACCTCTGCGCCCGGATGCGCCGCGGCCACCTGTACAGCAAGGCCAAGGAGCTGGGCTGCAACAAGATCGCGCTGGGGCATCACTTCAACGATGTGATCGAGACCACCGTCATGAGCATGTTCTACGGCTCTCAGCTGCAGGCCATGCCGCCCAAGCTGCACAGCACCAGCTTCCCCGGCATGACCCTCATCCGGCCCATGTACTGCATCCATGAAGAGGACATTCTGGCCTGGAAGCGCTACAATGAGCTGGAGTTCATCCAGTGTGCCTGCCGCTTTACTGAGAACTGCACCATGTGCGACAACGGCGGCGGTGGTTCCAAGCGGCAGGAGGTCAAGACCCTGCTGCGCCGCCTCAAGCGCGACAACCCCAACATCGAGAACAGCATCTTCCGCAGCATCCATGCGGTAGCACTGGACACCATGCCCGGCTACAAATCCGAGGGCGTGGAGCACAGCTTCCTAGAGCGGTTCAACGCCATGGAAGCCGCATCCGACGAGAACGAATAAAGCTCTTTTCATAGAAAAACGGCACGGTGCATCGCTGCATCGTGCCGTTTGTTTTTTGTTTATCTGCGCAGAACTGAGACTTCCGTCACGCCATAGCGCTGCATCAATTCCAGTGCCGCCGGGGTGATCTCTTCCCCGCTCACCGCGATAGGGATGGCCGGCGGGCAGGACACCGTGGGCATCGCACAAATGCGGCCCAGCGCCTGCTGCACCGGGATGCGCTCCTGCGGGGCAAACACTGCCTGCCGGATGGTGCAATGGGCCCGCGCCTGCTGCGCCAGTGCCATGAACTCCCCAGCCAGCTCTTCCGGCTGTGGGAGCCTGCCCGCTGCGGGCAGGCTGTGCAGACACTGCCGGAGCACTATGCGCAGGCGCGCGTAGTCCTGCGGTGGGTTGCAGGGGGTGAACATCAGCACCACATAACGCGGGTCGGCATATTCACACTCGAGCTGCCCGCCGCGCAAGGCATCCGCCAGCGCGGTGCCGGTCATGCCAAGGGCCGCAGCGTCCAGCGTCAGCTTCAGCGGTTCCCGACCCGGACCGTCCAATGCCAGCAGCACCGGGCAGCCCGCCGCCTGCGCCGCTGTGTTCAGCTCCCCGCGCAGAGCGGCAAGCCGGGCACAGCACCGCTGCAACCCGGCGGGATAGCTTTCCGTCAACTGCCGGTTGCAGGCGTCCAGCGACTGCAGGATCAGGTAGGACGGGCTGGTGGAGCCGAACAGGGCCAGTGCACCGCGCACTGCAGCTTCCTCCTGTGCCGGGGCGTTCTCCCCCAGATGCAGATATGCTCCGCCGGTGACCACCGGCAGGGTCTTGTGGGCCGAATCGCAGCACATGGCAGCCCCTAGTGCGATGGGGTGCAGCGGCTCTCCGGGCAGAAAGCGCAGGTAGGCTCCGTGGGCGTTGTCCACCAGCAGCGGCACCCCAAAGGTGTCGCACACAGCCGACAAGGCCCGGATGTCCTGCATTCCGCCCAGATAATCCGGGCTGGTGACGTAGACCCCAAAGGGGGTACTCCCCTGCCCGGTCAGCTCCTGCAGCGCTGTTGTCAGCATCTGCGCGGAGATGGGGCAGCTGCACAGCGCCCCGGCATTCTCTGCTGCAGGCCAGAGCCACCGGATGTCGAAGTCCAGCAGCGCGGCAGCGTACAGCAGGGCTTTGTGCGCGTTGCGGGCCGCCAGCAGTACCGGACGTTTTCCGGTCCGGGGTGCGGCCTGCAGTGCCAGACACAGCATGGCCCGGATGCACTGGGACGAGCCCTCGGTGCTGTAATAGGTGTGCTGTGTGCCGAACAGCCGGGTAGCGTTTGCTTCGCTTTGGGCAATGATGCCTTCCGGCTCGTACAGCTCGTCGGCACCCCGGATCTCGGTCAGGTCCAGCGGCTCAAAGCCTAACAGGCTCTGACCCTTGTGGCCGGGCATGTGCAGGCGGGAGGTGCCGGACTGTGCATAGCCGCGCACAAAATCCACGATGGGGGTATCCATGCTTATTCGCAGGCTTCGCCGTCTGCGCAGGCGTTGCAGGTGGAACCCAGCTCAATGGGCACCTCGATGCCCTGAGCAGCCAGTTCCTGGTTCTCCGCCACCTTGATCATGATGGCGCACTCCATGCGCTTCTTGAACAGCTCACAGCCGTACTCGTACACACCGGTAATGCTGCCGGTGGCATGATAAGAGTTGGCAGCGCAGCCGCCGGAGCAATACAGCTTGGCCCAGCAGTCCTTGCACTCCTTGCGGGCATAGGCGTTGCAGTGCTTGAACTCATCCCGCACGGCCGTGTTGGTGACGCCCTTCCAGATGTCGCCCATCAGGTACTTGGGGTCGCCCACGAACTGGTGGCAGGGGTACAGGTCGCCCCAGGGGGTCACGGCCATGTACTCGGTGCCAGAACCGCAGCCCGAAATGCGCTTGTAGATGCAGGGGCCGCCGGTCAGGTCGATCATATAGTGGTAGAAGGTGAAGCCACGGCCCTCGCGGTCGCGCTTGATCATCTCCTTGGCCAGGATCTCGTACTGCTCCTTCAGGATGGGCAGATCTTCTGCGGTCAGGGCGCTGGGGTCACCGGGCTTGGACACCACCGGCTCCATGCTCAGCTCGGTAAAACCGAGGTCCGCCATGTGGAAGATGTCGTTGGTAAAGTCGGTGTTGTAGTGAGTGTAGGTGCCGCGCATGTAGTAGTTCTTGTCGCCGCGCTTCTTCACGAACTCCTGGAACTTGGGCACGATGGTGTCGTAACTGCCGCGGCCGGCATAGTCCTTGCGGAAGCGGTCGTTCACTTCCTTGCGGCCATCCAGGCTCAGCACCACGTTGTGGCACTCCTTGTTGCAGAAGTCGATGACATCGTCGTCGATCAGCACACCGTTGGTGGTCATGGTAAAGCGGAAGTTCTTGTTGTGGATCTTCTCCTGCTCGCGGCAGTAGGCCACCAGCTTTTTGACCATGTCAAAGTTCATCAGGGGTTCGCCGCCGAAGAAGTCCACTTCCAGATTGCGGCGGGTGCCGCTGTTCTCGATCAGGAAATCCATGGCGCGCTTGCCCACCTCAAAGCTCATGAGCGCACGGTCGCCGTGGTAGCGGCCCTGGGAGGCAAAGCAGTAGGAGCAGCTCAGGTTGCAGGTGTGCGCCACATGCAGGCACAGCGCCTTGACCACGGTGCTGCGGTTCTTGAAGTCGAACGCCATGTTTTCGTAGACATCCGGGCTCCACAGCTTGCCGGCTTCCTTCAGGCTGGTCACGTCGTCGATGCACTGGCGCAGGTCCTCTTCGGTGACGTCCGGGCGGCTGCCGTATTTGTCCATCATAGCCGAGACGATCTGGTCGGCAGTGTGATCCTGATACATGGCAATGACGTCATAGGCCACGTCATCCACCACATGCACCGAACCGCTGCAGGTGTCCAACACGATGTTATAACCGTTCAATTGATACTGATGTACCATGTTTTACTCCATTCCAGTTTGATACACAAAAAAATGCCGCCCGGCAAAGGCGGCATAGGGTTTGCAGAAATTACTTGTTGCTGTTCTCGCACTGCTGGTTAGCCACGCCGCAGGAGGTCTTGCAAGCGGACTGGCAGGAAGTCTGGCACTCGCCGCAGCCGCCGGTCTTCACGCTCTTGGTCAGGTCACGAGTAGCAATCGTCTTAATACGTTCCATAGTAGAAACCTCTCTAACTCTCAAAATTTCCTCATGCCGGGGGACTGCCCCACCATGCATTTATCTTGAACTAGGATAACACATCCGACGCCTTCTGTCAAGATTTTTGTTCCGATAAATCGCCCCGTCATATCTGCGGCTGATATTTCGTCAGCACAGTGTGCAGCCCCAGCTCCCGTGCACGGGCCAGTAAGTACCGGTAGCGGCACAGCAGTGCCTGCCGCTCATAAATGCGCTGCTCGATCAGGTCGGTGTCCACCTCCAGATCAAACATCATTTCGTTGCGCTTGAGGCAGAACAGGCATTCCTTCAGCTCCTCTTCCAGTTCCGGGTGGTAGCGCTCGTGTTCCGTATCCCGCGGGATGCGCGGCGACAGCAGGGTGTGGTCGTTTTGCATCGGTCGAAGTTGTTCCAGCATAGGCAGCATCCTCCTCTTTGTGCGTCTTTGCATTGTTCTGATTTCCAGTATATGCAAAGACCACGCAAAGGATGCCGGTTTGTGGGGTCAGATAGGCAGCTGTTTTATGAATCGTTACAGTACCGCCACACACATAAGCCGATCGCCCTGCTGTGCGATTCCAAACGAAATCAAGTCTCCCCGATGAACACCAAAATCAGAATCCGGTTCATTCAAGAGCGTGCCTGCCATCATCCCATCTGCGATTTTTTCGCAGCGGACCCAACAACCTTCCGGCGCATTATTCCCGTGGATCAAAATTACAAGGACATCATCCGGAAACTCCGGGCTCCTGCTGGTGTCGATTGCCTCTACCTTTCTTGTGGCTTCGATCTCATCACAATTCCTGTAGTGTCGCTCGATCGCATCAATTTTGTTCTGATACGTCTTTCGTAGCTGTTCATCCTCATTTTACCATTCCGTGCCAAAAAAAATGTCAAAATCCCAGGAAAGCTACGTTTTTTCGTTTCTTTCCTGGGATTCTTAACAATTTTTCAATTACTCGAGCTCGATCGTGGCCGGCGGTTTACCGGTGCAGTCGTAGAACACGCGATTGACGTGCTTGACCTCGTTGACGATGCGGCTGGTGACGGTGCCCAGAACACTCCAGGGCATGTCATAGCTTTCGGCAGTCATGAAGTCGGTGGTGGTGACGGCACGCAGAGCCACGGCATAGTCGTAGGTGCGCTCGTCGCCCATGACGCCCACGCTGTGCATGTTGGTCAGGGCTGCATAATACTGGCTGATTTCCTTATCCAGACCGGCCTTAGCGATTTCCTCACGCCAGATGGCATCAGCGTCCTGCACGATAGCCACCTTCTCCGGGGTCACTTCGCCGATGATGCGGATGCCCAAGCCCGGGCCGGGGAACGGCTGGCGGCTGACCAGATATTCGGGCAGGCCCAGCTCACGGCCGGCCTGACGCACCTCGTCCTTGAACAGGTTCCGCAGGGGCTCCACCAGTTCCTTGAAGTCCACGGTGTCGGGGAGGCCGCCTACGTTGTGGTGGCTCTTGATGACGGTGGACTCGCCGCCCAGGCCGCTTTCCACCACGTCGGGGTAGATGGTGCCCTGTGCCAAGAAGTCTACCTTGCCGATCTGCTTTGCCTGCTCCTCAAAGACCCGGATGAACTCCTCGCCGATGATCTTGCGCTTGCGCTCCGGCTCGGTGACACCGGCCAGCTTCTTGAAGTAGCGCTCGCGGGCGTCCACACAGATAAAGTTGATGTCAAAGCCGTTGGCGTTGCCCGGGCCGAATACGGAGCAAACTTCTTCCTTCTCGTTCTTGCGCAGCAGGCCGTGGTCCACAAACACGCAGGTCAGCTGCTTGCCGATTGCCTTGGCCAGCATGGCTGCCAGCACCGAGGAGTCCACGCCGCCGGACAAGGCGCACAGCACCTTGCCATCGCCGATGCGCTCCCGGAGAGCCTGGACGTTGTTCTCCACGAAGGAGTCCATCTTCCAGTCACCGGAGCAGCCGCAGACGTTGTACACAAAGTTGCGCAGCATCTTCTTGCCCTCGGCCGTGTGCAGTACTTCCGGATGGAACTGCACGGCATACAGACCTTTTTCGGCATTTTCAGCCGCGGCCACCGGGCAGTTGACCGTGTGGGCGGTGATCTTGAAACCAGGTGCTGCCTGCTCGATGTAGTCGTTGTGGCTCATCCAGCAGATGGTGGAAGGCTGCACATCGGTGAACAGCTTGCTCTGGGTGTCCACGAACACCTCAGTCTTGCCGTACTCACGCTCCGGTGCACGGCAGACATGGCCGCCCAGCAGATGCATCATCAGCTGGCTGCCGTAGCAGATGCCCAGCACGGGCACGCCCCAGCTGAAGATCTCCGGGTCGATCGTGGGGGAATCCTCCAGGTAGACGCTGTTGGGACCACCGGTAAAGATGATGCCCTTGGGATTCTTCGCCTTGATCACCGACAGGTCGGTTTTATAGGAATAGATTTCACAGTAGACATTGTTCTCGCGGACGCGGCGCGCGATCAGCTGATTGTACTGGCCGCCAAAGTCCAGCACGATGACAGTTTCATGCTGCATGATGTTCTCCTCCTGTTCCGTTCATAGATGTGTTACAGATATTGTAAGTATAGCACATCTTACAAACAAAAGCGACATCCTTTGTGGATTTTCCTGTTTTTATTTTTTCCGTACCGGATGCCGCAGCACGGTTTTAAGTTTTTCTGGGGCTGTGCGGCGCGGGTCCCCCAAATAGATCTCATGATGCAGGCGCCCTGCCGTAAAATCCGGCACATATCCCTGCTCTGCCGCAAACGTATCCATCTGCCGCAGAGTCTCCGGCTCTGTGTCGTAAGGGCCAATATGCATGCACTGTACGCAGTATTCTTTCTTGTAATCAAATGCCATTACATCGTCCTCCGTTCCACAGTGGCTTATCCTTCTGATTTCCAGTATAGCAGAACAACTATAGTTTGTAAACCATAAAGTTGTTCTGTTGACGTAAAAAAATCCTCTGCCCTTTCAGACAGAGGATCTCAGAACACAAAAAGAGCCTTCCCACTCTCCGGAATGGGAAGGCTCTTCGTAAAGTTAACCTTTAGCCACAGGAATGGCGCGAAGGGTCAAAATCACTCAATGATCTTGCCAACAAC
>UMJR01033208.1_pt1 | contig 16484 bp, 18 predicted proteins | sample 1966121 | NCBI WGS metagenome assembly UMJR01 (sample SAMEA4836155, study PRJEB28245) | human gut metagenome | biome: gut microbiome; material: fecal sample | place: Denmark | collected 2008
CCTATGATGAAAATCTGATTTCTGACACTCTTGGTCTCCTTTTTCCTGCACTAAAAAAACGCCACAAATTGTGACGTTTTTTAGTACCCTTTATATTTCAATGAGATTTCTTGATTCTAAAACTCACTTTTTCCATATTTTCTTTCTTCCCCTCGATATGGCTGTTCTTCCAAACTTAAAATTGCTTTTTCAAGTTTTTCTGCCAGTGCAATTGCATTATCAGCATAATTACTAACAAGAAGTGCCTGCTCGTATATCTTATCAATATCTCTATATGCCTGTGGAAACATTTTTACGGTATATTTATCCCAAATGTTTCCTCCTGAGTTCTCTCAATGCCTCACGTGCATCTAATAATTCTGCACCTTCTGCGACTTCCCGTTCTGCTTCAAAAATTGCCTTATCAATCTGATTTGTGCTGAGTAATTCTTCATAAGTTTCCATACTCATAACTACTAAATCTCCATAACCATTTTTTGTAATAAATACTGGTTGCTGTTGTTTGTGACATATTTCAGATATTTCATTTGTATTTCTTAAATCTGTAATTGGTTTTATTATTGGCATTGTAACTCCTCCTTTCTTTGTACATTATTATAACAGAATATTGTACATTTATTAATTTGCAAACCTGATGGAGTAGATCACTAACTTCTTTCTTCATTTTCCAAAACCTTCTGCTGGTATCTCATGTCTGCCACCGTGTACACTGTGATGAAAGCCTTCGGATCAAGATTATTGATGTAATTCATGAGTTTCTGATACTCATTTTTATCTACGATCGTAATGATCTCGTGTCTTTTATCTAAATTGTACGCTCCGATGGCATCATAAATGGTTGCTCCACTATGAAGCTCATGCAGAATAAAATTCCGAAGTTCTTCTTCATACTTTGTAATAATACATACTCTTCGTTTCAGATTCTGCCCGAAGATAAAATGGTCTACCACCATCCCATTAAAATAAGTACCAAGAACGCTTAAAACCACCGTCTTCTTATCATATACAAGTGCTGCCGAAAGCGCCACACACATACCGGCTAAAGACATGGCTTTCCCCAATTCGATGTGCAGATATTTATTCATGATCTTAGCCACAATATCAAGTCCGCCGGAAGAAGCATTCATATTAAAGAGAATACTGAGTCCTACACTGACTACCAGAACATAACAGAGGACATCCAGTTCCTGGGTTTTTGTCAGGGAACCGATATTCGGGAAAATCCGTTCAAAAATACCGATAAATACCGGCAGTAAGATACTGGTATACACGGTTTTCGTACCAAATTCCCGTCCACATGTTATGAATCCGATGATCAAAAGAACAACATTCAGGACCATCGTGATCACTGAAAGCGGTAAAGGTATAAAATTCGTAAGAATAATTCCAAGACCGGAAATACTGCTGACCGATGCATGGCTCGGCACCAGAAAGAAATAAACCGCTGCAGCGATAATTGCCACTGCAGCGGTAAGTGTAAATAGTTCCCATACAACTTCTTTGCAATTGATTTGTTTTTTCATCCCCAAACCTACCCTATCATGACATTTTTATAGAACTGCTATTTTACTTCTCTGCTCGGAAGGACTTGCAGTGCTATATATACAAGTATAGCGTATGCACAAAAAAATTGATAGTATTTTTTAATTTATGTAAATTTTGTTGAATCCTGTTGTTACTGTTCACTCCCGTGTCAATCACTACGCTGATTGGCACGGAGGATGCACGTTTTATCTTGAACGGCATCTCGCCCATCGCCAAAGGCGATTTAAAATGGCGAGATGCGTTGCTGGTCACAGGTACTGTGAACAGTAACATCCTGTCTTTTGAATCTTATTCAGCAATTGCATTCCCGGTGTACAACTGATAATATTTTCCCTTTTCTGAAATCAGTTGGTCATGGGTACCTCTTTCAATAATGCGTCCCTGTTCCAGAACCATGATACAGTCGGAATTCCGAACCGTAGACAGACGGTGTGCGATCACAAACGTAGTACGTCCATGCATCAGTCTGTCCATGCTTTCCTGAATAATACGTTCAGTACGCGTATCAATAGAGCTTGTAGCCTCATCCAGGATCAGTACCGGCGGATCTGCAACTGCTGCTCTGGCAATTGCAAGAAGCTGTCTCTGTCCCTGGCTTAAGTTTGCCCCATCCCCGGTGATGACCGTATCATATCCTTCCGGAAGTCTGCGGATAAATCCATCTGCATTTGCCAATTCTGCTGCTGCAAAGATTTCTTCATCTGTTGCATCCAGTTTTCCAAAACGGATATTGTCTTTTACCGTTCCTGTGAACAGATGTGTATCCTGCAGTACAATTCCAAGGGAACGTCGCAGATCCGCTTTCCGAATCTTGTTTATATTAATTCCATCGTAGCGGATTTTTCCATCCTGAATATCATAAAACCGGTTGATCAGATTTGTAATGGTTGTTTTTCCTGCTCCTGTCGAACCTACAAAGGCAATTTTCTGTCCTGGCTCTGCATACAATTTCACATCATGAAGCACGATCTTATCATTATTGTACCCGAAATCCACACCATCAAATACTACATTTCCCTTAAGCTCAATATAATCTACCGAACCATCTGCCTGATGTGTATGCTTCCATGCCCAGCATCGGGTATGTTCCTTACATTCTATAAGTTTTCCATTTTCTTTTTTCACATTGACCAGAGTCACATACCCGTCATCTACTTCCACTTTCTCATCCAGAAGGGTAAAGATACGCTCTGCTCCTGCAAGTGCCATTACAATGGCATTCATCTGCTGGCTGACCTGGTTGATCGGCATACTAAAGCTTTTATTGAATGTCAGAAAGCTTGCCAGTGCACCCAGTGTAAATCCTCCCACACCATTCAGTGCAAGGGCACCTCCGACAATCGCACAGACTACATAACTGATATTTCCGATCTGCGCATTCAAAGGTCCGAGGTAGTTTGCATAGGTATTCGCACGGTCTGCGCTTACAAAAAGTGCCTCATTCAGCTCTTTAAATTCTGCCTTACTTTCTTCCTCATGGCAGAAGACCTTGACAACCTTCTGTCCATTCATCATTTCTTCAATATAACCATTGACTTTTCCAAGATTTTTCTGCTGTTCCAGGAAATATTTCCCACTCTGTCCGGCGGCTTTCTTGGTACCAAATATCATAATTGCAACCATGATCATCGTCACAACCGTAAGTGGAATATTTAAGATCAACATACTGACAAATACACTGATGATCGTAAATCCGCTGTTGATGATCTGCGGAATACTCTGGCTGACCATCTGCCGCAGGGTATCGATATCGTTCGTGTAAATTGACATGATATCACCATGTGCATGGGTATCAAAATATTTGATCGGCAGCTTTTCCATATGTTCAAACAGCTCATTACGCATATTCATCATCATTCCTTGTGTCACATTGATCATGATACGGTTATATGCGTAAGTCGCAACGATTCCGATTCCGTAAAATACCGCAACCCTTTCAATTGCATGTGCAAGCGGTGAAAAGTTCGGTGTACCGTCAGACAGCAGGAACGGTGTAATATATTTGTCGATCAGATCTCTTGTAAACATCGTTCCCTGCACATTTGCGATAACTCCTACAAATATAAGGATAAATACTGCAATACAATGAATTTTATAATCACGGAAAATGTAGTTTATCAGACGCATCAAAAGTTTCCCCGGATATTTCACTTTATTCTGTGGTCTTCCCATCGGTCTTGGCATTATGCTTCACCTCCGTTTTCATCAAAATCTCCTCCGCCCTGAGTCTGCGATTCGTATACTTCGCGGTAAATTTCATCGGTCTTCAGCAATTCTTCGTGTGTACCAAATCCATGAACCTGCCCTTCATCCATAACGATGATACGGTCTGCATCCTGCACACTGGATACACGCTGTGCAATGATCAGCTTTGTTGTATCCGGGATTTCTTCACGGAATGCACGGCGGATCTTTGCATCTGTAGCAGTATCTACCGCACTGGTACTGTCATCCAGGATCAGGATCTTCGGTTTCTTAAGCAGTGCTCTTGCAATACACAGTCTCTGCTTCTGACCACCGGATACGTTGTTTCCTCCCTGCTCAATGTGGGTATTATATTTATCCGGGAAACGCTCAATGAATTCATCTGCACATGCAAGCCGACATGCTTCCATACATTCTTCATCGGTCGCCTCTTTGTTTCCCCAGCGCAAGTTATCCAGAATACTTCCGGTAAACAGTACATTTTTCTGCAATACAACAGATACCTGGTTTCTCAGTACTTCCAGATCATAATCCTTGACATTCTTTCCGCCAACCAGGATTTCTCCGCCTGTCACGTCATACAGACGACTGATCAGATTCACCAGACTCGTCTTCGCACTTCCGGTTCCTCCAATGATGCCAATCGTCTCACCGGAATGGATGTCCAGATTGATATTCTTCAGGACTTTCTCTGCACTGTCTTTTTTGTAAGCAAAATCTACATTCTTAAATGAAATACTTCCATCTTCCACTTCATAAAGCGGATGTTCCGGATTATGGATATCGCTGGTTTCATCCAGTACTTCTGCTATACGCTGCATACTTGCCATACTCATGGAAATCATGACAAATACCATAGACAGCATCATCAGACTCATCAGAATGTTCATACAGTATGCAAGAAGACTCATCAACTCTCCTGTTGTCAACGATTTCACTACAATCATCTTTGCACCAAACCAGCTGATCAGGATGATGCAGGTATAAACAGTGAACATCATGATCGGTGAGTTCCATATAACATTTTTCTCTGCTCTTACAAAAATATCGTAAATATTCTTACTTGCATACTGAAATTTACTTGTTTCCTGTTCTTCTCTTACATATGCTTTTACTACACGGATCGCAGATACATTTTCCTGAACGGATGCATTTAAAGCATCATATTTTGGAAATGCCTGCTGGAAATAAGCCGTTGCATGACGAATGATAAAGAAGAGGATCACTCCCAGGATCACAACTGCCACAAGGTAAATACTTGCCAGTCTGGCATTGATCGTAAATGCCATCACCATTGCACAGATCATACTTGCCGGTGCTCTCATCATCATACGCAGCATCATCTGGTACGCATTCTGCACATTGGTCACATCTGTTGTCAGACGTGTAACCAGACCTGCTGTACTGAAATGATCAATATTTGCAAACGAATAGGTCTGGATCTGATCGAACATCTTATTTCTCAAATTCTTCGCAAACCCGGTCGAAGCCTTTGCTCCGTATCGTCCTCCTGCCATTCCGGCAAGCAGGCCACAAAATGCAGCCACAATCATAATTCCACCAACTTTGTAAATATGGTGAATATCTCCGGTATTGACACCCTTATCGATAATAGATGCCATCAGAAATGGAATCAATGTCTCAAACAATACTTCCAGAATCATAAAAAACGGTGTTGCGATCGATGCCGCTTTATATTCTTTTACTTCTTTTAATAAAGTCCGAATCATGAATTCTCTCCTTTCATTTTTCCCATATTGTAATAAACTTTATCGATCACATGCATAAATGCATGTAATTCTTCTTCTGTAATGCCTTCTTCCAACTGCGCATCCATTTTCTGAAAAATTTCTCCCAGTTTTTCATGGTTTTCCCGTCCTTTTTCTGTCAGCATTACTTTTTTCAGACGCGCATCATTTGCAACCGATGCACGGCAGATGTACCCTTTTTTCTCCAGAGTCTGGATAATATTTGTTACCGCTGAACGGCAGATACCAAAATACTTTTCTATATCTTTCTGATAAATTTCCTTATCCTGATGTTCATATAGATAACGTAAGATCCAGCCATGCATCAGGGCAATCTCATCCAGTCCTTCTTCTTTTACACGCATTTCCAGCAGTTTTGAAATCGAACGGTCTATCCGGTGCACCTGATGTCCTACGTGGATTCGCTCTTCACATCCTTCACACAAATGACTTTCCTCCTTCCACTTTTTGCTTCTTCAAAAAAAAGAAAACTGTTCACGAATAAATTGTTCATTCGTAAACAGTTTAATCCTAAACAAGTTTATCACAGATATTTCCCTGCTGTCAACCTGCTATTTACTATTTTCCATCCAATCAAAAAGCTCACAGTTTTTTGCGATCAAAACCGCTGAAACCGGCATTATCATTGTGCAGGAAATTGCTCCAAAAATCATGGAAATACAGTTCTGAAAAAGAATTTTGGAGTTAAGCAACAACTCAATGGAATAATTCTGCATTCTCAAATACGCAAATAACAACAGCGATTCTCCCAGATATGCAAACAATAACGTATTAACCGTTGTTCCGATCACATCTTTTCCAATCTTCATTCCACTTTGAACCAGTTTGTTCATTTTGATATCCGGCTTATGACATTTCACCTCATATACGGAAGTTGTTACTGTCAGTGCCATATCGATCACAGCTCCTAACGTGCTGAGTACAATTACGGCTGTTGCAACCTTGGGCATACTGATATCCAGGTTCATATTATAATAGAAAACATCTTCTCCGGCTGCCTGGATCTCATTCAAGCCTCCCGCCCCGCTTTTCCATACGACCAGATAAATAAATGCAAATAACACACACATTGTAATTGCAACCGCAAGAAATGCACTCCAGGTTTTAATATTCGTCCCATTTTGATAAAACAAAGTGATACAGGAAATTAAAATTCCTGCACCGGCAGTAACCAGAAACACGGGTGCTCCGACGGCATAAAGCCAGATTGCAAGACTCAGGCACAAAATATTTCCCGCCAGAGCGATCAGAGACATGGCGCCTCTGTCCCCTCCAACAAGCACTATTACTATCATTAGAATCAGTCCCAATATGATCAACATCTTTTTTCCCTCTTTTTCACAGATAGTTTCATCATAACTGCTGTTATGAAAATAGACACTGGGATCGCCAGTACAATTCCGATACTTTCTACAAAGAAACGGCATAATTCACATGGAATATGCAATTTTACAATGGTAACAAAACGCACCTCATTGTTCATCCGAATCAAACATGCAGGGATCAGACCGCAGCCAAACACAAACAACAGCACATTGATCATTGTTCCCATAATGTCATATCCGATCTCTCTGCCCGAACGGAAAAGTTCCACAAATTTTACTTCCGGTTTCTGCTCAACAATCTCGCTTAAAGCCACCGATATGGCAACCGCCACATCCATGATGGCACCGAGTCCTGACAACAGGATCTCTGCATGGAAAATTTCATCCGGATTATCAATACTGCCCAGATATTCCATCGTCGAATAATCCAGTTCTTCCATATGCTGCATAACAAGATCAAATATCCCCATGATCATAAGCAGGACACATAGTGTTGTCAATAATGCGGCAAAAGTTTTCCTGTGGATTCCATTTAATCCAACAAGCGTTACCACTGCAAAAAAAAGGATCAGTCTGCTACATACACTTAGAATTTCCGATGTGTCATCCGCCGTCCAGAAACCGATCACAAAAATCAGGATATTCATCATTGCTGTTATGATCGTCAAACCGCCCTGCCGTCCGGCAATCCCAAGGAGCAGAAGTGCAAGGAAGCCAAGCATAACAACCAGCATCGTATCCCGCTTTACTCCAATGATCGATGATCCCTTATAAAACACCCGGTCACCTTTATGGTATTTTTGGTCAGCCATTTCTGTTGTTGTGTATTCATTGGCAATCCGGACTTCTTTTCCTTTGTCTTCTCCGTTTATGATTTTGCCATAAAGACTCTGCTTATATTTCGTTTCTTCTGTTCCACGTGTACTTTTGCTTTTCCCTTCTACAATTGTCACCACTTTTGTCACTTTCACGATCGGTGTCTGATACAGCCAGGCATCATTCATGACAAACAAAATTGCCAGCAGATACAACACACCTGCCACACAATAAAATCTTCCTCTTTTGTTTTTCATCAAATATCTGCTAATCTTTTTCCCGTATTCCTTCATGATCCATCTTTTCTCTTCTTATTTTTTTTCTGCATATCCGCATCTGTGATCCTGCAATACAAAGTCTCATCATTTGATTCTTTATATGTCTCGAACGTTCCCTGAACGATAATTTCTGTTTCCTGTTCCGGATAATCTTCATCCGACAACTGCAGCATAATAGCTTAATCCATAATCATCTACCAGATAACGGAATGGAAAACGATCGCCAAACAGCAGTGTTTTTTGTGACGCGCCATCAACAACTTCCTGGTACTTAGCATCCGGGTCTTTCAGCTTTTCACTGTATGCAGATGCATTCTCCTGATAAATATCCTTATGATCCGGGTCTGCTTTTTCCAGCGCGTCTGCAATTGCCTTACTCAGCACTTCTGCATTTTTTACAGACAGCCATACATGCTCATCATATCCAAAGGAAAGGTATGACTTTTCATACCCTTTCTGCTTTATAAAAAGTTTTATTCAATCATTTAATCTTACCTTTTGATGAACTAACGAAATCGACAAAATGATCCAGAACCCCGGCAAAATAACAGTTTCTGCGATAAAGATCACCGGACTGACAAAAAATCCTACTGCAGGTGTTGTTCCCAGATTCCGAAGGACCTGCTTTGCCTGATGAACGCAGGCACAGATCGGGCAGTCCTTTCCCGTACAGTTATGATCTTCCTCTCTGGCAACATAAAAAAAGAGAAGCAAAGGTTACAAATATAAGAAAAATACATATAACCGCTGCCATACTTTTTTTCTTTCCTGTATCCATCTCCTTCTCCTTTCCCAGATTTCATCTGTTAATAAATTTTATTTATTCTTTCTTACTGCATTCACCGCAGATTCCGTAAAACACGGTACGATGCGGATCCATCTGAAAATCATGATGCTGCTGCATATGCTGTTTTAAGCTTTCTATCTCATTGCACTGTAAATGGATCAGCTTCCCACATTTCTCACATTTACAATGATAGCAGTTTTCATATTCTTCCCCATGATCTCCGATATATTCAAAACAGGCACTGCTCGAACCGTCTATTACATACTTCGCGACCAGACCTTCTTTCACCATCTTCTCCAGATGACGGTAAATGGTCGTGGTTCCGACGGAAATCCCTTTTTCCCTGAAAAAATCGCAGATTTCATTCACTGTAACATGTCTTCCCTGTACCGATTTCAGGAAGGTAAGTATTTCGGTCATTTGTTTTGTTTTATATGGTGCTTTTGCCATACTGACCTCCTCCCTTCAATTTGAAAATCGTTTTCATTTTATCACATTATTTTTATATGTCAATGAAATTTGAAAATGTTTTTCATTGTTCAAAAAAAACAGAAGCACCACACACAGATTACTCTCTGCATTGCGGTGCTCCTGCCTCTTCCTTTATTTAACCTTTTTCAATTTCTCTGGTTATTTTCTATTCGAATGACTGCTCTGTACGGTTGATGATCTCATCCTGAAGCGGTTTGCTTAAGTTACGGAAGAAATCACTGTATCCTGCAACACGCACGATCAGATCTCTGTAATCTTCTGGATGCTTCTGCGCTTCCTGCAGAGTCTTTCTGTCGATAACGTTGAACTGTACATGATGTCCATCCATTGCAAAGTAGCTGCGGATCAGACTTGCCATATTGTCAAGACCCTTCTCTCCTGCTACAACGTCCGGTGTAAACTTCTGATTCAGAAGTGTTCCTGCTGTAGCAAGATGATCCATCTTAGCGCAGGATTTGATAACTGCTGTCGGTCCGTTCACATCTGCGGATTTCTCCGGTGAAATACCTTCTGAAACCGGGATATGTGCTTTACGTCCGTTAGCTGTTGCTCCGATCACATCTCCGAAGTAAACATGGCAGGTTGTAGGAAGCATATCGACTCCGTATTTTCCGCCTCTCATAGTCGGACGTCCTGTGATCAGGTCATGATACAGATAGAATACGTCCTGCATCAGATCATCTGCGTAGTCATCATCATTACCATATTTTGGTGTCTTATCGTGTACCATACGATAGATTGCATCGTATCCTTCAAAGTTATGATCCATTGCTTCGATCAGTTCTTCCATTGTGAAGTTCTTCTTATCATATACATTGTATTTAACAGCTGCGATACAGTCTGTAACAGTTCCAATACCAACACCCTGAATGTAGTTGGTGTTGTATCTTGCTCCACCTGCATTGTAGTCTTTTGCATTACTGATGCAGTCGTTTGTTACAACGGAAAGACACGGTGCCGGCATGTTTTCTGCATATAATCTCTCGATTACATTGTTTCCACGGATCTTGATATCGATGAAATGCTTCATCTGTTTCTTGAATGCATTCCACAGTTCATCAAATGTCTTAAAGTCTTTTGCATAACCAAGCTTCAGTCCGAGCTGTTTGCCTGACATTGCATCATAACCGTTGTAAAGAGTCAGCTGGAAAATCTTCGGAATATTCATATAACCGGTCAGGATATATGCTTCACTTCCCCATGCTCCTGTCTCTACACAACCTGAAGATCCACCACGACGGGCATCTTCCAGAGATTTACCTGCATTGACAAGTTCCATGATCTGGGCTTCTGTATTATAAAATGCTGGCTGTCCCCATCCTTTTCTTGAGATCTCGCATGCTCTCTTAAGGAAACGTGCCGGTGTTTTCTTGCTGATGGTTACATTAGAGTTCGGCTGTACAAGCTTCATCTCATCCATACAGTCAAGGATCAGGTAGCTGACTGCGTTTACACCGTCTTTACCATCTGGTGTAACTCCACCTGTATTGATATTCGCAAAGTCTACATAAGTAGCACTTTCTTTTAAGGTAATACCAACCTTAACCGGTGCCGGCTGGTTGTAGAATTTGATCCATAAACATTCAAGCAGTTCTTTTGCTTTCTCGTCATCAAGGATTCCTGCTTCTGTATCTGCTTCATAATAAGAAATCAGATGCTGATCCAGACGTCCCGGACTGAATGCATCCCATGGGTTCAGTTCTGTTGTAACCGCAAGATGTGTAAACCAGTATAACTGGATTGCCTGCCAGAAGGTCTGCGGTTTGTGAGCCGGTACAACTTCCAGGTTGGCTGCGATCTGCTCTAATTCTTTCTTACGAGTAGAATCTGCTTCTTTTTCTGCCATTTCAAGAGCCAGTTTGTGATATCTCTCACCAAGGATGATTACTGCATCACATGCAATATCCATCGCTTTGAGTTCTTCCATTTTATCGGTAGCTTCCGGATCATTCATGAAATCCAGCGCATCCATAGTCTTTTTGATCTTTTCTTTGTATTCCAGATATCCAACTTTAAAGTTCTGTTCACCACCACATGTATGTCCAGGTCCTCTCTGTTCCATGAACTCTGTGAACATACCTGCTGAATAGCAGTCATTCCATTCCGGAGTCATAGCTGCAAGGATCTTCTCTCTCATGCTTCGTCCTGACCAGTAAGGAATGATTTCCTTCTCCTGGATCTCACGATCTTCTTCTGTTGTATGGAAAGATACGAGATCACGTTCACTCATAACTACCATATCTTCTTTGCTGTGGCAGCAAAGTTCCGGGAATGTAGGAGACGCCTGTGGATCTTTTCCTTTTTCACCAACGATCAGCTCACCGTCTCCCAGATAAAGTGTCTTCTTTGAAAAATATTCTTTTAATACCATGGCTCTCATAACCGGAATCGAATATTTTCCATCATTTTTTCTGTAAAAATCTGTCTCGATTCTTGCTCTTTCGAGATCAATGTGAACCGGTGTTGTAACACTCAGTTCTCTCAGCTTCTGAATTCTTTCATTCATGCCTCTTGCCATTTTTTTATCCTCCTATTTTTGTGTTGGTATACCCTGCATCCTGAAAAAGCTTTACAAAACTTTCCATCTCTTCTTTTTCCGGTGCATGTAAATCAGTTCCCTTGTATTCCATACCCAGCTTCGGATATTTACTGCTTCCTGTGTTATGGTAAGGCAGCAGATTGACCTGTGCCGGATGAATGCCGTGTTTCTTCAGAAAATGAATGGTATCTTCCATGTTCTGCACATTGCCGTTCACTTCTTTGATTGTCGGGATTCGGACGTAAATCCTTGCCCCTGCATCCGAAAGCTTCACCAGGTTATCCAGAATCAGCTTATTGTCAACTCCGATATACTTTTTATGTAATTCCGGATCCATCACTTTGACGTCATATAAAAACGTATCTACATACGGTAAAATTGCTTCAAATTTATCATACGAAACATATCCGCAGGTGTCAATGGTAAGCGAAATTTCTTCTTTTTTAAGTGCTTTCGCGATCTGTAAAATATAATCCGTTGACATCGCCATCACTTCCCCGCCGGAAAGTGTGACTCCACCGCCGGACTGTTCATAAAACATCCGGTCTTTCATCAATTCTTTTACCAGTTCCTTTACCGGATACTCCTGCCCTACGATCTCCCGAATGCCTTGCGGACAGAAATTATCACATTTTCCGCAAAGCTGACATTTCTCTTTGTCAAGCTCCGGCTTTCCATCTACCATAGTGATGGCATCGTTCGGACAGACCTTCGCACAGGTTCCACATCCGACGCACTTTTCTTTATCACACTGAAGTTCTCTCTCAAAACGCTGTGTCTCAGGGTTGTGACACCACTCGCACTTTAATGGACATCCTTTAAAAAATACAGTAGTACGGATTCCATCTCCGTCATGGATCGAATACTTCTGAATATTCGTTACTAAATTCATGGTAGCTCTCCTTCTTGTCATTTCGCTTTTTTAGACTAACGTTTGTACCATAGTCTAAAGATACCAAAAAAACAAATAATTGTCAATCCTTTGGCAAACTTCTTCTCAAATATTTTTACAATCCTGATCTTCTTTCCTTAAGCAGACGAAACTCTGCACTCAACTCATCACATATATAAAGAAGAGATACTTCACAGACTGTTTTTATCTGCAAAGTACCTCCCACTTCTCTATTGTACATTCTTCAAAATCACACACTGATTACCTCTGGAACGAAAAGCCGATTCAAACTGTGCTCTGTCATAGCTCACAATCCCTTCGATCGGGTCTGCAACAGTCACACTGTCTGCACTGTATCCGATCAGTACAACACAATGATCGTTCATCGCCCAGCTGGCTTCTCTTCCATCTTCCGTATTCCAGCTTTCCATTATCTGACGTTCTTCCATACCAATTGTTCCCCATACAACCACGGGGGTTCCTTCACTTACAAAACGATACAGCTGTTCCGGCTCTGATCCTGTCTCGTCCTCTGCTTTCATTGCATTTCCATTATCTGCAAGATAGCCATCTGCTGCCGTCACGATTGCTCCCGCTCCGCAGCTTAATCCATCCGTCTCTGACTGTGGATTTCCTATAAAATAATTGTAAATATCATTTCCATATAAAGTTTCATTGTCTCCGTAATAAGTGTTGGTCCATCCAACTGTCGGTAAATATTCGAGTGCCATTGCCATCTTATCTGCAGAATATCCATAATAATTCAAAGTCATTGTAAGAGATGTGATCTCACATCCGGTAGGAAGCTCCGGCATCTGTCCTGTAAATGCAAAATCAGAAATACAGCTACTCTCCGGAAGGGGTGTCTCTTTCACTATTTCCGCATTTTTTATCTTCTGCGTCTTTGCTGTCGTTTTCTCCACTGCTGTAACAGACTGTCTTGCTCCTTTGATCTGTTCTAATTTTGCTTCTATATATGTAGTATCTTTTAATGTAAATCCTACGATTACGGCGCCAACCAGTATCCCTGCTGCCGCTGCGATCCATTTTGCTGCACTGCGAATCTGCATCCGTACCTCCGTTTCTTAACACTTCTGTAACAATTCCGTCATATATACTACAACTTTTTTCGTGTTTCGTCAAATCTGCGGGGGAGTTTTCACAAATATTTCATAAATGAGAGTTGGCAGCACAAGTAATTCCAGATAGAAGGATTGCCTGCGCAATGGGTGCAGATCCGATAAAAATTAATCTGTCCTGCTGTTTTTTATCAATCGAATGAAATCCTGGCAAATACTATGCCATATATTTCTTCTTCAGTGCTTCCACCTTCGCGGTATAAGCCTCCTGCTGCTTTTTCTGCATGATCTCACTCTTAATCTGCTCTTTTACATCATCAAGCTTCGCATCTTCAGCTTCTTTCTTATCTTCCACTTTGATCAGATGGTATCCAAACTGTGTCTTGACCGGTCCAACCACATGTCCGATTTCTGCTGCAAATGCGGCATCTTCGAATTCTTTGACCATCTGTCCTTTTCCGAATTCGCCAAGGTCTCCACCGTTTGCTCCTGACGGGCAGGTAGAAGATTCTTTTGCAACATCCTCAAATGCTTTCCCTCCACTTACGATGGATTCAAGTAGTTTGTTACATTTGTCTTCGGAATCAACCAGAATATGTTTTGCATGAACAGATGCTCCTTTTGCAAATCTTGCTTTGTTTGCTTCAAAATATTCTCTGATCTCTTCATCTGAAATTGTGATTCCCTCAAAAATCTTGCCGATCGCCATCTGTGCAAGGATATCTTTTCTTGCATTTTCCAGAATTGCTTTAAACTTTTCTGTCTCGTCTAACTTTTCTTCTTCACCATATTTTGCAAGTGCATAAACTGCGATCAGCTGATCAACACACTGTTTGCGGAAATCCGGATGGGATGCGTATACCTGCTGTTCTCTCGGAAGGCTTGCGATAAATGCATCTACCTCTGCTGATGTAATTTCATGTCCGCAGATTACTGCTTCAACTGTTTTTTCCATAATTTCTTTGTACTCCTTTTTTCTCGTAGTGTTTCAATTGTACCATTTCATACGGTGTTAGTCAAAGTTGGTTTTATTTCTATGAAACTTCTCTTCATCTGATATCTTTTCTTCCGACTTCATGTTATACTTCGTTTAGGTATGTTTTTTTAGTTTTTTCATTGGAGGTTATTAACATGTCAAACGAAAGTACAAAAACCAATCAGATTACCGAAGGAGTTATCTGGAAGCAATTATTGATTTTTTTCTTTCCTATTGTAGTTGGAACTTTGTTTCAACAGCTTTATAACACCGTAGATGCTGTCATCGTCGGTCGTTTTGTCGGAAAGGGCGCACTTGCCGCAGTCGGGGGATCTTCTGCCGTTCTTTCCAATCTGATCATCGGATGTTTTACGGGACTTGCAAGCGGTGCATCTGTAATTGTTTCCCAGTTTTATGGTGCAAAGGATGAGCGGAATCTGCAAAAGAGTCTGCATACCGCCTATGCTTTTTCCGCTATTCTCAGTATTGTATTTACAATACTCGGATGGGCCTTAACACCATTTCTTTTGAAGCTCATCGATACACCTGCAGATACACTTGCGGATTCTATTCTTTATCTGCGGATTTACTTTTTAGGTATTTTCGGTACCTTGATCTTTAATATAGGCTCAGCCATCATGCGCTCCATCGGTGATTCCCGCAGACCACTATATTACCTGATCGTCTGTTGTTTTCTAAACATCATCCTCGATCTGGTACTGGTAATCGTATTTGATATGGGAATTGTCGGAGCCGCTATCGCGACCATTATTTCACAGGCAGTAAGTGCAATCCTTGTTACCAATGCACTGATGAAAAAATATGATGACTGCAAGCTTTATCTGAGCAAACTGCACATAGACCTTTTGAAGCTGCGTCTGGAATTCCGCATCGGTATTCCAAGTGCACTGCAGGCATTTATGTACAGTATTACCAATATCATTATTCAGGCAGCGATCAATGGTTTCGGAACCGATACTGCCGCTGCATGGGCTTCTTTTGGTAAACTGGATGCGCTTTTCTGGACAGTCAACGGAGCATTCGGAATTGCGATCACAACCTTTGCCGGACAAAATTATGGAGCAGGTAAAAAAGAACGTATTTTCAAAAGTGTACGTATCTGCCTTGCCATGGCAGTGGCTGTGTGCGGAGGGATCGTACTGTTTTTAGCCATCTTCTGCCACCCACTGTTCTCAATTTTTACGACAGATCAAAATGTAATCAATATCGGTATTGATATGCTGCGTTTTATGGCACCGTGCTACACTATTTATGTATTTATTGAAGTTCTCTCCGGTGCACTTCGCGGAACCGGCGATGTCCTGCTGCCGACACTGATCACACTTGGCGGCGTATGTCTGATCCGTATTCCGTGGATTATGTTTGTCTTACCGGCACACCATACCACAACCTGTGTAATGCTTAGTTATCCGATTTCCTGGATCACTACCACAGCTTTGATCATACCGTACTATTTATATAGAAAAAAACATGCTTACGATTAAGGAGAATTGAACATGGCCAAATCCGAATCTACCAAATACCGGCTCGCCGAAGCAATGAAAACCTGCATGAAGACCACTTCTGTCGATGATATCACCATCCGCCAGATTGTGGAAGTCTGCGGCGTCACACGCCAGACCTTTTACCGCAATTTTCTTGATAAATATGATCTGATCAACTGGTATTTTGACAAACTTCTTCTTAAATCATTTGAACATATGGGCGAAGGTACCACTGTTTATGACGGACTGGTCAAAAAATTTGAATATTTAAAGGAA
>UMJR01031008.1_pt1 | contig 16340 bp, 16 predicted proteins | sample 1966121 | NCBI WGS metagenome assembly UMJR01 (sample SAMEA4836155, study PRJEB28245) | human gut metagenome | biome: gut microbiome; material: fecal sample | place: Denmark | collected 2008
CAACGACCGTACAACAATCCAAACAAAACAGAAAATACAGAATCACCAATTAACATCGAAACCATAGTCGATACATTTGGAATCTTCTGTAAACCAATACAAAACAAAGCATATATAAATTCCAACACAATCGGCACAAGTAACACCAAAATATAAGAACGTATACTCTTTTTTGACTTAACAAACATCTTCAAAAACCTCACTTTCAATTTCATCTGTATCATCATCCATATCAACTACGAATTCATCATCGATATTTATCCACTCACCGTGAAACTGTAACGTATTAATATCATTAAAATGATTCATACCCCAATCACCACGCACGATAATACGCTCTGGCAATGCAGATGTATCAATTGCACCTGTCTTTTTATCAATCAATGCACCAATTTTGTACGCCTGATTGAACAGCAAAACAACAACATCATTTGAAAAAACCAACTTCAAATGTGACTTATCCTTACCGATAACCGACCAAATGACATTTTTTGACGCAAAACGAAATTCAGAATACGGAGCAGGAAAACCAGTACCAAATGGTCTGCACAATTCACGCTCTGACAGATAATACGAAATCATGCGTAAATCCAAACTAACATCACCATCATTAAACTCGGAAATAACAAAATCAGGTACAACCTTTAAGTCATCATCTGCAGGTTTCAATTTTACAACCTGAGACTGAATATAATCAATAGCTTCATCCATTGCATCATCAGATGGACAACCAAATCCAAACGCAGGATTATGTCCTGCAGCCCACCAATGGCAATACGTTTCACGCAAACCACACTCTAAAAACGGAAACCAGACCGGACTACGACCAGAACCTGCATATCCATTATCTTTGGAACGTACAACCAATGTAGGTAATCCTGTCATCTGCATCATCTGCTGTGCCAACAAACCACAAATACCTGCTGGTGCATCCGTAACATATGCATACGGCTTCCAAGGCTGTAAATACTTTTCACACAAAATATCATTCAATTTTTCAGCAACCAACTGTTTACGCTGTTCATTCAAATCAAACAAATAAGCAAGAGCAGTCTTTGCCCTTTCATTTGCTCCGAAAAAGACATAATATGCTTCACTAATATCACCATTCATACGTTTTACAGAGTTAAACATCGGTGCAACATAATAACCAAAGAATGTCTCATCAATATCCTCTGTCAATCGAATCTTGCCTGCATCTGCAAACATCAAAAACAATTCCTGTAAACCTGCAAAAATACAACGATACGTATTGGAACCTTGAATATAATTCATCATACGTGAATGACCATCATCATACAACGCACGTGAAATCGCAACTGCATCTCGAACCATTGGTCGATTCTCATAATACAAAGGCATACTATCAGAAATTGTACCAAGACCAGCAAATACACGTAAACGGTCAATTTGCTCCATATAAAAACCACGATTATACTCTACAAAATGTTCAGCATAATAACGCAATGTCTGATACATAACATTTGCACCACAAATATGAGAATAAGATTCTGTATCAACAGACCTACAAGGGTCAACCACAACATCTGCATCCGGTGAACCCTCACCCTTATGATGGTCGGTAATCAACATAGTAATACCTAATTGCTTTGCATAACGAATTGCATCATGACAACTAATACCAACATCACCTGTTAAGATACAAGCTACATCAGGATAATTCATTTTAATTTCATCAATCGTTTCTCGTGTAAATCCATAACCATTCAAAACATTTGGTAAATATAATGCAACGTTAAAACCTAATTCTGTAAGACCACCATAACCAATAACGCCAGCACAAATACCGTCTAAATCAAAATCAGTCAATACAACAATCAATTTCTGGCTCAAATAAAATTCCTTTAGCTTTGTACACAAAAGTGGGATATCACGGGGAATTTTATGATTACACGTCATAATATCATCTAAAAACTCATTCGTATAACCTCTTGACTCGAATGTAAGCTCTAATAATTTATTCATAAAAATCGCCTTTCTAATAACAATATATCATTCTACATAGATTATACCACATTAATAAGCATAAATCAACCTTAAATCAAACATAACTAAAACTTTAAAACATAAATGACACAATATACAAAACTTACAAAGAATACATTGGTGTGACGGGTGTGAGAGTGAAAGAAAGACTTTCGTGAACCCGATAACAATATGCATATTAAAAGGACATTGCCATAAACGGCGATGTTCTTTTTTACGTGAGAGAATAGAGAACAGAAAACAAAACAAAAGAACATATTACTTCATAGAAATTGTCAGACAATTTAACACAGATAATAAACCCAAAATATCTATCAAAAACAAACATCAGATTACCCCTAAAAATTTACAATAAGAAGAAGAGTGATGATACACCTCAAAATTAAAACAATTAAAAATATTCGAACTAATGTTCTGTCACCACTGTCACCATTTTTCAGCAAAAACCTTTTTAAGATTCTTTTTAGTATTGAATAATATATATTATTCATTTTACATGAATATTTACAGGTAAAGATTAACGTATATATTATATAATATCTAAGAGTTTTATATATAAAAAGTGGTGACATTGGTGACAACTACCCTCAAACCCTTGTAAATACTGGCTTTCAGCTGTCACCATTTTTAAACCATTTTGGTGACATTGGTGACACCACTGTTTCATGTATTGTTTTCAACAATATTCATCAAAGTGCTGCAAACCCGCATAAACACTGAGTTTTCAGGTATTTTATCCCTGTTAAAAATGCCTGTCACAGCTGTCACCATTTTGTCACCGCTGTCACCATTTTTTTTCGAGATTTTTGAAAAATCAGCCAAAATCGTCGAACGTCTGTTCTTTTTTCGCAGTTTTTCGTGACAAATTTTCGCCCATTTTGAACACATTTTTAGGTCAAATATTGGGCATTTTTATACCACAAAATGCTCCAAAAGTGGTTTGGGCAAATATGTGGCAAAATTTACCCTAAAAATGCCCTTGTGAATTTGTTCTAATAACGGCGTGTAATTCGTCACAATTTTCGCTGTATTGCATAATTTTTTGAAAATAATTTTAAGAGGTGTCACCAAAAAGTGGTGACACTGGTGACAGTGGTGACATCTCTGTGACAAAATACGAAATAAATCTTCCAAAACCCTTAATTTATCAAGCTTTGCACGTGTCACCATTTTCTGGTGACAGACTCTGTTTTTGTCTCAATTTCATGATTTGTCACCATTTTTCCAACAAAGTGTCACCACTTTGTCACCACTTTTGGTGACAGTCAAAATATACAAAATAAACAATACCAAGTACAATTTTAAAATATTTATTGCACTATATTACCTGTTTTGAAATTGTCAAGCGTTGCAAATTTCACGACTTGAAATAACCACATAGTATATACTGACAGTATACAAAAAAGACAAAAAATGACACACGAAAATATCTTAAATTTATCCATTGAAGACCGTATTGAAATCATACGAAATTGTATGAAACAAATCGAACTAAATTTAACAACATCAGACCGGAACATAATTAATATCCATACATCATCTTAGATAAACCTGAAATTGGCATGTCAAAAGAATCACAACTAGGTCTTGCTTCTTATTTAAAGGAAAATAAAGACACAATCTTACACAATTCAAAAAGCATGTACATCATCACACACTCCGAATTTCTTGTAAAAGAATTAGAATCTATCTATACATTCTTAAATATGAACGGATATAAAACCATCAATGAATAAATAGAACGATTATAACAATAAATTTCAATGTATTGCAGGAAAAATCATCTAAACTTTTTCAACATTTAATCAAAAACAAACATCATTAAATACGTGTGTGAGAAATACAACTACATACACACAACCCGTTTTTTTTAAACGGGTTCTTTTTTTTACAAAAAAAATACAAATACCGAGTGTGAATGTGTGAATAATACACTAATATATACGCCAATATAATACATATATCAGTATGTTTTAAACATTATAAAAAATTTATATAAAAATTATGATTGACTTATTAGGACAAGTAGTATATACTTGCAGTATACACTAAAAGAAAGGAATTTATATGTAATGCGTAAGAAAAACAAAAACGACACCTTATATATAAAAGTAAAAGAACTGCGAGACCGGACAGGCTTATCTCAAGCAAAATTCGGAGAAATGTTTGGCATTCCTGCAGCTAACATTCAGAAATGGGAACAGCAGACAGCAACGCCACCTGATTATATTATTGGTATGATGGAACGCATTTTAGATATGCAGGATGAAATCTACAATTTGCAAACAAACAATACAACAAACGACTAATCAATCAGATACCCGAATATCTGAAACAATAAAAATAGAAAGGAACAACAGAGTATGGCTCACGCACTCAATCAAGTTATTCGTGACGTAACTCTGAATTACCTTGACAGCATAGATGTAGATAATCCACCAACAGAACAAACAATAGAAGTTGACATTTTAGAAGCATTAGCAACAGAAATTAGAACAATCAATGCTACAAGAGAACCCGGCACAAAATGGAAAATTCCACAGAAGTTGAATTTCAGTCAGATTGCTGATATCATGGCTCACTTGTATGAAATTTGTTGTATCAAAACTGCTGGACCCGGAGCATCCGCTGACTTTGACTTATTAGCTATTTATATAAGTGACGGTGCAGACGAAGGTATCTATGTAACTGATGCTGAGGTATTCAGACGCATTGTAAAAAAATATAATTATACAATTACACAGAAAGAATTTAATGAATGTATGGCTGCGTTAAGGGACTTAGTTCCTCACAAAAACCGAACATTAGACAAAGATTTAATTCCAGTAAATAATGGTATTTTTGATTATAAACAGAAAAAATTATTACCATTCGACCCCGAATTCATTTATCTGCAAAAATGCCGTGTTCCGTATAACCCATTTGCAACAAATCCAATTATTACAAATCCTGACGGAACCTTATGGAATGTTGAAACATGGGTACATGACCTTACAGACGATGACGGTATTACTAACCTTTTATGGCAGGTTGCTGGCGCAGTTGTTAGACCGTTTGTATCATGGAATAAATCCATTTGGTTTTATTCACAGAAAGGTAACAATGGTAAAGGTACATTTTGTCTGTTATTAAAACAGTTAGTTGGCGAAGGTGCATACATTTCATTAAAATTGGATGAAATGGGCAAAGAATTTGCTCTTGAACCATTAATTCATGCACAAGCAATCATTACTGATGAGAATGATGTTGGTATATTTGTCGATAAGTGTGCAAACATAAAAGCCATTATTACAAGTGATACTGTTCAAATTAACCGTAAATATAAAACATCCATTCCATTCAAACCACACGTTGTCATGGTACAATGTATCAATGAAATGCCACGTATCAAAGATAAATCAGACTCTTTTTTCAGACGACAGATATTTATTCCATTCAATAAATGTTTCACTGGAAAGGAACGCAAATACATCAAAGATGATTATCTGAGACGACCAGAGGTTTTGGAATATGTACTGTACAAAGTATTAAACATGGATTATGAGGAATTTGACGTTCCTGAATCATGTAAAAATGCATTGGATGAATACAAAGAGTTTAATGACCCTATCCGACAGTTTTTCAACGACGTTGTAGAACGTGCGTCTTGGGATATCATGCCATTTGCATTATTATACGAAATGTACTTGAAATGGTTTAAAGCAAACAACCCATCCGGTACACCACAGAATCGAAATACATTCATTAACGACATTGTTGTTGTTGCCAATCAAAGTGAAGAATGGATATGTGAAAATCAACGAAAACAAATTCGTATTGGTAACAAAATGTCATGTTGTGAACCATTACTTGATGAATTTGAATGTAAAACATGGTATAACAAGCAAAAATCATCACCATCTTATTCCATTGAAGACCGCTGTACACCAGTGCCGGGACAATACCCTGATAGACAGCGAGGTATTTATCGTATTGGTGCAGATGATGATGATAACATCATTCCGATTGTCATCGCAAGTGACGATTAATATCAAATTCAACAACAACAAAAAAGAAAGGTACATATGCCATGAACTCTTATATTGACCCAAAAATCACCATTTGGTGCGACATGGACGGCGTAATTGCCGTCTATGAGCCAGATGGCTTCAAAGGCGATAATCCGCCATTCTTAATACCAAACAGTCATTATTTTCGTCATTGTACACCTGACGATAGAATCATTCAGGCATTAAAACTTTTACATGAAATTTATCATGTAAAGATAAAAATCATATCTAACGTTTTACCAACGTTAAAAAATGAACATACAAATGATAAAGAAAAATGGTTAAAACAGCATTTACCATTTCTCAACATAAATGATGACTTCAAAGCCATCATTGTACCAAAAGTAGACTATGTAATGAAAATCAGAAAAACAAAAAATTTAACACCAAAAGATGTGTTAATCAGTGATTTCAACAATGATTTAAAACCATGGTCTGACGCTGGTGGTACAGCAATCAAGTATGCAAATGGAATTAACAATCCACATTCACACGATGGATGTCACATTTCAGAGACATCTACAGCAAAACAGATTGCCAATCAATTGATTGATATGTTATATGAAATCAGTAAAAACAATTAAAATAAAAAGGAAGTAAAACTCATGAACATGAACTTTTATGATATCGAATCCTTGGAAAACGTCTTTACGTTAGCCAATTTCGATGAAAAGCGAAACCACATCGACATTTATTACTTAATTGACGATGACACCTTACGTGACCAATTCCGTCAGAACTTCCATGAAGCAAAAGACCGAATTTATCGCAACAACTTAAACTTCACAGGAACCATTGACTTTATACCGTTAAATAAAGACTTTGATGTACACCGTGGCATGACAGAACAGCAATACATGCGATTAAGCGACAAACAGAAACACGATATCGGACCATTTATGTGTGGTCAGGAAGGTGTTGCCAAATTATCACGTACCTTTGGTTGCTGGGATTCACCAAAAATCAATGATAATACCTTGGATAGTATCTATCCTGATGAGTTTCGACTTGTCTGTGACACTGATGCAAATTACAACAATGACGAACATCCGTATCTGGCTGGTTACAACAGCTTTAATTATGATACTACCATGTTGGCAGAATTTTTCGAACGAGCATGGATATGCTACAAAGACGATGTAAATACTAACAATCCATCCCAGCTTGGTTTAGCTGGCAATGATAATTGCATTTTCAAAGGTGTAACAGCCAAAGAAATGCGTGAATTCAATGATAGACTGTTTACATCACAGTTCAAGAATGCAATGCCATCAGCATTATATACAGGACCTGATAATACTAGAGATTTTGACGGAGCAGGATTCAAAATTCGTCGTAACATGATGTTATCAGGTAGACATCTGGATATCGCACGTTTGAACGAAAAACAGTCCAAAGTTGCATTGAAACGATTGCTTGGCATGTTAGGTTATCAGATTTTAGAATCTGATAAATTAAAACCAACCGTAAGTAAACTTACAACGCTTGATGAAATCTTAGACCTCATTGCCTACAACGTTTCAGATATCGTAAACTTACGTATGCTGTTTTATCATAAATCTTATCAGGCTCAGTTTGAATTAAAATTAGGTCTGTTACACACCTATCCAGAATTAATTTACGAAAGAATGAAAGCATCAAAACCGGGCGAAGAAGCACCATATAAGCCGGACATCCGTCCATGTAAAGTACGAAAAGACCGATTAAACATTGATGCATCATCTGCTCAGTTTGCTACAAAAAGCCTTTGTCCATACGGTCATATCACAGATATTCCCGTTGTCAGCTTTTTATATCCAGCAAAAGAGAAAGCAGATGAACTCGGAATTAAACAGGTTAATATCTTAGAGGAAACAAAGAAATTCTTCTATGGCTTATATCCTGATGCAAAACACAAACCACTTCGTGATAAATTTGATGTGATTTATAACTACTATAAATCCATTGAAGGTAAAAACTTCAACAATTCAAAAAGTTACAACGAAGATTATTGTGGTGACCCAAATTTTAAACAGGCAGAATCATTGACAAATATTCCAAAACCGACAGAAGGTGACGGTACTTTCATGCCATATTATGATGCTGATGGCAATCCAACATCCTGCTATGTTATCTTTTCTACAGGTGGTGTTCATGGTGCAGAATACAATAAGATTGCTTACGACTATGATTGTGCATTATATGAACAGAGTATGCAGGATTTAGCTGAAGTAAAATCTATTTATCCAAACCCAGTAGATTTGCGTAAAGCAAAAACCGTTACGTTATCTGACGGTCGTACTTTCAAATTTTCCGTATTTTTGGTCAATGGCAAAAAGATTGCTGATTCTGAATACAAAAAAGAAATCGTGTCAAAACCGATTTTGGCAGGTATCAATAAACAGGGTATGACAGAATTAACAAAGAAATACAACCTCACATCAGCTGATGAAGCCAATCATGAAGACTTTACATCATATTATCCGAACCTGCTTCGTATGATGATGGCATTCTTTAACAAAGGATTGGGCTATGACCGCTACGCTGAAATCTTCGACCAGAAACAGGAATATGGTAAGAAGATGAAAGATAAATCTTATTCAGAAAAGGAACGTGATAGTTTCAGAATCCGTCGTGAAGGAGTCAAATTGATTTTGAACTCTGCATCAGGCGCAGCAGATGCTGCTTTTGAGAATAACATTCGTGCAAACAATCAGATTATCTCTATGAGAATCATCGGTCAGTTATTCTCATGGCGTATTGGACAGGCACAGGCATACCGTGGTTCAAAAGTTATTTCAACCAATACAGATGGTTTATATTCTGTCATGGAAGCAACATTAAACAATAAAATTCTTGAAGAAGAATCCAAAAATATTGGTGTTGAAATCGAACCAGAACCGATGTTTCTGATTTCAAAAGATACGAATAACCGTATTGAGTTGACAAAAGCCAACGGCGAAATCCTTGGTGCATCTGGCGGTACTCTTGGCTGTAGAAAGGGTCCAAATCCAAACAAATCATTATCGCATCCAGCTATTTTAGACTGGGCATTAACAGAGTATTTGACCGTAGCTGCTACAGGTTATAAAGGATTAGGTTTGGACAAAGACTTTGACAGAGAAATTGGTCGCAACATTTTAGAACGTTCAAAAACAGCATTTGAACCATTACAATTCCTGTTAATGTATCAGAATATTGTTTCCTCTTCACCATCATCCATTACCTACAATTATGGCTTGACAGACGAAGACCCTGACAACCCGCTCATTTTACAGCATTACAATCGTATGTTCATCATGAAAGACGGTACAGCCGATACTCTTCACTTATGGGCATCTGCAGCAGCAAAAGTAAAACCTGCTCAGAAAAAGAAACGTGAAAAAGACGGTGACAACCCAGCCATGTTTGAACCAAGAGCAACCTTCGTCTTACAGGAAAATGGTGTTGACGTTGACAGCATCAAACACAATAATGACGATGTACGTGATATCATCACCAAAAAGGTCACAAATATCGAACCAGATTGGTATATCAAAATTATCAACAATGATTTGCATTATATCACTCAGACTGAATTTGATTTCATCAAAAATAATCTGGATTATGAAAAATACCTTGATAAACTTGCTACCACTTATGAAAGAAGCTGGAGAAATCATATACCAGACACGACTGAACTGAAATATGCATAATCAAGAACCTCAGTGAATCACTCACTGAGGTTCTTGTTTTTACAAATCATACAAAATATCGGGATAATATTTTGATAATACATGCATCGCAAAAGGAGAAAATATTATGGGTAAACCAGAAGGTATCATTGAAGATTATCTTATCAAACAAGCAGAAAATCACGACAGCGTTTGTTATAAATTTACATCGCCCGGAAAACGTGGTGTTCCTGACAGAATTGTAATTGGACACGGCTATACCGTTTTTGTAGAATGTAAAAGTCCAACAGGTACTACCAGAAAACAGCAGGATTTCCGCATTAAAGAAATGCGTGACCACGGTGCTTTGGTCTATGTACTCAAAACAAAACCAGCTATTGATGATTTCTTTGAGAAACTCATCAAACATGAACTATAAGCCAGAAAGGAGATAATATCATGCCAACAACATTATTCCAAACACAGCCTGACATCCAAAAAGATGACAGGGATGCACTCATCCACTATTTGAAAAATCATACCCGATATTATACCATGAACAGTTGGAATCGAGCAACATCTTACGCACATAACGTAAAACTGTACAATCTAAATTTAGATAACGATGCATATGAAAAAGCATCCGCTTTTCTCTTCACCGATGAAATTGATACATCCGAATATCAGATGGAACAGGAACAGCTTATACGCGATTTCCGTGAAGACACAAATTATGACATTACATTTAACGGCAGAAGTGGCGGTTACCTTGTTTTACTTGATACAGAATACAATATCAATACAGGCAAATTGCATGTCTATCCGGGGCGCAGCATTGATGCTAATGAAGATTTTGAAGACTGGGACATCAATGCTTTGTATGACAGATACGTGCTTGTAAACAAATTCGATAAGTTATGTGATGACTTACGCGATTTGCTGATTGACTATGCAACAAACGGCACTATCAAAGAAACAACTTATTATGTACCAAAAACAATCAGACAACTGATACGCAAAGCTTAATATCAAAAAGGTGTATCGTATTTCGATACACCTTTTCTCTACCATAATACATCGTTTCGAGTGCATTTTATGTTTATAACACAAAAACACCCCTATCATAAAAATAGGAGTGTCTCTGACCCGAAAAATTAACAAACTAAATAGAATGACAATATAGCATTCACACCATCTTCAAGAAATAATATATCATAAAAGCATTGATAAATCAAGCAAAAACAATAAAAAGATACAAGAAAGGACACAATTATGAGACAAAATGGAACATTTATTGTACCTGTTTCTGTGTCGATAAACTTAGAATCATTCTTTGAATATCTTACAGAAACATTAAAAAATATCGTTCTTGATTATCTAAATGAACACGCTGATAATGCATCCGAAAACAGTTGTGACATCGATATAGAAGATTACGATATCCAAATCAACAACCTTGACATTGAAGGCACATATGAAAGCAAAAGCTTTCCAGCTACACGCACAGACCCACCTGAATACGATTTGACAGTCATACCGGATGACGATGACTTTTCAGAAAAAGAATTGATGCAATACATCAAAAATCGTGTACCCGACTGGTTACAACCATACATTTCCTCTGTAAGCATTACAATTCATGACAACCAGCGTGAACTGCAAGCATCAGAACCTGATTGGGATTCCATGCCCGGTGGCTATGATGACATCAGATATGAAGATGTATAATAAAACATAAGAAAGGACAATCCCATGTCAGCAAAACAATTAACATTTCAAATCCAAGGTGAATTTATCACCAAATTTGCAAGAGAAAAATTAACCCAAGAACATGATTTGCCAAAAGCATTAAAAATATTAAGCGACTGTCTATTGTCAAATGAAACAGACCATCCACATGAAAAACGATTATTAAGATGTCTGTTAATCTTAAATGAAAAAGCAGAAATCAGAGGTACTTATCCTAATGACGACTATCGACTGGTTGTCCTTAACGAAGACAAAGATTATAATATTTTCGATGAACTCATCGAATGTTTACGTAGATGTCAATCTGATACATCTGATATTCAGTCCGACTATAATGATTTACTACAACGTTATACCTTTGTATTGGATTATCTGGACATACCCCTCTATAAACAGCGAGAAATGAACATCAAATACAAATCCGAATATGGTGAATCACTCTTTGATTGTCCTGATGATAACCAAAAAAATATCTTAAATGATATATTACAATCTTACATCGACCGTCAGAAAAACAGCACAGATGAAGAGGATTATGGCTGGTTATCACCATCCGGTATATTTTATCCGGTGGAATGGGGCAAACATGAAGAATGGGCAATGAAATACTTAATGGAACATTATCCTTATGCTGAAAATAAAGACATATACAAACGTAAACAGGAACACCTAAGAAACGGCGATGTACTTGTATACAGCCTTCATTGGGTTCTCTTACACAATCCTGCACAGGGCGTTGCAACACCATTATACGACCATACACGACGGCTTACCAAACAACAGAAATCATTTCTGTATGATTATTATATCAAACGAAATGAACACGACCGTGCAAATCAAATATGGTCTGAAGACAATTAGAAAGGAGACTATAACTATGTCAACATCGACACCAGCATCTTTTGATGCTAACTTTCAAAAATATTATTTTACCTTTGGCTCTGATAAAGACTTTCCATATTATGGTGGATGGATTATCATCGAAGCAGCCAACGAAATAATGGCTAGAGATTTATTTCAGACTATCTTTCCAAACAAAGACCATGACATATTAAATTGTGCATGGGTATACACAGAAGAAAGATTCAAACAGACTGACATGTACAAAAAGAATGACAATTTGGGTTCTGCATGTCATGGACACTTCAAACTCATGGCATTTGACTACGAACAGCCAAAAAACATTTAACAAGAATACAGCGATACACACAATACAAAACATCGAGTGTATCGTTGTAAAAAAAAATTAATACATACACGAAAAGGAGATATTTTCATGAACACAACAGCAATTACAAACTCATTAGTACCTTATGTCATTGAACAGACAAGTCGTGGAGAACGTTCTTACGACATCTTTTCTCGATTATTAAAAGACCGTATCATTCTTCTTACAGGTGAAGTAAATGATACTATGGCATCTGTAATTACAGCACAGTTACTTTTCTTAGAAGCTGAAGACCCAACAAAAGACATCAACGTTTATATCATGTCTCCGGGCGGTTCCGTAACTGCAGGTATGGCAATTTACGATACCATGACTTATATCAAACCGGATGTCAACACAATCTGTATGGGTATGGCTGCAAGTATGGGTGCCTTCCTATTAGCAGGTGGAACAAAAGGAAAACGTTTCTGCTTACCAAATGCTGAGGTTATGATTCATCAGCCACTTGGTGGAACACAGGGACAGGCGACTGACATGATTTTAGCCGCAGACCACATCAAACGTACAAAAGACCGTATGACACATATGTTATGTGATTTCACCGGACAGGATTATGATACAATGGTCAAAGCCTGCGACAGAGATAACTGGATGACAGCTGAAGAAGCATTGAAATTCGGTCTCATCGACAAAATCGTACAGCGTTAATCACATCACACAGAAGGGATGTGAATAACATGACAAATGAAACATTACCAGATAATATATCAACCAATAATTCTGGTTTTGAAAAAACCGGACGCAGGTTATTCACATATGACGAACGCACTGCCATCTTAAAATCAACAGGTGGCAAATGCGCTTGTTGCGGTTGTAAACTCACAACGAAAACACTTACTGTTGAACATATCATTCCCATTTCCAGAGGTGGAAAAAACGATATGGAAAATTTAACAGCATTATGTGAAACCTGCAATAAAGACAAAAGTAACCTACTTTACCTACCTAGAAGCTTTTACATGGCATTAATTGGTTCACCAAATGTAAAACGTATGGACGACATGGTACGCCAATGGTTTAAAAACAATCCAGAAATCATTGACATTGAAAAGCGACCATTAATTGCACCAAAACATAACTGTATGCTACATCCAACATCAATATCATATAAACGCAAAATACCATATAATAGACAGTTAATCGTTACATGGTCACAGATATACTTAAACGAAGAGTATGATGAGATTGAAGCTATCACAGGTGCAGACTTAAAAACAGTACGTATTCTTCTGGAACGTACACGTGAAAACATTGATGAATACAATATTCCAAAAGACAAAACGCATCAGGAAATCTATAAACCATTGGCATTTTATGTTTTGCGTAAACTAAGCAACGAAAAGATACTTGCCGTTGCAGCGATACGTTACGACGAAATCCAACACGACTTATTAGTATATCTCATATGGACTGATATGACAAAAAGCGCACTGTCTATGGTCCTAGATAACTTACTGGGTTGTGCATCAGATGCTATCGAGAATATTGCTGAAAAATCAATTGACAGAATTGCAGTATTGACGCCATACAGTCATGCATTTGATTATTACAGACGTGGATTCACAATCTGTTACAGAAAATGGCATAAGGCTGACGTTGAAACTTATATGGACACCATTTCAAACACACTATTATATGTGATGTATTTATATCCTCTTAATAATACTGAAACAATCCAACAACTCAGTCAATACATAAACGTACCAAAATGGTTAAAACTTTTACCAGCAACAACAAATAATGAATAAGATAAGCGTGATGGTACATCCTACTATCACGCTTAATTTTTTTAATACTGAAAATTCGTTGAAAAATACGCAATAATATGCTAAAATATATTCATAAATCAGATATATTTTTAATATTAAGAAAGGAAAATAAAACACATGCTACAACCAAAAATTCCATTGCATGACTATCAGATTTTTGCAAAAAATTTCATGTTACAACATCCTTATGCTGGATTATTTCTAAAAATGGGACTTGGTAAAACAAGCATTGTACTAGAAGGATTATATGAACTCAATCCAAAAGGACATGTACTCATTATTGCACCAAAAACCATTGCACGTTGTACATGGATAAATGAAATCAAAAAATGGAACATTCCATTTCGAACACAATCTTTGATTGTAAACAAAAAAGGAAAAAATCTTTCTAAGAAAAAAAGAGAAGAAATCTTTGATACCATACCAACTGCACCACCAACAGTTTATTTCATCAACCGAGATTTAGTCTCTAAATTAGTAGATTACTTTCCGGGCAACAAATGGTGCTTTCCTATCGTTGTAATTGATGAATCTCAATCGTTTAAATCTTATAGTTCCATGCGATTTAAAAAACTGGCAAGTGTACGACCGTACATGTTTCGACTGATTGAATTGACAGGTTCTCCAGCACCAAATGGACTCATGGATTTATGGTCACAAATTTATCTTTTAGATATGGGTACACGTTTAGGTCGCAACATTACACAATATCGTGATGTTTACTTCAATCCCGGCTTGAAATCACCAGCAGGCTATCCAATCACATGGAATCTTAAATTTGGTGCAAAAGAAGCTATTTATGAACGCATTGGCGATATTACCATTTCAATGGAAAACAAATATATCAAACTGCCAGAACTCACATTCAACGATATCTATGTTGAATTAGAGGATGATGAGAAGAAACGATATCGAGAATTTGCAAAAACATATATTTTGGACCTTAAGAATGGCGACCAAATTGAAGCTGCCAATGCTGCTGTCCTGCAGGCAAAACTTTCACAAATGGCATCCGGTGCAATTTATACTCAGAAAAACTCACATGAATATGAAAAAATTCATGAACACAAACTGGAAATGTGTGAATACATCGTCAATAATACAGATGACAACATTTTAATTGCCTATCATTTTCAGAGTGACAAAGACATGTTATTGAACTATTTCAAAGAACATGATTTGGAAGCTGTCACCTTTGACGGCACACCTGAGATGGAACAGGCATGGAATCGTAAGGAAATACCAATTATGCTTGTACAGCCAGCATCTTGCGGATTTGGTTTAAATTTACAAGAGGGTGGAGCAACACTCATATGGTACACCATTCCATGGAGTCTGGAACACTATGAACAGATGAATGCACGTATTTACAGACAAGGACAGACACAGCCATGTGTTATTCATCACTTGATGACAAGACACACCGTTGATGATAAAATCTTAAAAGCCATTCATAAAAAAGATATCAGTCAAAGTGAACTTATGGATGCAATTGCAGCCACATTTGACGAAATTGACAATTTGTAAATACAAAACAACACCCCAAATATTATTTTGGGGATGTTTCTATGAAAGGACAAACCATGCGTAAAACATATAACAAATTAGTTCGTGATAAAATACCAGAAATCATCGAATCCGAAGGACAAACTTGTCAAACACATATCTTATCCGATGACGAATACATCAAAGCACTCGAATCCAAATTAGATGAAGAAGTTACTGAGTATCATTCCGATAAAACATTAGAGGAACTGGCTGATATCACAGAAGTCATACACGCACTCTGTACGGCTCATGGATATTCCATTCATAATTTGGAATCTATCCGACTGAAAAAAGCAAATAACAAAGGTACTTTTTCTAAAAAAATCTATTTAGAAACAAGTGTGTAAAATAATATAAT
>UMJR01039562.1_pt1 | contig 16152 bp, 28 predicted proteins | sample 1966121 | NCBI WGS metagenome assembly UMJR01 (sample SAMEA4836155, study PRJEB28245) | human gut metagenome | biome: gut microbiome; material: fecal sample | place: Denmark | collected 2008
GTATAATGGACTACATGTTCATTATACGAGTAATTTGTATAGGAGGAATGAAAAATGAAGTATAAAGTTAAAGTTACAGTTCTTGATAAAAAATTATATCCAGAATTACAGGAAAAATATTGTGCTGATCCAAAAGCTGGGGCTTGTCCTTGCTATAATGTAGGAGATGAATTTATTTTTGAAAGAAATGGGGAAAAAGATGATTTTTGGCACATGGGACTAAATACATTAGTAAAAACTAGTGGAAATCCAGATACTGTTGCAGGAGGGCCAAAAATACCATTTTGTTCAGAAGCATGGGATGCCATAGCAAGATATATTTATACTGGATTACAAGGGGGTTCTATTATGAAAGGTTGGATGAAGGAAGAAAATACAATGATTACTTGTTGTTCTGATGGAACTAGACCAGTTATTTTTAAAATCGAAAGAATTGATTATTAGTACAAATTACAATAAGTTGGGTAGATAACCAGTTGAAATTATCTACCTTTTATTATATAATCGTAACAAGAATTAGTAATTTTAAAGTGATATTTTAGTGGTAAAAGAAGCTGAAAATAATTATAATAGCACATTTAGTTAAATTATCATATATTATAATATAAGTAATATATGAAAGGAATTTAATTAAATGTATAATATGAATGATTTATATAAAAACTATTATGATAATTATAAACAATATGATGATGTATATGGCTATATAAACTATTATAATATGGATTATAATAGGATGAATCCATATTATATAAAAGATTATGGAGCAGAACCATTTGTGATTAATATAAATGAAATAACAAAGCAAAACAAAAATTTTCGTACAGCATTATGGACAGGACAACATTTACAAATTACATTAATGAGTATAAATGTAGGAGAAAGTATTGGATTAGAAATGCATTCAAATTTAGACCAGTTTATTAGAATTGAGCAAGGATTTGGTTTAGTTCAAATGGGTGATAATAAAAATAATCTTAATTTTGAAAGAAAAGTATGTGATGATTTTGCTATCGTAATACCAGCAGGAAAATGGCATAATCTTACTAATATAGGAAATCTTCCAATTAAATTATATTCAATATATGCACCACCACAGCACCCAAAAGGAACAATCCATAGTACAAAAGCAGATGCAGAACATTAATAAAATAGAATGTTATAGGTTAATCTAAAATAGGTTAATCTATATTTTTTAGTAACACATTGAAAATTTTAATCATATATACATATAAGGGGGAGTTATATATGCCTAAAAAAAGTTCTATTTTAAAATTTGAAATTATAAGTACTATTTTTATAATGATAGTAGGAACACTTTTACATTTTACATTTGGGTGGTCTAATAATAATCCATTAGTAGGGATATTTAGTGCTGTAAATGAAAGTACATGGGAACATTTGAAATTATTATTTTTCCCAATGCTAATAAGTACTATTATAGGTTTTTCTTATAAAGGGAAAGTTATACCTAATTATTTATGTGCTAAAGTGTTAGGAATTATATTAGCTATGTCTTTTGTAGTAATATTTTTCTATACATATGTTGGAATAATAGGAACAAACTTTGCTATTGTGGATATTGGTAGTTTTTTTATAGCAGTAGGGTTAGGGCAATATGTGGCATATCAAAAAATGCAATCAACATCTTCTTGTAGTAATGTAATACCTATTATTATTTTATTAGTATTATGTTCGTGCTTTTTAATTTTTACATTTTTTCCACTTCATATTGCATTATTTGAGGATCCAATAATTGGTTTGTTTGGAATATAATAAGTAGAAAATATTGATATTATAATAATGTAAAAGATAGATTATAGTATGCTATAATCATCTTGATAAATTACATGTATACTGTTAGATGTAAATAAATGAGTTTACATCTAATTTTTTTGGTTGTAAAATTATTTACAAAGAATTTAAGTTAGAACATCAAATTACAGAGGTCTTTGAATCTAACAACTTGACGGTTCGACTTTTATTCCTATTATTAATTTAGTTTTAGATAGTGAGGGCAATAGACTCTATATAACAAGCATGATGAAATAATAGTAGAGGTAAAAGACTTAAGTTCAAAAAGAAAGTAGGTGAATAATTTTGAAAACAGTATTAAGTGTAGATGTTGCTAAAAATAAAAGTATGATAATGCTTATGAATAGTGATGGAGAGATATTTATTGATACGAAAGAAATAAATCATAATTTAGAGGATTTTGAAAAAGTAAAAGAAGAAATAAAAGAAATTAATCCACAAAATCTAACAGTATTTATGGAATCAACAGGTACATATCATTTACCAGTAGAAAGATATTTTAAAGAAAATGGATTTAACACCTTAGTTATTAATAGTTTAACTACTAAAAACAATTATGATACTATTAGAAAAACTAAAACGGATAAAAAGGATTGTTATAGATTAGCAAAGTTGTTTTTTGCAAATGATAGAATATCACGATTTATCTAAAAAGGATTTATATGCTAATTTAAAAGCAATGACAAGACAATATTTTTATCTATTACAAAACAATGTAAGTTGTAAAAATAGATATAAAAGATTAATAAATATATGTTTTCCAGAGCTAGAGAAAATCTTTAAATCAACAAGAATTTATGATGATACAGCATTAAACTTTATTAAAGAATTTCCATATGCAGAGATAGTAAAAGAGAAGCGAATTGATGCACTGTATAATAATTTATACAAGACTAATGGAAGAAATTTAAACTTTTATAAAAAGCTAGCTACAACAATAAAGCAGTCTGGAAAAAGTATAAATGTGAAAGGAGCAATATCAAAAAGAGGAAACAAATATGCACGATATATATTATTTAATTGTAGTCAAATGGTAGTAAAACTAGGTGCTTCAAATTATCCAGAGCATCCAGTATATATTTATTACCAAAATAAAAAAGCAGAAGGCAAACACTACTACGAAAGCCTAACTGCTTGTTCTACAAAAATTCTAAGAATGTTATATTCAATGTGTAAAAATAATAAACAATTCTTAGAAAATTAATCATAATTGAATTTTATCATAAAAAAAGTGAAAAAGATACAATTTTTTAAAAAATATATCGTTTTCGCTTGTTTGCCATACAAAAAAATAATATAATAAATTTATAAAAAAAGTCTTGACAAAAATTAGATAGTCAAGTTATAGGAGAAATAAATGATAAGAAAATTTGAAAAAAATGATATAAATCCTGTAATGCAAATATGGAAAAATGAAAATATAAAAGCTCATAAATTTATATCAAAAGAATATTGGAAAAATAATTATAATTATGTAAAAGAAATTCTACCAAATGCAGAAATATATGTTTATGTTTTAAAAGAAAATATTGTAGGATTTATAGGAATAAATGAGAATTATATTGAAGGAATTTTTATTGATACAAATAATCAATGTAAAGGAATAGGAACATCTCTATTGAATAAAGTAAAAGAAAACAGAGATAATTTGACATTAAGTGTATATAAGAAAAATGTAAATGCTATCAATTTTTATAAAAAGAATGATTTTATAATTACAAGCGAAAATATAGATAAAGATACAGCTGAAATAGAATACACAATGACTTGGAATAAGTAAGAGCCAAATTACAATAAGTAAATCAAATTACTTTAGCAACATTAAAATAAGTAAATAATAAAAAAATTACGAGGTATTGAATTTAATCAATATCTCTTTTCAAGTTGAAATGATGACTTTAAGTAATGAAAAGGTAAATACTTTAAAAGAGATATTTTGGGCAATGAATGAAGTTACTTTTACAAAAGATGTAGAAAGCTATCAAGAAACAATAATACATTTAACTTGGACAGAGCATAAAACAGTTACACATACAAAATTACATATCAATATAAATCATAAAACAGCCAATGAAATGGTAGAACAATACAACTTTAATCAAGAATAGAAAAATCAGTTAGCAGAATTTCAAAAAGAAGAATATGCAAGTATGTGGTCAGCTGTAATCTATGGTAGTTCAGTATGTAGTAATGATATTGTAAAAGTTGCACTAGAACAAGTTGGAAATGTTGGAGGACAACCTTTCTGGTCTTGGTATGGTTTTGGCTCACGAGTTGAATGGTGTGCTTGTTTTGTCAGCACGGAGATATTATATTTTTCGATTGGGAAAGTGATGGCACTTCAGATCACGTTGGAATAGTTGAAAAGTGTGAAAATGAAGAAGTATATACAATAGAGGGAAATTCAAATGATGATATGTGTAGACAAAAAGAATATGACATCAATAGCAATGTTATATGTGGCTATGGAACACCTATGTACTAATTTGAATTTTTATGATAATATAAATTTAGAATGAAAGGAAAGAATTATAAATATGAAAATAGATAGATTTAATGTAGTAGAATTAAAAGATGGAAATAGAGCGACAATTATAGATGTAAGAGGAAAAAATGAGTATTTTGCAGAAGTAGTAAATGCCTATGGACAAACAGTTGCAAAAAGAAATATAATAGATGAAGAAATAAAATAATATTTTAAATTTAAAATCGCACATTATACAAAAATATATATTTAATTTATAATTAATAAAACATTAAAATGAAAAGATTTAAAAATTTAATAAAATTTTAAATCTTTTTTATATTTTTTTAGGTTATATTATATGTAAGCTAGTTTATAAAAGAAAGAAAGGAGGTATTTACTTGGAAGATAAAGAATTAATCTATAAAATACAGCACGGAAATAAAGAATTATTAGAGATATTAATTGAGAAATATTATGATGATATTTATAGATTTTGTTATTATAAAACAGGAAATAGCTCACTTTCTTATGATTTAACACAGGAAACATTCTTGAAATTGATTAAATATATAGGAACTTATAAACATAGAGGAAAATTTAAAAATTATTTAATTACAATAGCAATGAATGTATGTAACACTTATTTTGACGAGAATAAAGTGGAGTTAGAAGAATTAGATGATAATCAAACTTATAAAGAAAATGATTCTAATGAATTATCAAGAATAGAACAAAAAAATTCAATTGATAAAGCATTAAAAGAGCTACCAGAAAAACAAAAAGAAGTAATTATTTTGAAGTATTATGAAGATTTGAAAATTAAAGATATATCTAAAATACTTGATGAAAAAGTACCTACCATTAAATCAAGACTAAAGCAGGGAATAGAAAAATTGAGTAGGTATTTAGGAAAGGAGGACTTTTAATTAGATGGATAAGTGGAGAGAAATTTTAAACAAAAGAGAATTGCCAAGTATAGATGAAAATAAAAAAAGGCAATCAATAGAAATATTAAAAATGGAAATAGCAAATACAGAAATAACAGTAAAGGAAAGCTATTTTGAAAAGATAAAAAGATATATTCCTTTTATGAGTAAAATTACTTTTCTTTTCCAATTTATTCTATTATTGGTAGGAATATTAGTTATAAAATCTATGAATTTTGAGAAAACAAGGCTAATTTTATCACTTGTAATGCCAATATTAGCATTTCTTCAAATAATGGAGTTAGAGAAAAGTTTTAAATATAATATGTATGAAATTGAAATGAGTTGTAAAATGGACTTAAAAGAATTGATTTCAATTAAATTAATAATTAATACATTTATTAATTTATGTATAATGACAGTATTTGCAGTTATGACTGGAACTCATTTTGAACAGGAAAGTTATGTATTAATTCTTTATTTTTTAGTGCCATTTATGATAACCAATGTTGCTAACATTTTAACAATGCGTTTATTAAAAAATAAGTCAAACGAAATTGTAAATATGACGATAATGTTATTAATCAATGCGATTTTATTTAAAATTAATATAAAGTTTCCTAGTGTTTATGAAACTTCAAGTGTTTTAGTATGGTTAGGTTTATTAATTATAACAGTATTTTATTTTATAAAAGCTGTTTATCAATTTTATGAAGAGGAGGATGATTATATATGGAACTTGCAATAGATAGGCTAACAAAACAATATAAAAATAAAATTGCAGTGGATAGAGTTTCTATAAAACTAAAACCAGGAGTTTATGGATTACTTGGTGCAAATGGAGCAGGAAAAACAACACTTATGAGAATGATATGTGATATTCAAAATCCAACTTCTGGTCAAATTAAATATAATGGAACAGATATAAAAAAACTAGGGGAGGATTACAGACAAGTTCTTGGTTATTTACCACAAGATTTTGGATACTATCCAGATTTTACAGCTTATGATTTTTTAATGTATATTGCTGCATTAAAGGGATTATCAAAAGAAAAGGCTGAAATGAGAGTGAATGAGTTATTACAAATAGTTAATTTGGAAAATGAAAAAAAACAAAAAGTAAAGACATTTTCTGGAGGAATGAAACAAAGATTAGGAATTGCACAAGCAATGTTAAATAACCCAAAGATTCTAATTTTAGATGAGCCAACAGCAGGACTAGACCCAAAAGAAAGGGTAAAGTTTAGAAACTTAATTAGTAGTTTTTCACAAGATAAAATTGTAATATTATCAACTCATATTGTATCAGATATTGAATTTATTGCAGATGAAATTATTGTGATGAAAGCAGGTAAAAAGATATTAACAGGAACGCCAGAAGAACTTTTACAAGATTTAAGAGGCAGTGTATGGAAATGTGTTGCTTATGATAAAAAAGAAGTAGAAATGCTGAATCATAAATATTGTATTATTAATATTCATCAAGAAAATAATACAACAGAATTAAGAATTGTAAGTAGGCAAAAACCAACTGTGAATGCTGTTAATATAGAACCTAATTTAGAAGATTTATATTTAGCATATTTTCAAGATAATGAAAAATAGAAAAGAAAGGAATGAACAATATGGGAACATTAGTGAAATTTGAATTAAAGAAATTATTTAATAAAAAAATGAATATTATTGTAATCATAATTTGTTTGTTTTTAATAACATTACTATTTTCTATGGCAGGTAAAGATTTTCTAGCAACAGATAAGAGTGGAAAATCTTATAAAGGTAAAGAGGCTATTAGTGTTAGTAAAGAACAAATGAAAGAGATTTCTGGAACTTTAACAAATGAAAAGATTATAAAAGAAATAGAAAAATTACAAGAGTTGCATAATGATCCAAATAATCTTATTACAAATAGTGATGGAGAAAAGGATTTTAGTATTGAAATTTATAATAAATATTTAAATAATAGACTTGATTTATTAACAAATATAAACCGTGTATATGCAAATTATAATACTAGCTATATAACTGAATTATTTAATCTAAATTTAAAAGAACAGAAAGATTTTTATGAAACAAGACAACAAAGAATAGAAGAAGAATTAAATCAAAGTTATGATGGAAAAAAATATACACCTCAAGAAAAAGAATATTGGTTAGAGAAGTCTAATAACACAAAAACACCATTTGAATATGATTTTTATTATGGATATTCTAATTTGTATAGCACTTATGAATTACTTATATTTGGAGTAATTGCTATATGTATATGTTTAGCATCTGTTTTTGCAGGAGAGTATCAAAATGGTACAGATAAAATATTATTAACCACAAAGTATGGAAAAAGTAAAGGTGTAACTGCGAAAATAATCGCATCTTATATATTTGCAACATTAGTATTTACAATATATTTAATATTTGCAATAGGAACAATATTCTTAATGTTTGGTACAGATGGAGGAAATTTACCAATACAACTTTCTAACATATTAAGTCCATACGCACTAACATTCTTCCAGTCACTTTTATATAATATAGTGATTTCATATACAGTATTGTTTGGTATGGTGGGATTAACATTATTCTTGTCATCTAAACTGAAAAATCCTATGACAGTATTAGTAATAGATATTGCTATTATTATGTTACCAGTATTTTTGAGCATAAAGTCAGCTTTTGGAATATTAAATAAAATATTATTCTTAATGCCATATAATGCAATTTATTCAAAATTTTCTCAAATGGTATCATATAAGTTAGGAAATATTGTTATTGATTTACCTATGATGACTATAATTACTTATATTTTTATGATGGTTATAGCATTAATTTGTGCAAAGAAAACATATAGTAAACATCAGGTAGAATAAGTAATAAAATTAAATTTTATTTAAGGAGAAAATTATGCATAGAATTGAGGCATATTTATGAACATCTAATTGATTTGGTAACAGGTATTGTTCCATTATCAGAATAATAAATAAGGGGATGTAATTATGGAAATTATTTTATATATATTATTTTTGATATTCTGTATATTTGCAGGATTCAATGGAATGCCATATATGTTTATATTTCCAATTGTAACAATTATAGGAGTTATCGTATTATGGAATACATCTGGAAATTCAAATAACACACAAGATTATTCAAAAACAGATAATAATTCCTCAAAAGACAATGATGATCTAAATGATAAAAAATAATAATTTTCTTTTATTCAATGATAGCCTAGTTTTAGGCTATTATTTTTTTTGCAATTATAAGGAAAAAAATATCAAGAAGAAATGTTCAAGTAATTACAGAAAAATGTCTAAAAAAAGCTTTTAATGACTCTAGGGATAAAATACATACACATTCTTTAAGGCATACAGGAGCAACAATACTATATAAGTCAGGATATGATATAAAATTAATACAAGAAATATTAGGACACTCAAGTGTAAACACAACAAAAATATATACTCATTTATATGATAAAGAAGTAGAAAAAACTATGCAAGAACACCCATTGGCACATTTTAAAATGAAAAATGCAATGGAATTTTGTGCTTTGTAAGAAAGGAACGGTAATAAATATGAATAATTCAGAAGCAAAATTCAATTTAGATGATATTAATCCAGTTGAAATGAAAATGTTATCAGAACAAGTAGGTATTATATTAAGAGCATTAGAATTATATGCATATAATTTAGAGTATATGTTAGATGGAGAAAAAAGTTCTGATGATGAAAGACAGAAGAAAATTGCAATGTTAAAATATACTTATGAACAAGTTTTATCAGATCAAGCAGAACAAGTTAATACAAAAAGAAATAATACTAATAATTTAACTGCTTATGGTCAAAAAATGATAAATGATTCAAATATTATTAACATGATACAAAAAAACAAAGATATAAGAGCTGTATAAAAAAATTAAAAATATTAGTTAAAAAATGACTTACGAGAATCGATTTTAAGCTTTTTTTATGATTTGAACATAAGTTTGTTGTTTATAATTTAAGTAAAATTACTAATTTTTAAGAAGGTAGGGGAATAAAAGAAAAAATAGTAAAAGTTACAAATATTTTTTAATAATCAAAAATTTTATAATTATAAAAATAAATATTAAATGATAAATATAACTTTTATAAAACTAAAATTTAATCATAAGAGAAGAATAATAATAATTTTTAAAATAAAATCATTGCGAAAGCTAATTTAAAAAAACATAAAATAATAAATTATAATTGGATTCACTTTAACATATCAATAAACAATAGAATAGAGGTAGAAGTAGATATGAAAAAGTGTAAAAAAAGGAATGCAGAACATTGCACAAAATCAAAGTTTAGGGCTCAAAATATTAAGAGAAGACATAAGACACTATAAAGCATAGAAAGTGTCTTATTTTTTATTTTCGTTAAAATCTGATGTATTATTTTATTCTTGGATAAGGTTTTATTTCGTTAGTTAACCCCAATAAATAATCTGTACTAGTATTATAAAAATTTGCTAGTTTTATTAAAACTGTTGTTGGTATGTCATTTTTTCCTATTTCATATTGATTATATCCTGTTTGTGACATATTTAATAATTGTCCAACTTGTTTTTGTGTAAGGTCTTTATCTTCTCTTAAATGTCTTATTCTTTCATACATTTTTTATCACCCATAAAAATTATAAAATAACTTGAAATAAGTTATTGACTTTTAACTTATAATACGTTATACTCTTTTTAGATAACTTATTTTAAGTTATTAAATAGTGCTAAATGAGGTATAACAAAGAAATAGTTTAGTGCTATTTATTATATTTCTAACAATCTTTTCCCCTTAGGTTGTTAGAGAAAGGGGTAAAAAATGGGAACAACAAACAAATTGGAAGAACTTAAAAAGTTTTTTGAGGAAGTACATGTTGAGGACTTAACTATAAAGATTTCATATGCCATTGGATATTTAGAAGACGATGATAAAGTAAGTAAACAAGATTTTATTAATTTTTTAAGAGAATTAATTTATTAGTGGAGGTAAAAAGATTATGTATTGTGAAGGAAATTTTAAATTTAAAGGAATATTAAAAAAAGATGCAGGAACATTTAAGAATGATAAAGGAGAAGTAATTAATTATCCAGAAAAATATGAATTAAAAGTTGATGAAATAGATGAAGATGGATTGATAAACGAAAGATTATTCAAGTTACCTATAGATAGCAAACTTATAGCAACATTAGTAACATTTAAGCCATATCAAGATATTAATTTAACATTTGACGTTTCTTTTCTAAAGTCAGGAAGTGTCAAAGTTACTCCTGTAGATGTAAGTATGTCAAAATAGTTATACTCTAGTTCTACCTAGTTTATATATATCAATGTTTTGAAATAGGGAGGTGTTAGTATGGAAGGTGCTACAAATGTTGCAGCAGTAATAAAGCCACTTTCAGACGCTTTAGTTGCTTCAATTACACCAGCACAATTAGTAGCAATATTAGCTAGTATTGTAGGTGTTGGTATGGCGTTTGTGTTAATGTGGTTTGGTGCAAGAAAACTAAAACAAATATTCACAAATGCCGTAACAAAAGGCAAAATCAAATTCTAGTTTTTACTAGTTGAGAAGGACTTTACTAGTTCTTCTCTTTTATTTTATTTTAATAGGGGGAAAGCAAATGAAATTAAGTATTATAATATTATATTTTAAAAAAGTAATAGGAAAATTTTTATATCATTTAAGAAAAATTTTAAAAGTTTTATCATATACAGCAATAACAATAGTTTTAGTAGATTTATTAGTATTTTTAATGACTGGAGGCGAGATACGTGGATAGTTTAGATAGCCTTTCAGGTTCACACAATTTCTTTAATATATTCCGAGTAGTAAATTACAAAAGAAAGTTCGCATTAGAGCATCCAACATATTTTTATCCAGAAGGTTTATTAGTTTTTTGTTCAGAACAAGGAGCTGGTAAAACATTGAGTGCAGTTCAATATTGTATAAGAGTAAATAAAATGTATGAAGATTGTATTTTTTGCACTAATGTCTTAATAAAGGGTCTTCCAGTAAATTGTTATTATGAAATTAAAGAAATAAGCGAAGATGTTACACAAATTTTTTATTATAGAATTTCTGACGACTGTTTAGCAAGAAAAGTTACTTTAAGTAAAGATGAAAACGGAGAGATACAAACAGATATTGAAAAGATACTTGATATAAAAATATGTGTAGCGTATGACGGAATAGATTGTATAAAGAATTTATCAAATGGTTTCGAGGGTGTCTTGTATCTAATTGATGAGATACATCTTGAGTTTAATTCACTTGAGAGTAAAAATATACCTATCGAGATTATGGTTGAGGTTTCACAACAGAGAAAACAAAGAAAACATATTGTAGGTACATCTCAAGTTTATATGAGATTAGCAAAGCCACTTAGAGAACAAATAGACACAGTTGTTATTTGCAAAAACTTTTTATCATGTACTCAATTTAATACTGTAATTGACGGTAAAACAGCTGTTGAGGATAATGGTAAATTGATAGCTGATATAAAACGTAAATTTTTGTGGTTTCATAGCCCAGAACTTTACAATAGTTATGATACATTTGCTAAGATGAAACGTTATCGTAAAGAGTGGAAAGGAATATCAAGACAAGATATTTACAATAAAAATGAGGAGGTGAAAGTCAATGGATTACACAGCGGTCGTTGATTTATTAGTTCAAGTAGTTAAACAAGCTTTACCACTTGGTATAATATTTTGTTTAACTGAACGATTGGTTAATATGTTTTTAACCTTTGCATTTCCAAAAACATTTAAAGGAGGGCTATAAATGGATAATAACACAACAAATAATAATGCTGTAGATTTAAAATCATTGAATATTGCTGGAAATACAACAAATTCTACAGCAACAGAAAATACAACAAGTGCTAATCCTTCTGCAGAAGATCCAAACTCTAAAGAATATAAAGAAAGTTTGGCAAATGATAGTATAGCACTTGCTTATGATTATTATGATAGATATTACGAGAATGTATTAAGTAAATTAGATACGATTGTAGTTAGTGAGGATACATCAATAAAAAATCAAGAGCAAATCATATCAAAATTAGATACAGTAACTTTAACTTTTAATACAATTTTATTTGCAATATTGTTATGGTTTTTAATTGATATTATTCGTCACATGTGGAAAAAGTGAGGTGGGTGTATTTATGAAAAAATCAAATAAAGTTATAATTTTTTTAGTAGTATTTCTATTTGCAATATTATTTTTTAATACAAAATCATTTGCAGCAACACCTATAAAGTTTTCAAATGGAGAAACTTACGAATTTGATTTTTCTAATTGTGAGCTAAAAGAAAATTATTTTATTATATTGTCCGAGAAAACTCCTACAATATCAATATTTACTTGGGATAATTCTGTAAAATTTTATGCTACTTCAAGTAATCGTTTTCTTAGTGATAATGGTCCTTTTAGCTATATGTTTTTCTTAAGCTCTACAATTCCTCCTATTTCTAATTTTGGTAGCACTTCTTCTCTTACATTTGGTTCAAGTATTTTAGGCTATTGTTCTAATGTAAATGTAACAGATAAAAACGGTTCATTTACTTATTATACTAAGTCTGGCGATATTCAATTTTCTAAGAGTAAACCAAGTTTTACAACAACTAAAGAAACATTGGAAAGTGGTAATTTTGATAGATTAGAGATTGCTCCTAATGAATTTGATATAAGAGATAGCTCTTTCGTTTTTAGGATTTTAGAGGGTATAGAATTAGACGGACAAGTTGTCAACTATTATCCTAAAATGGATTTTAAATTAAACTATTTTTCTAAGTATTATTTCTCTGATGTAAGTAATAGTTATTATTCTTTTTCAATACCTAAATCAAATTTACAAATATCATTTGATACTGGAAAAAGTTATAAATTCTTACTTCTTGATAAATCTTCGGATAATGCAAAAATATTTGATAGTATTGAATTTACTGTTGCGGAGAGAAAAGCTGAAGATGTAATAAAAGATAAACAAGATGAAACAAATAGTAGATTAGATGACCAGAATAAAAAACTAGATGAACAAAACGAAAAGTTAGATGAACAGAATAAGACCAGCAAGGGTATATGGGATACTATAAAAGAAGTTCTAAGTTATATAAATCCTTTTTCAGAGAACTTTTTTGTATATAAGCTAATTAGTTTATTAATAGACGCTATAAAGAGTTTATTTATACCTTCTGATGATTTCTTTAGTAATTATTTTACTAACCTAAAAGATTGGTTTTCTGATAGATTAGGCTTTTTGTTTTATCCATTTGAGTTAGTAATAGATATACTTAACAAAATAGCTAATATTAATTTTAGTGACCCAGTAATAAATATACCAGATATTAATGAGCCATTTACAGGCAATAAACTTATATCTGCAACAACATTTGATTTTAATAGTTTATTAAGCAATTCTATATTAAAAAATATACATGATATTTATTTAATTGGCGTTGACGCTGTAATTGTAATAGCATTAGTAAACTTAGCTAAGAGGAAATGGGAGGAGGTATCTACAAAATGATAATAGAAGCACTTTTAAATATAATTATGACATTGCTGCAAGTAGTATTTGGTTGGATAAATATCCCTGGATTTCCAGTTGAATTGACTAATAGTATTAATTCATTTATAAATTTGATATTTGATAATTTAACATTGTTAGGTTTCTTTATTAGACCACTTACTATTACAGTTGGAATACCTATTCTAATAATATTATTGAACTTTGAGCATGTATATAAATTGACCATGTGGATACTAAGAAAAATACCATTTCTAAATGTTCAATAAAACTTATGAGTAAACAATAAACTAATAAATGCTATCATTTACTATACAGTATTAGTTTAACTCATAGATGGAAAAATCTGAAAAGGAGCTGTTTGCAACGCAAACGCGACTTTGAAGAAATTTTTCCTTCTATATTTAATTTAATTATAGTTGAAAATAAGCAGAAAATTATTTGATAAAATTAGGAGGTTTTGCCATGCTCAAAAAATATATTATTACTGGTAATATTGTAGAGGTTTACTCCTATCAAAATTACATAAGGGGGAAAGGGGGAGCTAATAGAACAGAGGCTACAGCTGATGACGTAGAAAACGCATTGAAAAATTATGCTAATACTAATCAACGTAGACGTGATATGGTTCGTAGATTAGCTTGCTGCAATTTTAATGCTCAATATGATAAATTTTTTACTTTGACTTTTGCTGATAATTTAACAGACGTAAAACAAGCAAATTATTTGTTTAAGAAATTTAAGCAAAAATTACAATACAAATTCGGAAAAGATATAAAATATCTTGGAGTAGTAGAGTTTCAAGAAAGAGGAGCTGTACATTATCATGTTTTGTCAAATATTCCTTATATCCCTCAAAGAGATTTACAAGATTTATGGGGCCATGGATTTGTATTTATAAACGCAATAAATCATGTAGATAACATAGGAGCATATATCGTAAAATATATGACTAAAGATACAACAGATACAAGATTGCAAGGATTAAAAGCATATTTGTGTAGTAGAAATTTAATAAGACCAGAAGAAATAGTCAATCATGATTTAAAAGAATTTAAGAAATTGGAAGATATAATCGAAAAAAGATATCATTTATCTGAGATTGATGCAGAATATGAAAGTACATACGAAACCGAAATGTTAGGAACTTGTAAATATAAACAATATAACATTGGAAGGTCCAATAATGAGAATATTCCTGACCAGAAATAATATTTTATATGGTGAAGGTGATATCGTTAGTCAATTTGATTATAAGGGCAGATTTTTAGCAAATGTAAACATTAATAGATTTATTGTGCATTATAAAAACAATTTGCCAAGATTATATGTGAATTTTAACAGCTTAGAATTTAGAACTAAAAATTGGACATTGCCAGTATCTTATTTAGATACATACTATAAAAAATTCTTTTAAAGAAATATTACCCGCGAAGCGTAGCTTTGATATGCGGGGGTTGTGCCTCACTTATTAGATTTTCTGCGACAGAGTATGGAGTTAGAAAATCTTATAAGGAAGACACAAAAGGGGGATAGTCCCCCTAAACAACTTTTATTATTATATACATTGCACAAAATCAAAGTTTTGTGCAAAAAGGAATAGGAGTAAAAATATAAGCCTATCTTTATGGCTCTACCTCGAACTATTGATACTCCTATGTTTAAGCTCCTTTTATATAATATTATAACATCAAACTATATTACTTATTTATAAAAATGTCTTATAATTGATTTTCACGATCAATTATAATCAATTTATTTTTACATACTTATATAATTTCATTATATTATAAATTTCTGTTTGTAATTCTAATTTTTATTCATTATAATTTTTTTACTATATTATTTTATATAAAATTTCTGCAAATTCTCTAAATTGCCTATATTTCAATATTTAGCTTATTTTACAGACAACAAACTATATGTCTTAAAAATAAAAATGGCTTAAAATCGATTCTCACGCGTCGTTTTTTTGGCACTTTTTCAGCATTTCCTGGTTATTCGTATATTAGTATAAAATTAGCTGATTATTCTTATAAAATTTGTAAAAAACCAATATAATCAATAAATGTTAAAATATAAGACAACAAGTTATATGTTTTAAAAATATAAGTGGCTTAAAATTGATTCTGGTGTGTCGATATTTTGAACAATTATCGCCAAAAGCCAAAATCACTTTTTTAATGGATAATTTTATATGTTTATAAAGAAAATTGCTTAAAAACGATTTTCGACTTGATGAATAATAAATTCTAATTACAATATAATATATATATTTATAAGTTTGTATAAAAATTTATGAATCAACAAATGTTCGTTTTTAGATTTTTATAAATTTGTATAATTAAAATTAAATTTTTTAAATTTTAAAATTTTTCTAAGTTTAT
>UMJR01041179.1_pt1 | contig 16091 bp, 13 predicted proteins | sample 1966121 | NCBI WGS metagenome assembly UMJR01 (sample SAMEA4836155, study PRJEB28245) | human gut metagenome | biome: gut microbiome; material: fecal sample | place: Denmark | collected 2008
GCCGGGACGCCGGGGCAGGGGAGACCACCCCGACCCAGAGCCTGGCCGCGTGGAAGGCGTTCGCGCAGGAGTATTTCCCGGCACTGGCCGGACGTTCCGCCGTGGTGCACGGGGGCGGCGTGCTGCTGCCGGTGCCCTTCCCTCAGACCGGCCTGCATGTGCTGCGGGCCGGGGTGTTCGTGGGCAGCGTACAAAAAGGCCGCTTTGTGCCGGAGCACCACCTGTTCACAGCCTTCGGGGCGCAGTGCGCCAACCGCGAGGAGCTGACTCTGGCCGACCCCCGCTGTGTGGAGTACCTCTCCGGGCGGGAGGTGGAGGCACGCACCGCTGCCGACGGCTGGTGCTGCGTGACCGTGGACGGCTGGCCGCTGGGCGGCGGCAAGGTGTCCGGCGGGCGGGTGAAAAACCACTACCCCAAGGCTCTGCGGCTGCTGTAAGCGGCGGCAGAAAGCGCTTTTTTGCGCATTCGGCGGGAAAACAGGCCGGATAAGGCTTGAACGCGCAAAGCGATTGTGTTAAAATATTAAAGTTAGATTTTGTGTGCTGCCACAATGCGGGCGACCACAGCCCGTCTGCCCGCAGGCGGAGATCTCGATAAAATTTAGGAGGCTCATTCCCATGTCCGGACATAGCAAATGGAACAACATCAAGCGCAAGAAGGAAAAGACCGACGGCGCACGCGCAAAGGTCTTTACCAAGATCGGCCGTGAAATCAGCGTTGCCGTGCGTATGGGCGGCCCGAACCCCGCTTCCAACAGCAAGCTGGCAGACCTGATCGCCAAGGCAAAGCGTATGAGCGTGCCCAACGACAACATCCAGCGCATCATCAAGAAGGCTGAGGGCGGCGACAAGACCGAGTACGAGGCAATCACCTACGAGGGCTACGGCCCCGGCGGCGTGGCTGTCATGGTGGAGACCCTGACCGACAACCGCAACCGTACCGCTGCCGACCTGCGCCACTACTTCGACAAGAACGGCGGCAACCTGGGTGCTATGGGCTGTGTGGCCTTCCTGTTCAGCCAGAAGGGTGTCATCGACATCTCTCTGGAGGACAAGGACGCCGACGAGGCCATGATGGATGCTCTGGACGCCGGTGCCGAGGACTTTGACGCCAGCGAGGACGCTGCCGAGATCACCACCGATCCCGAGAACTACTCCGCTGTGGTCAAGGCTCTGGAGGAGAAGGGCTACGAGATCCTGTCCGACGACCTGGCCATGGTGCCCATGACCACCACTCGTCTGACCGACCCCGACCAGCTGAAGGCCATGGGCAAGCTGCTGGACGCTCTGGAGGAGAACGACGACGTGCAGAACGTCTGGCACAGCCTGGAGAACGAAGAGGACCTGCCGGAATAACCGGGAGCGCTTCGGAATAAGAACGGAAAAAGCTGCTTTTTGCGTGCACTGCACGGGAAGGGCAGCTTTTTTGTTTGCAGTGCCGGCGATTGAATTGAATGGTGCTTCGTGATATAATAAAAGAACAGAAGGAAGGTGCAGATGATGAGCAACCGAGAATATGCCCACACATTATTGGATCGCATCCCGGAAAGCAGACTGGCCTACATTGTTTATTATCTGGAAGGTGCAGCGGTCCCGGATGAAGCTGAAACACCGAATGCGGAAACGCAGGAAGCCTTTGAGGAACTGGACAACGGCGGCGGTCATGCCTACAACGGACCGGTCGAAAATCTGATCAGTTCGTTGCTGGAGGACGAAAGTGCTTGAAGTAAAATACTCCACCCGGTTCAAAAAGGACCTGAAGGTATGCCAGAAGCGGCATTACGACATGAACCTGCTGCAGCAGGTCATCAACGTGCTGGCAGTCCCGGCGGCACTTCAGCCCCAAAACAAGGACCACAGCCTGACGGGCAGCTATATCCCGCATCGGGAATGCCACATTCAGCCGGATTGGCTGTTGATCTATTACCAGACGGATACCGAACTCTATCTGTATCGCACGGGAACGCATGCAGACCTGTTTGGATTGTAAGGCAGCACCCTGCCGCTCGATTGGAGCGGCAGGGTGCATTGTTTTAGGGCGGCAAAGCGGCGCTTCCAGAAACTTTCATGAAGAAACACCGGACGTGACGCATTTTCAGGCGTCGAATTTGTGTGAAAACCATATCCTTTTGCGGGGGCCTGTGGTATACTTCAGGAGAGAGGAACCAGAAAAAGGACAAGCGTGGAGGAAGTGCGGATGAGTGAACAGGAGCGGATCATGAACGTTGCCCTGCTGCTGTGGGGCGGCTGTTTCTGCCTGACGGCGGCGTTCTGCCTGTCCATGGGAAATGACCACAACCGGGAAAAACGCAACTGGCTGCTCTGGATGGAGCTTTCGGCGGCTGCGCTGCTGTGCTGCGATGCGGCCGCCTGGTTCGTGCAGGGCACGCCGGGGGAAGCAAGCCACCTCATCATGGTCGCCACCAACTTTGTGGTGTATGCGGGGCTGTATCTGGTGCTGTTCCTGTTCAACCACTATGTGGGCTGCTACCTGCGGGAGGACGGCTGTCTTTGCGCTCCGAAACGCAGCCGGGCGGTGGACATTACCTGCGCCGTGGGCATCGGGCTGGTGTTCGTGTCCCAGTTCAGCCCACTGCTCTACTACATCGACGCCCAGAATATCTACCACCGCAGCGATGCCTTCCCGCTGTCCATGGTGCTGCTGCTCATCGGCATGGGCACAGAGACCACCATGATGGCCCAGTTTTACCAGAAACTCACGATGGGACGCCGCATCGCCATGTTCGGCTGTGTGGTCCTGCCGCTGTCGGTGGCAGCGTGTCAGGTGTTCCAGGACGACATTTCCCTCATCAGCCTGTCGGTGGGGGCATCCATGATCCTGCTGTTCGTGGTGGCCACCAGCGCCCAGAACCGGGAGCTGGCCGTCTCAGAACGGACCAAGGAGCAGATCCGCCAGCGTCTGGAGATCGCCACCGTGCTGAACAGCTGCGTGGGCAAGCTGAACTCCGACACCGACATCGACGTGGGCATCAACAACCTGCTGGCCACTGTGAACGGCTATTTTCAGGCCGACCGCACCTATGTGTTTGAGATCGACCCGGACCGGGACGTGCTCATCAACACCTTTGAGTACATCTGCGGGCAGGAGGTAAGTGCCCAGATGGACAATCTGCAGGAGGTGCCTGTTTCGGTCATCGAGGTCTGGATGCAGAACTTCCGGCAGGGCCGTTCCTATTATATGTCCGATCTGGAGCAGGAGCGGGGCCAGCCCAGCTATGAGATGCTGAAGGCGCAGCAGGTGTGGCGCCTGCTGGCCGTGCCGTTGATGAAAGGCGGAGCCATGGTGGGCTTTCTGGGGGTGGACAACCCCCGCGCGCACTACGATGACGCGACCCTGCTGGCGTCCATCCAGTTCTTTGTGACCAACAGTCTGGACCGCAAAAAGCAGCAGGCCTATCTGGAAAAGCTCAGCTACCGCGACATGCTCACCGGCCTGTACAACCGCAACCGATACATCGAGCGGCTGGAAGCCTACAAGCAGGTGCAGGATCAGCAGATCGGTGCCATCTACATCGACCTGAACGGCCTGAAAAAGGTGAATGACGAGCAGGGCCACCGCGCCGGTGACGAGCTGATCGTGCGGGCGGCGGGCACCATTGCGGGCATTTTTGCCGAGGACGCCTACCGGGTGGGCGGTGACGAGTTCGTGGTGATCCTGCTGGATGTGAGCCGCGAGGATTTTGCCCGCAAGACCGAGCAGCTGCGCCGCCAGATGCAGGAAAACAGCGTGGATGCGTCCATCGGCGGGGTATGGCAGGCCAGCACCGAGAACCTGGAGAACCTGCTGCGCCGGGCCGATGAGAACATGTACAGGGAAAAGAAGCGCTACTACAGCCAGGCCGATGCCGCCCGGAAACCGGAAAGCTGACCGGCCTGCACGGACAAAGGACGAAGAAATCCGACAAAAGTATTCTATTCTACTCATGCTTCGTCATAGTAGGGTGAATGATTTTCATCTAAATTGACAAATTTCAACCTGCTTACTATAATTAAAAAAGTGTTTCTCGGTTATGGACGATGGTGTTTATGTAGCCGCAAGATGCCATCGTTTTTCTATTCGCTTTTTCTGTCCGTGTGCCAAGGACAGACGTCTGCACTGTGAGACGCAGATGCGGGAAAGTGCCTGGCTCAGACCGGGAACGCCAAAATAGTATTTCATTGATAGGAATGGAGTGGCATCAAACGATGGCAAAGTACATCATCAAGCGTGTCGCAATGGGCATCTTCAGCATCTTCATTGTGGCCACGGTTACCTTTTTTGTCATGAACTTGGTCCCCGGCGGCCCGTTCGTGGCAGAAAAGTCCATCAGTGCGGCTGCTCAGCAGGCACTGGCCGAGAAATACGGCCTGGACAAGCCGCGGGGTGTGCAGTACGTCAATTACATGAAGAGCCTGCTGCACGGCGACCTGGGCCTGAGCCTGCGTCAGCGTGGCCGCACGGTCAACGAGATCATCGCCAGCAAGCTGCCGGTGTCCTGCCGCCTGGCAGGCGTGGCGGTGCTGGTGGCCCTGTGCATCGGCATCCCGCTGGGCTGTATCTCGGCTTACAACCGCGGCAAGTGGCTGGACAATACCATCATCGTGTTCGCAACCTGCGGCATTGCGATCCCGAGCTTTATTTCCAGCGTGCTGCTGCTGTATGAGTTCGGTATGAACCTCAAGCTGCTGCCCACCGTGGGCCTGAACAGCGCTGCAGCGTATATCATGCCGGTCACCGCACTGGCGATCTACCCCTCTGCATACATCACCCGCCTGATGCGTTCCAGCCTGCTGGACGTCATGGGTCAGGACTACATGCGCACCGCCCGTGCCAAGGGCGTGTCCCAGTTCATGATCCTGTTCAAGCATGCGCTGCGCAATGCCATCCTGCCGGTCATCACCTACGTCGGCCCCATGCTGGCCAGCCTGATGACGGGCTCCTTCGTGGTGGAGAAGATCTTCTCCGTGCCCGGCCTGGGCCGCGACTTCGTGTCTGCCATCACCAACCGTGACTATACCCTGATCATGGGTACCACCATCCTGCTGTCCAGCATGGTCATCGTGGCCAACGTGATCGTGGATATCCTGTACAAGATCATCGACCCGCGCATCAAGCTGCAGTAAAAAAGGAGGAACGCGTTATGGAAAACATCAAAAAGAATCCTCTCAGCCTGCAGCTGAACGCTGACGACTTTCTGCCTGCCAGCAACGAGGAAAAGCAGAGCCTTGTGATCATGCGCGAGAGCGTCAACTTCTGGAAGGACGGTCTGCGCCGCCTGAAGAAGAACAAGATCGCCATGGTCAGCTTTGTGTTCATCATCGCCATTGCCATTTTTGCCTACCTGCTGCCTGCCGTGTGGCCCTACAGCTACGCCGAGCAGGTGAAGGGCAGCAACAATCTGGCACCGTTCGAGTACTCTGCCTCTGAGCAGGCCCGCATCGACGCCGGCGAAAAGGTATTCCCGCACATTCTGGGCACCGACCGTATGGGCCGTGACTTTGCGGTGCGTATCATGATGGGCACCCGCGTGTCCCTGTCCGTCGGCCTGATCGCCTCGGTGCTGGTGCTGATCATCGGTGCCACCTACGGTGCTGTGTCGGCCTTTGCCGGCGGCTGGGTGGACAACATCATGATGCGTATCACGGATATCCTGTACACCATCCCGGATATCCTGCTGATCATCCTGCTGGGCATGGCCCTGAAGGAGCCCCTGGAAAGTCTGGCCACCAAGCCCGGCTTCAAGTGGATGCAGACCCTCGGCCCCAACATGATCTCCATCTTCATCATCTTTGCTCTGCTGTACTGGGTGGGCATGGCGCGTATCGTGCGCAGCCAGATCCTGATCCTGAAGGAGAGCGAGTACGTCACCGCTGCCCGCGCACTGGGCGCTTCCAGCGGCCGTATCATCAAGAAGCACCTGCTGACCAACTGCATTGGCACCCTGATCGTGACCACCACCCTGCAGATCCCGGCTTCCATCTTCACCGAGAGCTACCTGAGCTTCATCGGTCTGGGTGTTGCAGCCCCGCTGCCGTCTCTGGGTTCTCTGGCCACCGATGCCGTCAAGGGCATGAACACCTACCCCCACCTGCTGATCGCTCCCGCAGTGATGATCAGCGTGATGATCCTGGTGTTCAACCTGTTTGGCGACGGCCTGCGGGATGCCTTTGACCCGAAGCTGAAGAATTGATGAGGTGAACGAAGATGAGCGAAAAAATTCTTGATATCAAGGAAGAGCGCCTTTCCTTCTTCACCCCTGCCGGTGAGGTCAAGGCACTGAACGGCGTTTCCTTTGCGATGAACCAGGGCGACGTGCTGGGCATCGTGGGCGAGTCCGGTTCCGGCAAGTCCGTTACCGCTTACTCGGTCATGGGCCTGACCGCCTACCCCGGCAAGCTGGTGGGCGGCACCGTGTGGTTCAACGGCCACGAGATCGAGAAGATGAAGGAGAAGGACTTCCGCAAGATCCGCGGCAACGAAGTCTCCATCATCTTCCAGGACCCCATGACCAGCCTGAACCCGGTGTACACCATCGGCAACCAGATCGTGGAGGTCATCCGCCTGCACACCAAAAAGAACAAGCAGGAAGCCTGGGCACGCGCCGAGGAGCTGCTGGAGCTGGTCGGCATCAACGAGCCGGAAAAGCGCCTGAAGCAGTACCCCCACGAGCTGTCCGGCGGTATGCGCCAGCGCGTGATGATCGCCATCGCCCTGGCCTGTGAGCCGAAGCTGCTGATCGCAGACGAGCCCACCACCGCACTGGACGTGACCATCCAGGCACAGATCCTGGAGCTGATGCAGGAGCTGCGCAAGAAGCTGGGCATGAGCATCATCATGATCACGCACGACCTGGGCGTCGTGGCTTCCATGTGCGAGAAGATCGCCGTCATGTACGCCGGCCACATCGTGGAGTACGGCACCACCGACGAGATCTTCTACCAGCCGGGCCACGAGTACACCAAGGGCCTGATCAACTCCATCCCCAAGCTGAACACCGAGGTGCGTGAGCGTCTGGTGCCCATTGAGGGTACCCCTGTGGACCTGCTGAATCCGCCGGCCGGCTGCCCCTTTGCGCCCCGCTGCAAGAACTGCATGAAGATCTGTCTGAGCAAGATGCCTCCGCGCACCGAGCTCAGCGACACCCACTATACCTACTGCTGGCTGCAGCAGAAGGCTGCATTTGAGAAAGGGGAAAAGGCAGAATGAGTGAACAGAAGACGCTGGTTGAAGTCCAGCACCTGCAGCAGTATTTCCCCGCAGGCGGCGTGGGCAAGAACCGCAAGTACGTTCAGGCTGTGGATGACGTGAGCTTTGCCATCCGCAAGGGCGAGACCCTGGGTCTGGTGGGCGAGTCCGGCTGTGGCAAGACCACCACCGGCCGCACCCTGCTGCGCCTGTACGAGCCCACCGGCGGTAAGATCTACTATGATGGCAACCTGCTGTTTGATAAGGAAAAGAATATCGCAGTGGATATGCTGCCCTACCGCCGCCGGATGCAGATCGTGTTCCAGGACCCCTACGCAAGCCTGGACCCCCGCATGACCATCGGTGACATCGTGGGTGAGGGCATCGACATCCATCACCTGGCTGAGAACGACAAGGATCGCCACGATAAGATCATCGCCCTGCTGGAGCGCGTGGGCCTGAACAGCGAGCACGCAAACCGCTACTGCCACGAGTTCTCCGGCGGTCAGCGTCAGCGCGTGGGCATTGCCCGTGCACTGGCCGTGAACCCCGAGTTCATCGTCTGCGACGAGCCGGTCTCCGCACTGGACGTGTCCATTCAGGCACAGGTCGTGAATATGTTCGAGGACCTGCAGCAGGAAATGGGCCTGACCTACCTGTTCATCGCCCATGACCTGAGCGTGGTCAAGCACATCTCCAACCGCATCGGCGTCATGTACCTGGGCAAGCTGGTGGAGCTGGCCGACAGCTACGAGCTGATCGCCCACAGCATCCACCCCTACACCCGCAGCCTGATCTCTGCCATCCCGGTGGCAGACCCCATCACGGCACGCCAGTCCAAGCGTATCGTGCTGCAGGGCGATGTGCCCAGCCCCCTGAACCCGCCGTCCGGCTGCCGCTTCCGCACCCGCTGCCCCTACGCAGACGAGCGGTGCGCCGCCGAGGTGCCGGAGTTCAAGGAGGTCACCTCCGGCCACTGGGCAGCCTGCCATCATCTGGACAAGGTGAAGTAAAAACACTTCATTCTCCTGAAAGATGAATGCATCTCATCTTCCGGCTGAAATATTGTAACGAAATGGTTACAGACACCCGTTGGGACTTGTAACCGGTGCGAGAACGCATTATACTATTCGTGTTCCTCCGGAGGACAGGCTGTTTTGGCAGACCGTGCTCCGGATCGAATATAGAGGCGGCTGGGCAAAAACCTGGCACACTCAATTTGATTTAAGGGAAGGATAATTATTATGAAACGCATTTCTCGTCGTAATTTCCTCAAGGTTGCTGGCGTGGGTGCCGCTGCTCTGGGTCTGGCAGCCTGTGGCGGCAGCAAGTCCGGTTCTACCGCAACCTCCGGTTCTGCTTCTTCTGCTGCTGGTTCTTCTACCGGCAGTGTCAACACCGCTGGCTTCACCGTCCAGTACGGCCCCAACCCCGAGACCCTGGATCCGGCTCTGAACTCCGCTATTGATGCCTCTAACACCATCATCACCATCTTCGAGCCCCTGCTGCTGATCAACGAGAACAACGAAGTGATTGGCGGCCAGGCTGAGAGCTGGGAAGCAAGCGAGGACGGCCTGACCTGGACCTTCACCATGCGTGACGGCCTGAAGTGGAGCGACGGCACCGACCTGACTGCGAAGGACTTCGAGTACAGCTTCAAGCGTATGGCAAACCCTGATACCGCAGCTCCCTACGCAGCAACCTGCCTGGGCATGATCGATGGTTTTGACGCAGCACAGGCCGGTGATACCGATGCTCTGAACGTCAAGGCAAGCGACGACGGCAAGACCCTGACCATCGTTCTGGCTTATCCCTGCTCCTACTTCGACAAGATGGCCGCATTCGCAGCTATGAGCCCTGTGCAGCAGGCTACCGTTGAGGCAAACGGCGACAGCTGGTGCACCTCCGCTGAGACCTTCGTCTCCAACGGCCCCTACATGATCACCGACTGGACCCCGTCCGAGCGCATCGTGCTGACCAAGAACCCCAACTACGTTGGCGGCTGGGATAACTCCAAGATCGTCTCTGACACCATCACCCTGCTGCTGCTGGAGGACTCTTCCGCTGTCTTCGCTGCTTACAACAGCGGTGAGGCTGTCCTGGTCAAGGACGTGCCCACCGACGAGATCCCCAGCCTGACCAAGGCAGAGGATGGCGGCGACTTCTATGTTGACACCATTCTGGGCACCTACTACGTCAGCATGAATCTGCAGCGCGATGCTTTCCAGGATGCCAAGGTCCGCAAGGCTCTGGCTCTGTCCATCGACCGCGACTACGTTGCCAACACCATCATGCAGGGCACCTACTCTGCTGCTTCCAACATTGTCGGCCCTGGCATCGTGGACGAGAACGGTTACTTCTACGACAACGCAAACGGCGGCTCTCCCTACATTGCGGATGACTACGAGGCAAATCTGGCCGAGGCTAAGAAGCTGCTGGAAGAGGCTGGCTACCCCAATGGCGAGGGCTACCCCACCATCGAGTACAGCACCAACGATGCCGGCTACCATGTGCCTCTGGCAGAGTACCTGCAGCAGGCTTGGGGCGATCTGGGCATCACCCTGACCATCAACAAGATGGAGTGGTCCTCCTTCACCCCCGCTCGTCGTGCAGGCGAGTACGATGTTGCCCGTAACGGCTGGGTCATGGACTACAACGATCCTTCCAACATGGTCGAGCTGTTCTGCACCGACAACGGCAACAACGATGGTAAGTACTCCAACCCCGACTTCGATGCTGCAATCGAGGCTTCCAAGGTTGCTGATGCTGCCGAGCACTTTGCACAGCTGCATAAGGCTGAGGACATCCTGATGGAGGATATGGGCTGCATCCCCGTTGCTTACTACAACGACTTCTGGCTGCAGAGCCCCGCTCTGAAGGGCACCTGGCACAGCCCCTACGGCTACTGGTACCTGCAGTACGGCTACATCGAGGGCTAATCGCCCCGGTGCGGCGTACAGCGTGAGCTGAACCGTAAATCACAGGCACCCCGCTTACCGGAAACGGCAGGCGGGGTGCCTTTTTGCGTGCAGGACCGAAAAACGGACGTCTTGCACACCCCGGTGGGCTATGATACAATAAAAAATGATCAAAGCACAAAGGGGAGAGAAGAATGGAGCAAAAACGCCTGTGTCCGTACTGCATGGGGGAGCTGCCCCCCGCCGCCGACAGCTGTGTGCACTGCGGCAAGGTGTTTGCGGGGCGCAACCCCGCCGGCTGCCTGCCCGTGGGCACGGTGCTGGCCGGGCGCTACACCGTGGGCGAGATGCGGAGCCTGGACGGGGAGGGCATCCTGTACCGGGGCGTGGAGAACCTGGGCTGCTTCCGGGTGACCATTAAGGAATATCTGCCGGTGACCCTGTCTGCCGAGCGGGGCGCGGACTGCATCCTGCAGCCCAAGACCGGCAGCGAGGTGCTGTTCAAGACCACCCGCATGGACTTTGCCGACCTGTACCGGGCGCTGGAGCGCATCACCCCGGCCACCGGGCTGGAAGCCGTGCTGGACGTGGTGGAGGCCAACAACACCGTGTATGCGGTGATGGAGAATCTGGGCGGCACCCCGCTGGACCAGTGGCTGGAAGCGCAGGGCGCGCCGCTGCGCCCGGACGACGCCTGTGCCATGCTGCAGCCGGTGTTTGAGGGCGTGGCCGCCATGCACAAGATCGGGCTGGTGCACCGGGGCATCTGCCCGGAGAACCTCCGGGTGATGGCCGACGGCCGGTGCCGTCTGGCGGGTTACGCCACGGTGGGCCTGCGCACCGCCGGAAGCGGCCTGCGCGAGCAGCTGTACGAGGGGTATTCGGCCCCGGAGCAGTATTCCACCGCCGAGTTTGAGGGCCGCTATACCGACGAATACGGCCTTGCAGCGGTGTTCTACCGCATGGTGTGCGGGCAGGCTCCGGTGCCGGCCGCCCAGCGCATGGTGTCGGACTCCAACCCCCGCGCCCGCACCGTGAACAGCGCCGTGCCGGGCTATGTGTCGGACGTGCTGCAGATGGGCCTGCGGCTCAAGCCCATGGAGCGCATCCAGACCGTGCCGCAGCTGGTGCAGGCGCTCTCCTCCAAAGAGTACACCGAGGAGCTGGGCCGCACCATGAAGCCCGAGACCCCGGTGGGCCAACCGGAAGAAAAGGCCCATCTGCTCAGCATCAAGGGCCTGCTGGCGGGCATCCTGATCCTGCTGGCCATTCTGCTGGTGCTCATGGTGTGGACTATGGTGAGCCACAACCTGCCCTCGGCGTCATCGGGATCGGTGGAGCCGGAACCGGCCAGCAGCGAGGTGCTGGAACCCCAGAATCTGGTGCCCAGCTTTATCGGCATGGATTACGCCCAGGTGCAGAACAACCGGGAGTACACCGGCATGTACCTGTTCTACGTCACCGAGGAGTACAGCGACACCGTCCCGGCCGGGCAGATCATGACCCAGGAACCGGCGGCGGACACGGTGCTCAAGGCAGGGGAGACCATTCGTCTGGTGGTCAGCAAGGGCCCGCAGAAGGTGGAAATGCCCACCATCATCGGTTTCAGTCAGGACGCCGCCGTGCAGACGCTGCAGAGCCGCGGCCTGCTGGCCAGCTGCTTTATGGTGGTGAACGACGGCTCCTATGCCGCCGGATGCGTGGTGTCGGCCAGTGAACCGGCGGGCGCACAGGTGGACGTGGGCACGGTGATCACCGTGTATATCGCGGCGGACCCCAGCGTGGAGATCACCACCCCGCCCGAGGAACCGGCAGCCACCGAACCCACCACGACCCCGGCTGACCCGGAGACCCCCGCAGACGGCGGGGACCCTGCCGCCGACCCGGAGCAGGGGACCAAGTGAGCACGGAAGGATCGTTTTAAATCTGCAAATCCGGCAGGGCTGCGGCCTTGCCGGATTTGTTTTTTGCCGGAGGGGAGCGCCGTTGCTGCGGCAGGCAAAACGGTTTCTGCGCGCAGAACGGGCGGCGGCCCCAGTGCTCCCCATAGTTCCGGGGTGGGAAACTGCGGCGGGCCATTTGTCCGCTCTTTTGTGTTTGCAGTGCAACAAAAACGTTCCCGTCCGCAACAAATGTGCAATTCAAAAACTGCGAAAATCGTTCTTTTTTTCGTGCAATTTTGCCATTTTGGGGCCGGTCTGTCCGTCAATCAGCCGAAATTTCCGTGCAGGCTTTTTTTCGTGCAATTTGCCCCCTTGAAATTTTTGGAAAACGTATATAATATAGGATTATAAGGACTGCCCAGCGGGCGTCTATTTTGTGCTGGAGATTTCTGAAAAGTTGTGCGAGGAACACAGTCTCTAGTGAAGTGAGGATGACGATTATGAGAAAAAAGTCCAAGAAGAAGCAGATCGTAGCCATGGCACTGGCGTTATCGGTGTTTGCCAGCACCTTTGGTACGCTGGGGGCCGCTGCAGAGGATGCAGGAGCCCTTCCGGTGGATGCGGAAAAGAGCCCCTTTACTGTGGTAGCTGTGGCTCTGGACGGCTCTGAGAACCAGTCTCCTACCCCCCCCCCAGAGCGTAATTAACGACACCTCTGAGGGCACTGAGGAGACCAAGGATAAGGTTCTCGACGAGGACCAGGACAAGGACCAGGACGAGAACCAGGATAAGGACCAGGACAAGGCACTCAATGAGACTAAGGACGAGGTTCTCGACGAGACCGAAAGCAAAGACGAGAATCAGGGCACCGAAGCTCCCGGTGAGACCGAGGGCACTGACGAGACCGATGGTTCCGACGGAGAAGGCCAGGAGCCTTCCATCTCCGATATCCAGCGTCCGGAGCAGTCCGAGACCGTAGAGACCCTGCCCGGCAACCAGGAGGACCTGAAAAAAGAGCCTGCCGAGGATGATAAGTACCCTGAGAGCAAGGACTACGAGTTTGTATTTGACCCGGAGACCAAGCACTTCCACGTGACCTTCCACATCCAGGAGGATGCTGAGGGTGACCAGACCATTGAACTGAGCAAGGTTCTGGAGGAAGTGGACGGCTACGGTCAGGCTGAGTTTGACAACTGGAAGAACACACCGGGTTATCAGGCTGCCTTGAATCGTGGACAGACCAAGATTCGCTGGACTGGCGACCGCTTCAATGATGTGGAATACGTCTTTGACCTGGAGACCGGCAAGGCTTCTCTGTACATGGAACCCGGCTGCACCACCATCTTTGATGTGTCTCTTGCCAACGGCTCCAAGCACACTTATGTGTACAAGGACAGCAGCCTTACCGTTGCTACCCCTGACGTGAGCAACACCGACAAAACTGGCGTTACTGGCTTTGATGGACAGGAGCTGCCGGAGGATTATTCCCAGAGCTTCCTCTCCCCCAGCTACAGCACTGACCCCAAGGTCAACGGCGCAGTGGAGACCATCATTGATGCCGCTCTGAAGGAAAGCGAATCCCGGTGGCAGTATGGTATCGACAAGGACGGCAACCTTACTACTTCTCACTCCAAGAAACTGACCAGCAAGGACATTCCCGTGGGAACGCCTGTCTACAAGATCGGCAGTAAGTATTACCTGTACTCTGAGCAAAACGACTGCTACTATTGCGAGTTCAACAAAGGCCAGGTGAAGGAAGAGCCCGCTAACTCTGGCAACTACGTTGTAAAGTCCGTTCCCTCCAGCGGAAAGGATAACTACGCCATTAAGGCAGACGGCAAAAAATACTATGCTCCCTATGTGCGCGGCAGCGAGATCGACGCTACTAAACCAAGTGATTCCAAGATCCAGAGTGAGCTGACCAAATATCTGAACAATAATAATACCACCTTGGATGTTGAGATCCTGAAATATTATAACGACAAGGATGGCACCAACTACGGCACCCTGAGCGAGCTTCTGGCTGCCAACCCGGAGGTAGAAAAGGAGCTGACGGAATCCAGCAGCACCCACAAGCTGAACCCCGTCCAGGTAAAGTCCAGCCAGCTCTACGACAACTTCTACCAAAACGTCCTCAGCTTCAAGATCGGTGACCCGGAAAAGGTCGATGCCGAGGCCAGCGGCAATGTTGACCACAGCCACAGCCACGGCCAGTGGGCTACCGATGGAACCCAGGAGACCATTGGTGACTACATGGCCGGCAAGCTGACCGAGACCGGCAAGTGGGCCGAGGCTAACAGCTATTTCAACACCCTGGTGCTCTCCGGCATGACCGAGGAGGAAGCTACCTGGGCCGCATTTACCATGGCCACCAACATTGATGGCCCTCGGGCAGACAACAACTACCAGAACACCGCCTGGAACTGGTACGCCTCCATGGTGCTGAAGCAGGCCGACGGTACCCTGGACCTGACCAAGTACGACCAGGACGGCAACCCCATTGGCGAAAGCGGCAAGCCGGAGGACCAGACCAGCTTCTACCTGTGGAAGTACGAGACCGACAAGACCTCCGGCGAAAAGTCCACCCTGTACTACACCAAGGTGCCGGACAAGCTGGACGAGGAGGGCAACGTGATCACCGCCGGGTACTACGGCTGGGTGGAGTACAAACCCGAAAACAAGACCCTCTCCTACACCATTACCACCACCAACGGCAAGCTGAACATCGACTATGCCCTGCTGGAAAACATGGTGTACTACCTGCAGGAGGCCGTTGCTCCCGATGGCTATGACATCGACACCACCGTGTATGTCATCTGCGACGAAGATACTTACAACCAGCTCAAGGAGTCCGGCGAAACGATCACCAATGTGGCCGCCGGTACTACTTCTTCCGCTGCAGACCTCGGCTACAAGGGTGCCATTGAGGGCGGCAAGACCCTGACGGTTCAGTTCATCAACAAAAAGACCGTCACTCCTGACCCCGATCCGGAACCCACGCCGGATCCGGACCCCGTGCCGCCCGTTGATCCGGATATCCCCGTGGACCCCGCCAACCCGGACAATCCCCCGGTGAAGGACGCTGACCCGGATGAGACCCCTGTGACCCCGGAGAACCCCCAGAACCCCGCCGTGCAGGACGCTGACCCGGACGCCGCCGCCCTGCCCCAGACCGGCACCACCAGCTGGATGGCCGGTGTGCTGGCAAGCCTGGGCTCCCTGCTGCTGGCCTGCGGATGGTTCTTCACCCGCAAACAGGTTTCCCCCAAGCACTGAGCACCCCTGAACCGCAGGAATCTCCGCACTGACGCATAAGAACCGCCGCATCCGGTACCTTGCAAAAGGCCGCCGGGTGCGGCGGTTTTGGTTGTGTGCCGCGCACAGCTGCGGGGGTTCGCGGCGTTTCGCACAAGAAGCGGTGCAAAGCGCCTGTTATATTTGGCGCAGCTGTCACTTGAACATTTTTCAGTGCAGGGTATAATAAAGCTATCGGAACAAAGGCGTTCCGCAGGGGCATCGTCTGCCCTTGCGGGGCGCTTTTTTTCGTTTTCCGGGGTGCGGAGGGTGCCGCGCCCGGCAGAGCACAATCTGGAGTGTCAAAAGGATGGGAAAGACTATGCAAAACTTTACAGAGCAAACGCACACCCTTGGCCTGTACGATCCACAGTTTGAGCACGATGCCTGCGGCATCGGCGCTGTGGTGGACATCAAGGGCCGCAAGAGCCACCAGACCGTGGACGACGCTTTGCGCATCGTGGAGCGGCTGGAGCACCGCGCCGGTAAGGACGCCGAGGGCAAGACCGGTGACGGCGTGGGCATTCTGCTGCAGATCAGCCATAAATTTTTCTCCAAGGTGGCCGATGAACGCAACATCCGCCTTGGCAACGAGCGGGAATACGGCGTGGGCATGTTCTTCTTCCCCCAGAACGAGCACATGCGCGCCCAGGCCATGAAGCTGTTCGAGGTGGTCACCCGCAAGGAGGGGCTGGAGTTCCTGGCCTGGCGCAAGGTGCCCGTGGACCCGGACGCCGTGGGCCAGAAAGCCCGCGACTGCATGCCCTCCATCTGGCAGTGCTTCATCAAAAAGCCCGCCAAGGTGAGCAA
>UMJR01016610.1_pt1 | contig 15749 bp, 9 predicted proteins | sample 1966121 | NCBI WGS metagenome assembly UMJR01 (sample SAMEA4836155, study PRJEB28245) | human gut metagenome | biome: gut microbiome; material: fecal sample | place: Denmark | collected 2008
CAGACTGCTTCAGAAGCGCAAGCGGAGTCTCGAGCTGTGCATCGGCAGAAGTGGTGGTCATGCGTTCCTGCAGGCGGGCGGACTCATCGGCGGCCTTCTTTTGTCGGGCGGCTGCTGTTTCGAGGTCCGCGCATGCGGTCTTCTCAGCCTCGAAGGCTGCTTCGGCAGTCTTTTGTGCGGTTGACGCCTGATGAGAGAGTCGTCTGATGCCTTCGTCAGCCTCAAGCATGCGGCGGTATTCGGGCATGAAGCCGTCTCTGGTGGCTGCGGCTCCTCGCTCCGCCGTCGCGGCGGTCTTCAGGGTAGCTTCCAGATCAGGGAGGGCAGTGCGTACCGCTTCAAGCTGAGATTCCGCTTCGGCCAGTTCGGACTTGTTGCGTGTGAACAGAACCTCGGTCTTGAGAAGCTCTTCATGGCGCTCGACAGGCTTTGCGGCCTGCTCGGCGCGTTCGGCCTTCCTGAGCTCGGGCTCGAAGGCAGCCTCGGCCGCCTTTGCGGCGGCTTCGACCCTGACGCGGTCTGCAAGGTCGCAGGTCAGTCTGTCGAGTCCCCTGCGCCAGCGCAGTGCTTCGTCCAGCTCTTTCGAGGCTTTTTCCATGGCGGGCACCTTGAGCGAGAGCTCGGTCACCGTTTGTTCCAGCGCCCGACGATCCTCGTCGGAGAGAATCTGCATGCCCTCGAGTCTGGCGACGGCCATGTCAAGACTGTCGCGGGCGCTTCGGTTTTTCTCGAAGATCTTCATGCTGACGGCCGAATAAAGATCCGTCCCCGTGATCTTTTCGAGGAGATTTGCACGCTCGTCGTCGGCAGCCTTGAGGAAGTTGGAGAAGGCGCCCTGCGCAAGCAGCACCGAGCGGGTGAAGATCGGGAAGGACATGCGCGTGATGCGCTGGATCTCGCTTTCCCACAGGCGCTTCTGACTGGCGATGACGCGTCCCGTCCTGTCTTCGGGGCTTGCGAAGGCCACAAGCTCGACTTCGTCTTCGGAAAGCCTGCCCGTACGCTTCGTGCGCCGGCTCCATCGCGACAGGTACTCGCGGCCGTCCGCCTCGAATCGAACGGCGGCGCTGGCCGCGCCTTCCCCCTTCGTCATGACGGGGCAGGCGTCGGGTCCCTCGAACTTGACGTGTGTGTCCGTCATGCGGGGCGTCGTGGCATAAAGCGCGAGCGAGACGGCGTCGAGAATCGTCGACTTGCCGCTGCCCGTCGGGCCGATGATGGCAAAAAGCGGACTGCGCCTGAAGTCGGCGTTCGTGAAGTCGATCTCCCAGGTGCCCGCAAGTGAGTTGATGTTCGTGAACCGGAGTTGCAGGAGCCTCATGTCGGAACCTCCTCGGCGGTGTTCTTCTCTTGGTTGGGTGTGTCGGCGCTTTCGATGGCGGGGCGCGTCTCGATGCGCACCTCCTCGACCGCTTCGTCGAGAAGCGGCATGAGCTTGCGATAGGCGTCGTCTGCGCCTTCGCGCGTTTCAAAGCGCTCCTCAAGAAAGGACTTGAAGACGGATTCGGGCGTCAGGTCGTCGAGGGACGGCGCATTGAGCTCGTCCTCTTCGTATTTGCGTGCGGCCTGCTGGTTGCGTACGGCGGTGACGATGACGCCGTGCGCCTCGCCCCAGGCGGTGAGTTCGCCCGCAAGGTCGGGCACGCATTCGTCCGACGTGAGCGTCGCTTCGACGAAGGGCTTTTCATGTGTTGCGCCGGCCTCGGCAATGTCTGCGCGAAGCTCCTCGAACGTGCCGCTGACACGAACGAATTCACGGGGCTGCCTGACGGGAAGTTCCTCGAAGGTCATGCCGCCCGTTTCATCGAAGGTGAGCTCGACGATGTGATGGCGGTACGGGATGTGCGAGTAGGAAAGCGAGACGGGAGAGCCGCTGTAGCGCATGGGAATCTGTGCCTTGACCGTCTGGCTGTTGTGAATGTGTCCGAGGGCGACGTAGTCCCAGTCCGTGCCGAAGGCGTCGGCCGTGACGTTGCGAAGAGAGCCCACGTAGGCACTCTCGTTCGGTGTCGTCGGGTCGTCGTCGGGTCGCAGGCGCGATCCCGTCACGAACAGGTGCCCCATGGCGATTCGGGGTACTCGTGCGCCGTCGAGCGCCTCGTCCAGAAAGCCGTTAACGGTATCGTAGTGCTTCCTGACGCCCGACTCGAATCTGGCGGCCCTCGTGGCGTCCGTGTCGTCGATTGAGCCGCCTCTTACGTCGCCCTCGCGCAGGAAGGGAACGGCCGCGACGGCAAGGAGGGGCTCGCCCGCATCGTCTCGGAGAACGAACGCCTGACTTTCGGGCGACTCGCCCGCGACAAAGCAGTTCATCGTTTCGAGAAGTGCCCTGGGGGCTTCGAGAAAGCGCTGTGAGTCGTGGTTGCCCGCCGTGATGACGGTGGCCATGACCGACGTGCCCGAGAGGGCGCGGATCATGTCGTAATAGAGGCGCTGGGCACTGTTTGCGGGCATGGACGTGTCGAAGATGTCGCCCGCTAGAAGAATGACATCGGGCCTGCGCTTCTCGACGAGTTCGAGAAAGTCGCGGATGAAGACCCGGAAGTCGTCCGTGCGGTCGATCGTTCCGAGTCCCTTGCCGATGTGCCAGTCGGCCGAGTGAAAGATGCGAAGCTTTGGCAAAGGAAGGGCCTCCGTGGGTTCTGTGGAACCATTATGACGGAAGCCGCGTCAGGTTGCGTCGTCTGGCGACGGAGTGGCCCTCAGCCGCCCGTTCCTGCCGCAGGCTTCGTCTTCGCGCGCAGCTTTGCCCAGTCTGCGGCTTCGGTGCCCGCGATGCGGCCGTAGACGATGGCTGCGGTAAGACCTGCACCCTCAAGGCGTCTGGCGCCGAGGACGCCGCCCGTCACTTCGCCCGCAGCATAGAGCCCGGCAATGGGGCCCTTGTCGCTCAGGACGCGGGCGCGCGGGTCGATCTTGAGGCCGCCGAGTGTCGTGTGAATGCCGGGGCGCACGCTCACGGCGTAGAGCGGGGAGCTGTCGAGGCGGCTCAGGAGCTGGGGACGGCCGAAGTCCGTGTCCTCCTGACGGTCGACCATGCTACGGTAGCGCACGAGGGTTTCGTGGAACTTTTCGGGAGGCACGCGGATGCCTCGGGCGAGTTCAAGGTCGGACGTGCCGCGAATGAAGTAGCCCGAGCGGGCGTAGCTCTTGAGAACTGGCATGTCGTCGATCATCGCCTGATCGAAGATGAGCCAGGCGCGGCCGCTGTTCTTGTCGCGGATCTGCTCCGCCAGTTTTTCGGAAAGCTCGTCGGCGAAGCGTTCGCCCTTGTCGTTGACGAGGATCGCGCCGTTGACGCGCACCTGATGAGGCAGGATGAGACCGGAAAAAGGAAGCGTGGTCGGATGAACCGTCACGGCGTGCATGTCGACTGTTCGGGCCCCCATGTTCTCGGCAAGAAGGATGCCGTCGCCCGTGGCGGCGGGGGAGTTGGTGGACTGCAGGCCCTGCGTGTGGCGTGCGAAACGGGAGACCATCGCCTCGTTTGCGCTGAAGCCGCCCGTTGCGATGACCACGGCGGGCGCATCAATCCTGTACTCCCTGCCCTTCGTGTTGAGGACGACGACGCCGTTGACGCGGCCCTCGGCGTCGGTTGTGATTCTCTTGACGGCGGTGCGGGTGCGGATGGGCACACCGTGGGATTCGATCCCGTGCAGAAGGGCGTTGATGATTTCGGGCCCGATGAGGCCGCGCTTGGGCTGGATGCCGCGCTTGGAAACCGTGCCGTCCTCATTGAGGTTGCAGGCCGTCTGAAGGCTGTCGTCGCGGGTGATGCAGAGGGGCTCGAGTTCGGCGCCGTAGCTGCGAAGCCATTCAACGGCTTCGCCCGAGCCGGAGACGATGCGTGTGAGAAGGGCCTGATCGGTCGTGCGGCCGCCCTTGCGGATCATGTCGCTCTCGAGCAGCTCGAGCTCGCGGGGTTCGCCCTTCGGGACGCCGAGCATGAAGCCCGTGGCAAGAACGGTGTTGCCTCCAATGAAGGGCATCTTCTCGACGACGATTACCTTCGCGCCCGCTTCGGCTGCGGAGAGCGCCGACGTGAGACCTGAGCCGCCCGCACCGATCACGACCACGTCGCAGTGCGCGTCGGCGGCAAGGGCCGATGTGGCTGCCGCTGCAAGGCCGATGCCGGCGGCAATGCCCGCCGCGCCGCGAAGGCAGCGCGAAAGAAGTTTGCCGAGGGTCTGATGACCGTGTCCGCTGTTGAGCATGGTGTGGTTTCGAGCTGAAGACAGTCTTTGAAGGTTGGGCGTCGTTCGCCCTTTGCAGGTCTCGGGTAAACCCGTAGGCAAAAGAATAGCAAAAAAAAGAGAAGGGCGCAGTGGCGTTTTCCGCAAACGCTTCGGGCAGGCGGACTTGAAAACCTGAGAATACCGTGAATGCGGTATGCCGGCCATGTGATCTTTGGACAACTCGCTATTTTCATTGTGAATAGCGGGGCTCTCCTGCAGAAATGAGTTTCCCGTTGAAGACCCTTCGTCAGAAGTACCTCTCAGGTGGTAGATGTATTAAAGCTAAGGGAGGGGGCTTTTGGTTGAAAACTACTGCGAGAGTAGGGTTGTCATGAATTCGACATGAGGGCAGACTCTCTGTGTCGACGGAGTCCCCCTCTGTCATGACGAAAATCACCGCCGCGATGCGCCGCCCCTGATTCGGTGCATCGCTCATGCGACGGCAAGAACAACAACTTTCCAAGAAGGATCCCCCATGGAAGTATCTCGCAGAAGTTTTCTCAAGCGTGGTTTGCTTCTCGGCGGCGGTGCTGCGTCCGGTCTTGCCGGCGCGGCTGCCCATGCGGCCGGCGGCTCCAAGAAGCCCTACAAGCTCACCAGCGTGAATGAAACGACGAACATCTGCTGCTACTGCTCAGGCGGCTGCGGCACGATCTGCTCGACGCGAAACGGCGAACTCATCAATCTTGAAGGCGACCCGGATCATCCGGTCAACCTTGGCGGCCTGTGCCCGAAGGGCGCCGCCATGTGGGGCCTTCGCAACATCGTGACGAAGGATCGCCGCGCCCAGCTTCATCCGGACCGCGTGCTCTATCCGATGGTTCGCCGTCCGGGCAGCAAGACCTGGGAGCGTCTTTCCTGGGATCAGGCCGCTCTTGAAATTGCCAGGCACGTCAAGAAGACCCGCGACGCCACCTTCGTCGAGAAGGAAGGCGACGTGACGGTCAATCGCTGCGACGGTATCGCCAGCCTAGGCGCCGCCCAGCTTAACAACGAGGAAGGCTGGCTCGTGCAGAAGTTCGCGCGCAGCCTCGGCGTCCTCGCCATCGACAACCAGACCCGCGTCTGTCACTCTTCGACCGTTTCCGGTCTTGCGCCGTCGTTCGGCCGCGGCTCCATGACGAGCCACTGGTGCGACTTCGCCAACTCCGACGTCATCATGTCGATCGGTTCGAACAACGTCGAAAACCATCCGCTCTCCTCCCGCTGGGTCGAGCGCGCCCAAGACAAGGGCGCCACGTGGATCGTGGTCGATCCGCGCTACTCCCGTTCGGCCGCCCGCGCCGACATCTACGCCCGCATCCGTCCGGGCTCCGACCTTGCCTTCTACGGCGGCCTGATCAACTACATCCTGCAGAACGACCTTTTCCAGAAGGAATACGTCCTGCACTACACGAACGCCGCCTGCCTGCTGCGTCCCGACTTCAAGTTCGACGTCGATCACGGCCTCTTTTCCGGCTGGGATCCGGAAACGAAGCGCTACGACAATGAAACCTGGGGCTACGACGTCGAACACAAGGCCGTCTGGGACACTTCCGAAGGCTCCGCCTTCGCCTGGGTCAACCGTCCGGGCACGCCGAAGTTCAAGACGCCTGACCTCAAGGTCCTCAAGCGCGACATGACCCTTCAGGATCCGAACTGCGTCCTCAACGTCATGAAGCGTCACTATGCCCGCTACACGCCCGAGCTCGTCACGCGCGTCACCGGCATGGATCCCGACGTCATGAAGAAGGTCTGGGAGGTCTTCGCCTCCACCGGCCGTCCCGACAAGGCGGGCTCCATCCTCTACGCCCTCGGTCAGACGCAGCACACCTACGGCTCCCAGAACTGCCGCGCCATGTGCGTCATTCAGCTTCTGCTCGGCAACATCGGCATCGCGGGCGGCGGCATCAACGCCCTTCGCGGCGAACCGAACGTTCAGGGTTCGACCGACGTCGGCGCAAGCTCGCATCAGGCTCCCGCCTATCTCTCCTGGCCGACCGGCAAGGCTCACCCGAAGCTCGCCGACTATCTTTCGAAGGAAACGTACGCCGCGGGCTACTACGCCAACAAGCCGAAGTTCTGGATCTCCCAGCTTCGCGAATGGTTCGGCGCCAACGCCACGGTCGAGAACGACTACTGCTACGACCTGCTGCCGAAGATCAGCCCGAAGCTCGACTACGGCGACTACTCCACGATCATGTCGTTCAACGACATGCGCGACAACAAGATCAAGGGCTACTTCTGCTGGGGCATGAATCCGATGCATTCCACCCCGAACGGCAAGCACGCCCGCCACTCGATGGCCAACCTCGACTGGCTCGTCGTCGCCGACTGGTTCCAGACGGAGACCTCGACCTTCTGGGAAGCTCCGGACATGAAGCCCGAGGACGTCAAGACCGAGGTCTACTTCCTTCCCGCCGCGCTCATCTATGAAAAAATCGGCTCCATCAACAACTCCGGTCGGTGGATCCAGTGGCGTGAAAAGGCCATCGAGCCGCCGGGAGAATGCCGTTCCGACTTCGAGATGATGATGCTTCTCTGGAAGAACATCGTCGAGCTCTACAAGAAGGAAGGCGGCGCCTGCCCGGATCAGATCCTGAAGACGAACTTCGACTACACGATCGACGGCAAGCCCGATCTGCGCGCCCTCTGCTGGGCCCTCAACGGCTACACGGTCGGCGACGGCAAGCTCCTCAAGGGCTACGGCCAGCTTCAGGCTGACGGCACGACCGCTTGCGGCATGTGGATCTTCTCGGGCTACTACAACAACGAGTCCCAGAAGCTCGACCCGATGAAGCAGCCGATGACAAACCGCTCGAAGGAAGACCCGACCGGTCTCGGTCTCTTCCCCGGCTGGTCCTTCGCCTGGCCCGCCAACCGCCGCATCCTCTACAACCGCTGCTCCGCCGACCCGAAGGGCAAGCCCTGGGATCCGAAGCGCGTGCTCGTCGAATGGGACGGCAAGAAGTGGCTCCAGAACGACGTGGGCGACTTCGTCACGGCTAAGGCCCCCGACGACAACGCCTTCTTCATGACCTGGGAGCAGAACGCCCGTCTCTTCGCCTACTCGATGGCCGACGGTCCGCTGCCCGAGCACTTCGAACCGCATGAGGCTCCGGTGAAGAACCTCCTCAACGGTGCAGGCGGCAACCCGTGCGCTCGCTTCACGGAGGACCCGTCGGTCCGCCGCGGCAGCATCAAGGACTACCCGTACGTGGTCACGACCTACTCCGTCGTCGAGCACTGGCAGTCCGGCACGCAGACCCGCAACATCCCGTGGCTCAACGAACTCATCCCGAGCAACTTCATCGAGCTTTCCGAAGAGCTTGCGAAGGAAAAGGGCATTCGTCCGGGCGACAAGGTCCGAGTCTGGAACAACCGAGGCTCCGTCGTGGTCGACGCCATGATCACCATCCGCATGAAGCCGATGATGATCGACGGCAAGCTCACGCACGTGGTCGGCATGCCGCACCACTTCTCCTGGGCGACGAAGCTCGCCACCGGCGACAACGTGAACGACCTCACTCCCAACGTCGGTGACCCGAACTCGTACATTCCGGAATACAAGGCGTTCCTTGTCAACCTTGAGAAGGCAGCCTGACGGCGTGCCAATGGAGATGAATGATGGCAAACACTAAAGAAGTCGCCATGCTGTTCGACTCTTCGCACTGCACCGGCTGCAAGGGCTGCCAGGTTGCGTGCAAGCAGTGGAACATGCTTCCCTCGAAGCTCGGCCTCAACGAGAACAAGTTCTCGGGCACGTATCAGAACCCGCCTGACCTCAACGGCGACACGCGTCTCGTGATGACGTTCGACGAGAAGGAGTCCGGCAACAAGTACCAGCCGATCAACTTCGCAATCGGCCGCCGCTCGTGCTACCACTGCACGGACGCCGCCTGCGTTGCGATCTGCTCGTCCGGCGCCCTCTACAAGAAGGAGAACGGCGTCGTCGCGTACGACACGGACAAGTGCAACGGCTGCACGTACTGCCAGTCCGCCTGCCCGTTCGACGTGCCCCGCTTCCGTCCGATGGACGGCTGCGTGGACAAGTGCACGCTCTGCATCGACCGTCTCGAAGAGGGCGGCATCCCGGCCTGCGTCAAGACCTGCCAGCCTGAGGCGCTCAAGTTCGGCCCGCGCGACGAAATGATTGCGCTCGGTCAGAAGCGAGTCGAGTTCCTCAAGAAGAAGGGCTTTGACAAGGCCGAGCTCTACGGCGTCAACGAGATGGGCGGTCTGCACGTGCTGCAGGTCTGCCAGTTCGGTCACGAAGCCTATGGCCTCCCGACCGATCCCAAGCCCAACAAGATGATCGGCATGATGAACGCCATGCGCACGGTGACCGGTGTCGGCACCGCTGCGGTGCTCGCCGGCCTCGCCGTTTCCTTCGTCGCCGCCACCGGCTACCGCCGCGAAAAGGTGACCGTCGAGGAAGCCAAGAAGCACTGGACGCCTGAACAGCGCGCCACCGCCGATCGTGAAGTCAAGGAGCTTCTTGAAAAAGAAGCCTCCGGCAAGTAATAGGAGACTCAGAATGACCAGATACATTCAGCGTCACTCTCTGCTCACCCGCGTGACTCACGGCGTTGCCGCCGTCGCCTGCATCCTGCTCGCGGTCACCGGCGTGTTCGTGTTCGTTCCGAGCCTCGGCGGCGGCATTATGGGCGGTGAGTTCACCCAGACCATGCGCATGCTCCATCGCGTCCTCGCGGTTCCGTTCATCCTCGTTCCGCTCTTCGCCGTGCTGAAGTCGCCCGCCGGCTTCGTGCACCTCTTCAAGGAGGACATCTTCGGCAAGTGGGACAAGGACGACGTGACCTGGGCCATGAAATTCCCGTTCTATCTGTTTGCGCCGGGCAAGGTTCACATGCCCCCGCAGCACCACGTGAAGTCCGCCCAGCGTCTCGCCGACGGCGCCCTGCTGTTCTTCTGCATCATGCTCGCGCTCTCGGGCATCGTGCTCTGGCTCAACACGGGGTTCCCGACCGGCTCCGGCCTCAAGGTCGACTTCGCCCCTGAAACGCTGCTTCTTGCACACCTCGTGCATGACGTGTTCTTCTTCCTCACCGTCTTTGTCGGCATCGCCCACATCTATCTCGGCGCCGGCATCTTCCAGCCGTATCGCGGCACCGCCCGCATCATGTTCGGCGACGGCAAGGTGAGCGAGTCCGACGCGGTCTACCACTGGGGCTACTGGGCGAATGAGGAAATCGCCCTTGGCAAGAACGTGACCGTTGAAAAGGACGGCAAGGAAAAGTAAGGGGAAGCTTTTCCGAACTCTCCGAAAGAGCCGCCGGTGCTTCTGCGACGCCGACGACCCCCGGACGGGCCCCGCAGGGGGCTCGTCCGGAAAGAGGCCTCTAGAGACTTGGAGACCTCTTTCCGGACGCCCGAAGAGGCGCCGAATCCACAATCAGAAAACGCGCATTCCGGGCTTACGGCACGGAGTGCCTTGAAAAAAAGGAAAGTCACATGCTCAACCGCAAGTCGATCGAAAGGGCCCTTGCCCGTGCCGCCGGTCACCAGGACGAAAGCGTCGTCGCGCGTCTCGCGCTCTTTGCGCCCGCGCTGCTCAAGGCGGCGGATCTGCGCGCACAGCTTGCCGCTGAAGCTCCCGAGTGGACTGACGAAGAGATCGAGGCCGCCCGTCTGGGCAAGGAGACGCTTCTCTCGCTCCGTCCCGTCACGATTGACTCGGAGCGCTTCCTGCAGACGGTCGACGCCATCGCGGCGGCCCTTCTCGACAACGACGAGATCGAGGGCGACATGCTCGAAGCCTGCCGAGCCATCGACTGGACGCGCTTTGCGTCGGCTGAGCTCCTTGAGAGCGCAGGTCGCGATCCGATGGGGTATCTCCATGCCGTCGAGGTGCACGCGGGCGAGGACGCCCTTCTTGACATCTTCCTTCTTCCCGTGCTCGGCCTCGCGCTTCGCGTCTTCCTTGACGAGGCGGCCGACGAAGGCAGCCGCCGCATCGCCAGAACGGGCACCGACACGACGCATTACAACCGTCCGCTTCACTGCCCCGTCTGCGGCTCCGACGCCGCCGTCGCGAGCGTGACCGACACGCCGCTCAACGGGCACATCAAGCAGCTCTGGTGCACGTGCTGCGGCGCACACTGGGTCTTCGAGCGCATCCGCTGCGCCGTCTGCGGCGATCAGGCCGTGTCGGACCTCTCCTACATCCATGACGAGACCGACGAAACGCGCCGCCTGCACGTCTGCGCCGGCTGTCATGCCGCCTTCCCGACGATCTTCGCGGGAGAGGAGCTCAACTTCTGCGCCGACGTCGAGCAGATCGTCATGACGGGGCTTGAGCTCTTCTATCAGAACGCCGTTGAGGGCAAGGAAGCCTGAGGATCAATATTTCCGCAACGAGACGCCGCTGGCACGAAACGCACGGGAGATGAACATGGGATGCGCTTCTTTGAACAAGGCCGAACACGCGCTTGCGACCGCCATTGAGGCGGGGACCTGCATGCCCGTCTCCATGGGCGGCGTCGAGCGTCTGGGGGCCCGCGAGGTCGAGGTCTTTCGCATGAATGCAGACGAGCCTGCGCTCGACTGGGTGGCAGAGGAGGTTCCCGTTGCGCTTGTCTACAACGGCATCTCGCACGCCGTCATGATGGCCTCTCCCTCGATGCTCGAAGAATTCGCGCTCGGCTTCTCGCTTGCCGAGGGCATCATTCCCGACGCCTCGCATCTCTATGCCTGCGAGGTGCGCGAGGCCTGCCGCGGCGGCATCGAGGTGGACCTCACGATTTCGTCCGAATGCTTCTGGAAGCTCAAGGACCGCCGCCGCTCGATGACGGGCCGCACGGGCTGCGGCATCTGCGGCGTCGAAAGTCTTGGAGAGGCCGTGCGCGAAAAGCGGGTCGTGCCGCACGAGCAGACCTTCCCGATGGCGGCCTATGCCGACGCCCTCGGCTATCTGGAGCGTGTCGAGCGCCTCGGCGGCATCACGGGCTGCACCCACGCCGCCGTCTGGGTTCGTCCCGACGGAAGCTTTGCGGGCGGCGCCGAAGACGTCGGCAGGCATGTCGCGCTTGACAAGCTGCTCGGTCTTCGTGCCCGCAGGGGCTGGCGTGACGGCGCGCTTGTCATCAGTTCCAGAGCCTCCTACGAAATGGTTCAGAAGGCGGCCATGTGCGGCGTCGAGATCATCTTCGCCGTCTCCGCACCGACGGCGCTCGCCGTCGAACTTGCACGAGAGTGCGGGATCACGCTTGCGGCCTTCTGCCGTCGCAGCCGCGCCAACGTCTACTCCCATCCCGAGCGCCTCATTGGGCTCTGAGAGAAAAAGGGCGAAGACGGAACAAGTTGTCTTGGAATGCCTTCCGGTTTTTCCTTTTTCTCCGGAAGGCCTTTTGACAGGCGGAGGACTGGTCTCACGGTCTTCCGCCTCTTTTTCGTCTGTTGTCGTCAGAAGGCGGCGTTACCCTGCGGGGCAGACGCCTTTGGATTACGGTGAGTCGAACTAGGCAGTTGTGCTTAGATGGGTCGGTTCGCTACTGCTGCAGGCCGGGAAAGCATGCCTGATTTTTGTTGACGCAAAATGAGGATGTGCGGATATACCTGAGCGAGTTACTCGGGTATACACTTCGAAAAGACTGTTGCGGATCCGCAGCACTGCAGTTTTTCAAAAACAAGAAGGAAACTCCCAGATGACTCAATCCCCCGACGAAGCCAGGCCCCGCGTCAAGGGTTCCCAGACCGCCATGGCGGCCGCCTATCTCGTTGCGATCGTGCTCGGCGTCTGCAGCGGCCTCTGGGGCGGCGAGACTATCCATGCATTCGCGGACTTCGTGAGCTCGATCTTCATTCGCCTCTTCAAGTTCATCAGCATTCCGATCATCGCCGTGTCGATCATCGCGACGCTCGCCTCGATCTCCCGTTCGAGCGAGTCTGGTCGCATCTTCCGCCACACGATCTTCTACACGCTCTTCACGACGATTCTGGCGGCCACGCTCGCCGCCGTCCTCTACGTCGCCATGTCTCCCGCCAACGTCGCCATGACGGCGGGCGCCATCGCGCCGCAGGTGGCGGAGCACTCCTATCTCGAATACATCCAGTCCGTGATTCCGGACAACTTCCTGGCGCCGTTCCTCTCCGCGAACGTGCTCTCTGTCCTGCTCGTCTCCGCCGCCATCGGCATCGCAATCTCCCGCCTGCCGCGCGACAGCCGCTCGCAGGAGGTGCTGCTTGCCTTCTTCACGGGCGCTCAGGAGGTCCTCTTCATTCTCGTGAAGTGGCTCATCCGCGTGCTTCCGATCGGCATCTTCGGCTTCATCTCTGCACTTGTCGTCGAGATGAACAAGGGCGTTGAGATCGGCGGTCTCGGCACCTATTTCGGCGTCATTCTCGCCGCCAACTTCGTCCAGATGCTCGTCGTGCTTCCGCTTCTCATGCTTGCCCGCGGCGTCAATCCGATCCGCGTCGCCAAGGGCATGGCGCCTGCGCTTGCCGTCGCCTTCTTCTCGAAGTCCTCCGCCGGCACGCTGCCCGTCACGATGTCCTGCGCGGAAAACAACGTGGGCGTCGCTCGCCCCGTCTCCCGCTTCGTGCTGCCGATCTGCACGACGATCAACATGAACGGCTGCGCCGCTTTCATCCTCGTTACGGTCGTCTACCTGATGCAGAATGCGGGTGCCGAGGTGACGCTGCCGATGCTCGCCGCCTGGATCCTGATCTCGACCCTCGCGGCCGTGGGCAACGCAGGCGTTCCGATGGGTTGCTTCTTCCTTTCGGCGAGTCTTCTCGCAAGCATGAACGTGCCCATCATGCTCATGGGCGTGATCCTGCCCTTCTACGCCGTCATCGACATGATCGAAACGACGCTCAACGTCTGGTCCGACTCCACGGTCGCAGCCATGGTGAACCATGATCTCGGCAAGGATGAAAAGGATGACGAGGCAGTTCCCGCCGCCGCATAAGACAGGACTTTCTCCTGACGTCTTCAGGCGGACCGTTCTCCCGACGTGGAGGCGGTCCGCTTTTTCTTGTACTCGCGTTTCCTAAGGCTTTGAGGGGGCTTTCGATGGGGGCAGGTGGTTGCTGTGTTGTTTGCTGGCGAGGAGAGGGCGTTTGGCTTTTTGCGCTTCATGGCTGGGAGCCATGAACAGAAACGTGCCCGTGCTGTCGTGCAGGGCCCGTTCGGGAGGGTGCCTTGGTGATGCTGATCAGTGCTCTTCAGTCACGTGGCGGGTGCCTTCGCCGATCAGGTGGGTGCTGTCGTACTCGGCCTGATTGCGGCGGTGCTTGAGGATGACGAGCAGCATGGAGATGCTCACGAAGACGCCGAAGATCATCATCGTGGCGGGAACCGAGAGGTCGGCCTTGATGAGCAGGGAGTAGACGCCGAGCATCACGAGGATGGAGGAGTTCTCATTGAAGTTCTGAACGGCGATGGAGCGTCCCGCGCTCATGAGGACATGGCCGCGGTGCTGCAGGAGCGCGTTCATCGGAACGACGAAGAAGCCCGCGCAGATGCCCACGAGGATCATGATGAGGCCGGCGATCATGACGGCCCAGGAAAGCTCGAAGCCGAAGAGCGAGAGGCCGCCTGCGGGCGCAATGTCGCGCGTGAAGTAGGAGGCGCCCACGACGAGCACGCCCATGCAGATGCCCATGGGCAGAACGTTGAGGGACTTCTTGAGAGGAACCTTGGCGGCGGCGAGGAAGGCGCCGACGGCGATGCCGAGGCTCACGACGGCCTGCATGACGGCACCCTGAGAGAGATCCATGCCGAGCGCGTGGTCGCACCATTTGAGAACGAGGAACTGAAGCACTGCGCCTGCGCCCCAGAAGTGCGTCGTGACGGAGAGGGAGATCTGACCGAGACGGTCGCTCCAGAGAAGACGGCAGCTCTTGACGAAGCCCTTGATGGAGTCGACGGGGTCGAACTTCTGCGGGGGATAGCGCACGCCCGTGTCGGGAATGGCGAGGTTGACGGCCGAGGCGGCGAGGTAGACGAAGGCGATTGCGAAGATGGCGGCCTCGGCAAAGCTCGACAGGCCGAGAGCATCAAGATGGAACAAATCGAGGATGGACTGTGCGATCTCAGGCTTGATGAGAACACCGCCGAGCACAACGCCGAGAATGATGGAACCAACCGTGAGGCCCTCGATCCAGCCGTTGGCGACAACGAGCTTCTGCGGCGGGAGAAGCTCGGTGAGAATGCCGTACTTCGCGGGCGAGTAGGCCGCAGCGCCCACGCCCACGATCGCGTAGGCGAGAAGTGGGTGGCCGCCGAAGAGCATCAGCAGGCAGCCGACCGCCTTGACGAAGTTCGTCAGGAACATGACGCGGCCCTTGGGCATCGAGTCTGCGAAGATGCCCACCCAGGCGGCGAGGCACACGTAGCTCACCACGAAAAAGAGCTTGAGGAGCGGCGTCATCCAGTCAGGAGCGTTGATGCTCGTCAGAAGGGCGATGGCAGCGATGAGCAGTGCGTTGTCGGCCAGAGACGACAGGAACTGCGCGCACATGATGGTATAGAAGCCGCGGTTCATAAAAGCCTGTGAATGAGCCTGAATGGTTGGAGGTCAATCCGTTAAGTCTACCTTGGAGGTCAATCCGTTAAGTCTACCTTGCCTGAGGGCGTACGTAAACATTCGGTGCAAATTCCTTCCGAGAACGGGGAGAGGCGGGAGGTGGGCCGAGTCACTTTCAAATTGTGAAATTCGAACGAATCGCGGCGCAGGCGAGTAACATTAACGGGTTTCTGCACGAGACGCCCCGTGCGGGTTCCCTTGACTTATGAAAGAAGAGTATTCGAGTGCCCCGTCCCATATACGCTGAAATTGATATTCAGGCGCTGAAGCACAATCTTGCCCGCCTTCGTGAGAGTGTCGGCGATCGCACCCTCTGGGCGGTCGTCAAGGCCAATGCCTACGGCCACGGTCTTGAGAATGCCGTCGAGGCCTTCGCCGATGCGGACGGCTTTGCGACCATCGACCTGTGCGACGCCGAACGCGCGCGCCGCGCGGGCTGGCACAAGCGCGTGCTGCTTCTGGAGGGCTTCTTCGATGAAACGGACATCGAGCCGCTTCAGGACCTTGACGTCGAGACGGTCGTCCACTCCATGTGGCAGATCGACATTCTCAAGCGTCTCCAGCTGCGTGAGGTGAAGGTTCACATCAAGGTGAACTCGGGCATGAACCGTCTGGGCTTCCTGCCCGTCGAGGTGGGCACGATCTACGACCTCCTCACGTCCATTCCGGGCGTGAAGGTGATGGGCGTCGTCACGCACTTTGCCAACGCCGAGCCGAGCTATCTCGGCGATGCGCCCGCATCGGTCTCCCGACAGCTCACCCGCATGGGCAGGCTTGCGCATTCCGCCACGGCGGCCTGCATGGCCAACTCCGCTGCCATCCTCTGGCATCCCGAAGTGGGAGGTGACGGCGTGCGTGCGGGCGTTGCGCTTTACGGCGTGAGCCCTGACTCCCACATTTCCTCCGAAGAGCTCGGCCTCATTCCCGCCATGACGCTCTCGGCGAAGATCATCGCCGTTCAGGAGATTGCGCCGGGCGA
>UMJR01045346.1_pt1 | contig 15630 bp, 12 predicted proteins | sample 1966121 | NCBI WGS metagenome assembly UMJR01 (sample SAMEA4836155, study PRJEB28245) | human gut metagenome | biome: gut microbiome; material: fecal sample | place: Denmark | collected 2008
GAACTTACTTAATTTTTCAAAAGGGTAAGTCAATAGAAATATTACTCAATGCCATTGAAAGTGCTTTGAAAAAAGACTTTTGAAGATAACTGGCACTTTGAAAAGTTTGGATGAAATGAGGATTCATTATGTCAAGCAGTCCAATATACAGAACTGGCTTCGTGAAATCGGAATATTACAAGAAAGATAACGCCGGAGAGATTAAGAATATGAAGATTACAGCAATAACATCAAGTGCCCATAAAAATGGCACAAGTTCTATGATGGCAGATGAATTTATCCGAGGTGCAAAGGAAGCAGGGCATGAGATTTTTCGATTTGATGCGGCATTCAAAAGTATTCATCCTTGTATCGGAGGTATGAAAGTGACCATCGACAGATTCTTCGCCAATAATATGGCTTTATATGGAGCAACTAAGAGGCTTGCTCTAATTACCACAATGTCAGATCCAGCCCTTGCAGCAGAAGGTGCTAATACTACATTTTAGCTGATTGCTGATCTATATAAATGGGAAGTAGCTGGAATCATTAATGCTGAAAATTCCGGTGATGTTGAGGCATTGAAAAAGACGGATTTTCTAAAGAAGGCATATGACTTCGGCATGAGTATTTTATAGATGAAATGCAGCAGTTTGTGCGAAAAATGATTTTTATAAAAGAAATGAAACATCAACATAAAGAAAAATCGCTCTAAGCAGTAATTTGCTTTAGGGAGATTTTTACGATGTGCTCATAAAACGAAATTGACTTTTACGCCCTAAAGCATTATAATAAAGGGCATGAAAGTTAATTTTGCATTTAAGAAGGTGATGGAGTGACGATATCGGATCAAATCCTGGAGATGGCAAAAAAGAATAACGGTGTTGTAACAACATATGATTTATCTGAAAAAGGAATCCTGCGTGGGAATTTGAAAAAACTTGTGGATGATGGCAGGTTGGAAAAAACAGCAAGAGGTGTATATATTCTGCCGGAAATATGGGAAGATGAATTTGTGAATTTACAGGCAAGATTCAAAAAAGGGATTTTTTCTAGTGAAACGGCATTGTTTTTATGGGATCTAACAGACAGAACGCCGAATCGATATAATATGACATTCCCTCACAATTATAATCTGACAAATGTAAGAAATGAGGGAGTGAACTGCTCCAGAGTAAAATTGGAGTGGTACGATACTGGAATATCTCAGTTGAAATCACCCGGCAGAAATATAATAACAGCTTACAATATGGAACGAACACTGTGTGATATTTTGCGTAAACGAAGCGGTGTCGATACGGGAGTTATTACAGAAGCCTTCAAACGCTATGCGGCTAGAAAAGATAAGAATATTCCGCTCTTGTCAGAGTATGCAAAGAAGTTTCATGTCGAAGAAAAGGTAAGAAGATATCTGGAGGTGCTGATATGAAAAATGCAATGCGGTTAAAGGCTGTGATTAAAAATATAGCAAAAGATAAACACATCTCAGCACAACTGGTGATGCAGAACTTTATGCTGGAGAGACTGCTTGAGCGAATCTCTGTTTCAAAATATCAACAGAGTTTCATATTAAAAGGTGGCTTCCTGATTGCAGCAATGGTGGGGTTAGACACTCGTGCTACAATGGATATGGATGCAACGATTAAAGGTTGGCAAGTAAATGAAGAAAGTGTTAAGAAAATGTTCCTCGATATCTGTGAAATTGATTTGCAGGACGATGTAACATTTGAATTTAAGAAAATCGGTGAGATTCGAGAAGGCGATGAGTACACAGGCTACCGTGTTTCATTATCAGCAAACTTTCCACCAATGGCAGTTCCGTTAAAGCTGGATATTACTACTGGAGATAAGATTACACCGAGAGAAATAGAATATCGATTCAAGCTGTTGCTAGAAGACAGAGAAATCTCAGTACTTGCTTATAATCTGGAAACAGTCATGGCAGAAAAATTGGAGACCGTTGTATCTAGAGGTGATCAGAATACAAGACCGAGAGATTATTACGATGTCTATATTCTTGCTAAACTGCAGTATAAAAATATTGAAATAGAATCTCTGAAAGCAGCACTGGATGCAACATCCAAGAAACGCGGTTCCACAGAAGTCTTGAAGAACTATAAGAATATTATTGATGTTGTTAGAAACAGTGATGTGATGGTCAAGCAGTGGAAGACATATCAGAAAGATTTCGAATACGCTAACGACATCAGCTTTGACAAGGTTTGTGATGCAGTGGTGCAGATGATGGATTTGTGTGTAGAATGTTGAGATAATGGATGTTTGGTCACTGACATTATACAATGATCTCTCGGAATCTTGAGTGATCATGCCAGAGGAACTCTGGCATTGAACTTTGATAAGTAAATATTATTCTTGAACGAAAAAATGAGCGCAAGAAATAAACATAACTGTCGCTATGTTTAAAAAAATGAGATATAATAGTCTATAGGATTATGCTACATCCAAAATCAACTTTTTCAGGGGAGATTCAGATGGCAAATCCCAAGCATCCAGATGCTGTAACATCAGGATGTGATAGAGTCGGCAGTACCACATCTTAGTTGAGCGGTGTCTGCCGTCTTCTAATTTAAAGTCTAATTTCTCGCGTTTGTTAGAACGCTCAGCAGAAGTCCTTGCATTGTATTCCAGTTTCCATTCCTTACTGCTCCTTGGCGGGTTGTTGAACAATCTTGGATTATCTTTCATAACCAAATGAACCGTGCGTCCGTATTTTGCATCAGAACATGGAGTTTCGCAGGTACAGGAAATACAGCCATTTTTATGACTGATTTTAGGGCATTTGAATTTCATCCTGCCTTTTGCAACCTCAACACCATCACGATGCATACGACACCCAGAGGAACAAACAGGGACGCCATCTTTATCAATCGTAAAGTCATTTTTATAAACAGGGGGGCTTCCACCTTTTCCATTAAGGTCGATAAATGGTGTTATATTCTCGCGCTTGAAGTATTGATAATAAGGCATGGCATCATGTGCAGAATCCAAAAGTACTTTTGAAACAGTGTAATCAGGAAGAAAAGATTTCATCCTGAAAAAAGCGTGCAGGAACCCATGTGAATCATGTTTTGATGCACAGGAAAAATGAGGAAATACGGGTAAGTCCCTTTGGGAATCAACAAGCATGTACAGATCATAGCCATGATAATAACAGTCGCGGGAAGAATCCCAGCCGATATCACAATCGGGCTGGGAAAAGTAGCGGTCACATTTGCAGTCAGTAATGCCATTCTCTTTGCATTTACAGATACGCTTTTTCCGTTCCCTGTGGGAAGTAACAACAGGAGTTCCATCACCGGCTAAAGCCAGGGCATCCGAATGGATAAGTCCTGTGGATACAGAAACATCAAGGAGCTCTTTCTGATAGATTGTAAAAAGAGAAGAATAAGGCTGTTCGTCCAGTTTAAAGTCAGTATTTTCCAAAACCGGAAGAAGCTCGGCAACAGTAACTTTTTCCACAGAATCAGCTTTCGTGCCTTTTGTTTTAGGCTTCTTAACCTTGGTTTTAAGAGGATGGATATGTGGTGACATATGGTCATCATCAGAGTTCCACAAGCGGTTTATAAAATCATAAAAAGTGCCAACACCAGGAGTGTTACCTACTTCAAATCCACTAAGGATAGCATAAAGTGGATTCATTTTAAGCTGAGCAGCCCACTCCGTTAATGAAGTAACTTTAAAATCAATGGAAAGAAGGTAAGAATGCTGCATGCAAGAAGGGGTTCGAGGGGCTGGCCCGAATTTTGAATATTTATCAACCATAAAAGTATCGGTAAAAGATAAATCGAGATTCCAAAACCGCTCAATGATATCCCAGGTGGAACGAGCAAGAGCATTTGGATTAGGATAATATTTACGAAGATTAGTAACAACAAAGTTTTGGTAGTCAGCATGACTGCCACAGTTAACAGGTAACATAAAAATCGCCTCTAATCGAAAAATATCTGCCGCCGCAAGCGACGGTTCTTATTAATCAATAGGCGCGGAGCGCCGCATTTTTCGATGAAGTTGTCAAGTGTTTTTGGCAAAAAAGTGGGGGATTTTAATAAAAAAGGAATCTGAAAGCCTTGTATTTACTGGCTTAGAGATTCCGAGAGATTATTACATGAAAAGGGAGGTCAATGCTCTTTTTATTTGCAAACCTCCGATAAATCAAGGTTTTAAAGGATTTAGAACAATAAAAAATAGGTAGTTTTTGACACTACCCCGTAGAAATAGGAAGGAAGCAAAATGAAGATATTTAAAGATACAGGATTGATGGAACAATCCGCACATTTTGGTTGGCAAGATAAAGATTTAGCACTGTTTGGATTGAGAGAAGGATACAAAAACAGTGCAGATGACTTGGTCGAAATCGCAATAAGTAATGGAAATGACAATAAGACATTGGATACTTATATTTTTCCAATACTATTTTCATATCGTCATTCTATAGAATTGTCTCTTAAACATATATATTTAAGAGCGAAAGGTGTTATGCCAAAAGGTGGACATGATTTACTTGCTTTATGGAATACCATTAAAAAAGAAATTATAGATGAGATGATAAACTCTGATGATTTTTTAAATCAAGTTAAAGCGTATAAAGAACATTTTTTTAAGTATTCTTTGGACGGAATTTCTTTAGATAAGATACGGCTACTATTGAAAGAGTTACAGGAAGCGAATCAAGCAATATCAGAAATTGATACGAGTAATAAGCAAATAGATCAGAACGCAGAGGTATGGAGATATTTAATATCTACAGATGACCAATTATTTTTTAGCTGTTCACATTCCATCGATTACGTGGTTCTTAAAGAGAGCTTCAATTATATTTACGAAGTATTTGATTTCGTATATCATATCGTTGATGAATATTTATCGTCATAAAGATTAAATAGACTTTGCAAAGGCTGGATTAAATTGTCCGGTCTTTTATGAAGTAGTTGAACCAGATAGATACAATACACAAGTGTGTATCTTGTTAAAGCCACTATTTTCAACGCTTACCGAAGAGGGGGTACAGTTTACGGATGAGCCGACGGGGCTTTGGATTCAAATCATCCAGAATGTTATTTGGAAGATAAAATAAATTGAATGAAGAGTGTCAAAGATATTGGACTTGAGGAAACCAATGGCTTTGACTGTTATCAGTCTACACCATCGGTTTCCTCAAGTCCAATTAACCCCTGAACAGTAATCTAAACAGTAACCATAAACTTATGTAAATTTATATTGCCCCCATTTTTTCTTTATGGTAATATAAAATCATAAAATGTTACCAGTTAACCAATCATACAGGAGGTGGGTATTATAATACGTCAGACGAATCTGGCACAGACCATTGACCTTATATCAGACCGTGCGAAATATGATGAATGTGCGAAAAAAATATTGACTTACAAAGCAATCATAGCATAGATCTTAAAATCCTGTACAAAAGAATTTTCTCAATACAACGTGAACTTTATTTGTGATAACTGTCTGAAAGATGACGCAGAAATTTCTAAACGTGCTGTTCACCAGGATCAGCTGGACCGTGATGAGAAACTAAACGGAGACAAAAGAATCGAATGTTTGAATTCAGAGGCGAACGCCGTCAATGATCAAACTGTATATTATGACATCCGTTTTAAAGCCTATCTTCCTGGAAACATTGAACCTATACAGCTTATTATCAATCTGGAAATCCAGTTGAATGATACTCCAGGATATCCACTTGTAACCAGAGGATTTTATTATTGTGCAAGAATGATATCGGAGCAGTATGGAACCGTATTTACAGATGAACATTATGAAAAGATCCAGAAAGCATATTCTATCTGGATCTGTCCGGATCCGGCTAAAAAACGCAAAAATGGTATTTTCAAATATCACACAATTGAGGATACGATACTGGGGAAGTCCTATACAGATCCTCAAAGCTATGATCTGATGGAAGTGGTGATCGTAAATCTGGGAGATGCAGATAAAGAAAGCGAACTGGAGATCCTTGACCTGCTAAATGTCCTGTTTTCAACGTCTGCCACTCCAGAAGAAAAAAAGAAGCGGTTACATGAAGATTTTGATATTGCCATGACAGAAGAATTTGAAAGTGAGGTGAGAGACATGTGTAATCTGAGTAGAGCTCTTGTAGACCAGGGAATTGAACAAGGAATGAAACAGGGAGTTGAAAAAGAAAAAATGTCCCTGGCCCAAATGATGATCGAGGAAAAGGAACCTGCCGATAAGATTTCAAAATATACAGGCTATGCCATCGATAAGTTAAAGGAAATTGCATCGGCAATGGGACAGACACTTGTGTAACATAAGATTTCTACGTGAAAAGGTGTATAAGACGTAACTGTTTTATGCACCTTTTCACGTAGAAATCCAACTGACAACGAAGGCACATCCCAAAAAGAGCCCGTTTGGTTAAGGTAAGTGAAAAAGATGTCCAGAAATGGATTGATGAAAACTTGTGTGTAATGAAATAACTGAAAATTTATCATTTATAAAGAGGCAGGTCTGTTTAGGCGTGCCTCATTTTATAAGATAATTTCTTATTTCTGCAAAAAATAATTGATTTCTTTCAAGGAGATAAAAGCTTATTGCAAAGACAGGAAAACAAATTATTGATTTAATAACAGATCATAACAAATCAGTGTCGGATATGACACATGCTTTAAAGATACTTGGGAATGGAAATATGCAAAAAAGGTTTACTCGCATTGGAAAATATTTCACGGAAGAAATCAATTTAGTTAATAAAAAAGGGCTTGTACTAAATGTTACATTAAAAGCAGGTTAATCCATTCTTTCATGACAAAGTTGAAAAACTATAGAAAGGCTATCACGCAGCATGCGTGATTTGGTTCAATTAATTTTTGATATAAAAATTACATTTTTTCTGTATAAATGAACAAAAAGGGCATCTTTTATTGTATAATTATGGTAGCTAACAATAGATTAAAGAGATATCCTTTTAATAAAAACTTAATTGTTACTTTATGAAGATTTACGGAAATAGCACAAAGGGAGGAAACATATGGAACTTGTAATAGTTCATTTGACAGATATACATATTAAAGATGATGCTGATTTTGATATGATTTTTGAAAGAACGACATCTCTTGGTGGAGCGATTTGCAATCATATAACAGAACCGGAGAGTACAGCATTATTGTTTTGCATAACCGGTGATCTTGCATTTTCTGGGCAAGTGAATCAGTATACAGCTGTTGAATTGGTATTAGAAGAAATTTATTCCTTGATAAAAAGACGTTTTCCTAAAATTGATATTCATACAATATTTGTTCCTGGAAATCATGATTGTGATTTTAATAATGAAACAGCTTCAGTAAGAGATGCACTTCTTACATCAACAACCTTAGATATAACAGATGCATCGCATTTAAGAGTATGTACAGGTATCCAAAAGAACTTTTTCAATTTTGTGTCTGAATGGGGTCAAAAATATAAAACAATGTCGTGCATGAATGATAAAATTTTGACAATAAATGAACTGAATTGGAATGAGGAAAATGTTAGACTAAAATTTCACTGTATAAATACAAGTTGGTGTTCAAAATGTCATGAAGAAAAAGGTAAAATGAAAATTGTAAATAGTAAGATGAAATTGCCATCAAATCAAATTCCTGATAAAGAACCAAATGATATTGTTATTACACTAATGCATCATGATGCAGAATGGATGGATTGGGATGATAAAAAAATATGGAATGATTACCACAAAAAATACTCGGATATTATTTTAGTTGGTCATGATCATACAACCGAATTTGTTTTAAAACAGAATTATGATGAGTCTTCTAATTATTTTATAAAAGGAAATCAACTTTTTGATAAAATTAGTCCAAACCAAAGCGGTTTTAATATTTTAAAAATAAATACTGGTCATGCTCCAATGCAGGAATGTTTTTTTACATATGAGTGGGACGGTGAGTTGTATAGAAAAACAATAGACACAGGATATCATCCATTTAAAAGGAATAGATTCTTCAGCTCTAGCATAGAATTAAAACAAGAAGTTCAAGATTTTTTAGAAGAAATGGATATAGACATAGTGTGTGGAGATAGGAAAGAAATAAAATTGTCAGAAATATTTGGTTTCCCAACACTCAGAGAAGACAAAGGCAAAGTTACAACTTTCTTGAGAGATATGTCTTCATTGAAGAAACATATAGAAGAAGAAAAATATATTTCAATTCGAGGACAAAAAGAATATGGGAAAACAGCATTATTAAAACAGATATTTGAACAATACTTTGAAGCAAAGAAATTTCCTGTATTTTTAGATGTTTCAAAAATTAACAGTGCCGATGGAGAAGCGTTAAATCGAATTATAGAGAAAAAATACAGTGATACTTATAACAATATTGACGCTAACGAAATTATGCAAAAGGAATCTAGTGAAAGAGTTTGCCTAATTGATAATTTTGAAGACATTAAGCTTACCGATAAAAGTGCTAAAAAACTTCTTCAGTATTTGACCAGTAAGTTTGGATATGTAATCATTACGAGAAATCATATGCTAGATATTTTAAATCCATTAAATTATGTTGAAATGAATGATTATATTCAGGATACGTTTAGTATTCTTGTTCTTCAGCCAACTAGAAGAACATCAAAAGAGCGTATCATTAATAAATGGCTACAATTAAGTGGTGAGTACGAAGAAGGAAGCGTTGCTTTTGATGCTAAGAGGAAGGAAAAATATACTCAAATTCAAGCCGTGATGCAATCTAATTATTTTAACAAGACACCAATTGATCTATTGTTAGTTCTCTCTTACCTTGAACAAGATAATCCTACTCAATTAGATTATAGTAGATATTCGTATGTGTATGATGGATTGATTTTAAACAAATTGACCGCACTTGCAAAAAAACAAGGTGGTCGGGAAAGCAATAATATTAGCATTTACAATACAATTCTTCAAAAAATTGCATATAAAATGTATATGGATGGAGTGCAAAAGTATGTTAAAGAAGAATATGTATTAGGTGTAATTTTGGATTATAAAGAACATCATTCTAATGCCAAATTGAAAGCAACGGATGTAATAAACTGTTTGGTAGATTTTAAATTTCTAGAGTGTAAGGATGATACTTATAAATTCAAACATAGCTATATGTATTATTATTTTGTGGGCAGTTATATAGAAAGTGCGCTATCACCTACTGAAAAAGACAAAGTAATAAAGAATGTATTCGAAAATATTAATGATGATGTAAATTATAATATTGCTTTGTTTTTGGCATATAAAATGAACATAGAATATGAAATTATCCCACTTGTAAAAGAATTTGGTGAGCCACTTCTGAAAGAATATGAAGATTTTAAATACGATAACATTAGAAAACTTATTGAAGATTGGGGCGGAGATATAGAAAAAAAGGTTGAACGCATATATAATGTTCCACAAAATGAAGAAATTCCTATAATCAGAGATCAGAAAATGAAAGAATTGGAAGAACAAGATGCAAAAAGAGATATAGATCAAGAAAATGATAAAACGGATGAAGAAGTGCGGAAAACTAATACCGATGTTCTGAAAATTGGACGATATATTGACTTTGTTGGGAATATTTTAAAAAATTATTCTGGGAAAATGGAAAATGCTCCAAGAGAAGAAGGAATTGATTTTATTTTTAGATCTGCTTCAAAAGTAATAGGCTCTCTATGTAATTTTTCTATGCATATAGTAAATAAACTTATAAAGATGATAGAAGAAAAAATCAAGGAAGGTGATGAAGAAGACATTAAATTTAAAAGTGAATTCACAGAAACAATCAAAGCTTCTTTTGCACATATATTATTTACGTTTATAGAAGCGAATTTGACAGGTGTTGCGGGCAGTTTGGACAGTGATATTCTTAAAGAAAATATTGCATCTTATTGCGAGTTGAATAATTCTGAGTTCGTGAAAATGGCCAGGCTTGAATATTTGATTAGAATTTCATCAATTAAATTGCCTATTGATGAAATTAATATGCTTTTTAAAGGTAAGGAATGTTTAAGTGAAATTTCTCAAAATATTTTGAAAGATAATATATACAAATATCTTGTGAGTTTCCAATACGATGTAAAAGATAGACAAAAAGTATGTGAAACTCTTAGGTTCAACAGCAAAGATTTATTGATTCAAGAACAAAAAATGGCAGCATTAAGTGAAAAGTAGTTATCTACTTCAAAAGAGAGACTTTGGCGTAATCAATATGTGTTGCTTGTATCAGTTCTAAAAGAAGAAAATAGAATCAAGCCTGTATAACGCAATCGAGATTATTGCAAAATGTCATGTACATAGATTGCTGAAAAGACCTTGGGGGAGGGCTACACCCCAAAACCCTGTGAAATCAACGGATGTGGCAAATTAGAACCTACATTTACCCCATCCGTTGATTCTGCAATTTTCTGTATTTTACTTTTGCAATAAACACCTATAAGTTTCTTATAAGACCACTAATTTTTACAGCTTGATTTTCTGACAAATTAATTTTACCCCTTTTTATAGAAATCAATCCCTCTTTTTCAAAGGATTCGATAAGCCTGTTGATCGTCCTTACCGAACATCCCGTCATATTAGCCAGTTCTGTGTGTGTATATTTAATCTGAAAAGGAGTATCCGAAATCGCATAATGGTTATACTGAAAATATAAAAAGTGCAGCAACTTGTCCCGGTTACTTAGAAAGTGAATTTTACGTTCATTTTGGCTTTGCTGAACGGTATGCCGGATTAACATCTGGGTACGCAGAAAAAGAGCTGCGGAATCGTTTCGTATCCATTCAATATAATCTTTTGCTGGGAGTAATAAGAAGCGTGAAGGTTCCATTGTGATCAAAGTAACCATTCTGGAAATATCCTGTGTGAACAGCTCGTAATCCCCGACAATATTAATTGCGGCGATTTCCATAAAATGATACGGCTCGTAGGAAAGTCTTTCTTCAATTGCCTGTAATTTTCCCTTTAATAAAATGTATACATAAGTACAGGTGTCATTTGAACGAATCAGTTTATGATTTTTGGGATAATTCTGTATGATAGCTGCTGCGAGTAGGGTTTTAGGTGCATTGCAAAGGAATTGTTTGATAAATGACTGCTCATCTGTTGATAACTTGTCTGAAAATTCTAAATTTTGCTTCATTCTGCTAATTACCTTTCCCCAATTATATTTATTTTTAAAAGTGCCAAATGGCCTTTTTTTATTCTGGTTTCTATCATATTTTATTATCATATAAAAATCAAGAGCTAAAGGAGGGCACTGTTATGCCAACACCACATAACCAGGCTGAAAAAGGCCAAATTGCCAAAAAGGTATTAATGCCAGGAGATCCACTTCGTGCAAAATTCATTGCAGAAACTTTTTTAGAGAATCCTAAATTAGTAAATTCCGTAAGAAATATCTATGCCTTTACCGGAACTTATAAAGGAGAAGAAGTGACTGTCATGGCAAGCGGAATGGGAATGGGTTCAATGGGAATTTATTCCTATGAGTTGTTCTCTATGTATGATGTAGAGCAGATCATTCGTATTGGTTCTGCAGGTGCATACGTTTCTGATCTTGCATTAAAGGACGTTGTACTTGCGGACAGTGTATGGAGCGAATCTACGTTCGCACGAACACAGAATGGATATGAGAAAGACATTATTTTCCCAAATCAGGACCTGAATGATAAAATTCTGGAGACTGCAAAAGAACTGAATATTCCAGTAAGATTAGCAAGAGTTCATTCCAGTGACGTATTTTATTGTGAAAAAAACGTGGATGACTATAAGGAAATTAACCGGAAACATCAGTGCGCCTGCGTAGATATGGAAAGCTTGGCATTATTTCATAATGCAAATGTATTAGGAAAAAAAGCAGCCTGCCTTTTGACTATATCCGATTCCTTCCCCCTTGGACAAAAAGCAACTGCAGAAGAACGCCAGACTGCTTTTACAGATATGATGAAAGTTGCTTTGGAATCTTGCCGGTAACGGGGAAAGGACAAAAATGAAGAAATATAAAAGAATTTTTACAATTGTTATTGATTCCTTTGGTATTGGCGCTATGCCAAATGCCGCAGAGTATGGTGATGAAGGCTGTGATACCTGTGGACACATTGATGAGAATGTCAAAGAACTGAAAATACCCAATCTTGCTAAACTAGGATTGGGAAAGCTGCATAAACTTTCGCATGTAAAGGATAATGGTGAGACAATTGGATATCAGGCGCGTCTTCTTGAATCCAGTATTGGGAAAGATACTATGACCGGCCATTGGGAAATGATGGGCCTTCATATTACTAAACCATTTATAACCTTTACAGAAAACGGTTTTCCAAAAGAGCTGATTGATGAATTATCGAAACGGACAGGAAGGGTCATTATCGGAAATAAAAGTGCCAGTGGAACAGAAATTCTTGATGAACTGGCTGAAGAAGAAATTGCAACCGGTCATATGATCGTTTATACATCCGCAGATTCCGTACTTCAGATCTGCGGAAATGAAGAGACTTTTGGTCTGGATGAACTGTACCGCTGTTGTGAAATTGCTCGGGAAATTACAATGAAAGATGAATGGAAAGTTGGCCGAGTTATTGCCAGGCCATATGTTGGAAAGAAACGTGGTGAATTTAAGAGAACTTCTAACAGACATGACTATGCATTGAAACCTAGTGGAAAAACAGCATTGGATGCCTTAAAATCATCGGGATATGATGTGATCAGCGTTGGAAAAATTAAAGATATTTTTGACGGAGAGGGAATCACAGAAAGTTACAAGTCTGTCAGCAGCGTACATGGTATGGAGCAGACCATTTCCTTACAGGATAAAGATTTTACGGGACTGGTTTTTACCAATCTGGTAGATTTTGATGCTTTGTGGGGGCATCGAAGAAATACTTTAGGTTATGCCCAAGAGCTGGAGAAATTTGATGTAAAACTGGGAGAATTTCTTTCAAGGATGAAAGAGGATGATTTACTTATGGTAACAGCAGACCATGGAAATGATCCAACCTTTAAGGGAACCGATCATACAAAAGAAATGGTTCCACTACTGATGTATTCTCCGTCTATGCAAAATGGCAAAAAAATGGAAGATCAAAATTCCTTTGCCGTAGTCGGCTGTACAATCGCGGATAATTTTAATGTGAAAATGCCAGAAGGGACGATTGGAACTTCACTGCTCTCGGAGCTGAAATAATTACAGTATAGGAAAGAAAAATGATTCTGGAATCCAACATTCATCTTGGAAAATAGAATCCGCTTGACGGAATATCCAGATTATAATATAATTTTGCTAAATAAATTTAGCAGAGGTAATGGTGTGAAAGTAAAAATTAAGGATATTGCAGTGGCAGCAGGAGTCTCCCCCTCCGCTGTATCCCAGGTGTTAAATGACCGTCCTTGTCGTCTTTCAGATGCAACAAAGGAAAAAATTCTTCGGGTAGCAAGAGAAATGAAATTCCAGAATCAGAAATTTATCTCCACTGACGGAGTAGGCCGTATGAAAACAATTGGGCTTATCTTACCAGAGCAGGCTCCTTTTTTTCTGGATCTGTCCTATAAGATTAGCAGGGAATTGTATCAAAAAGGCTACACTGTATTTCAATGTGCTGTTGGAGATGATTTGGACTGTTGCTATAAAGCACTGGAAAGCTTAACCTGTAAAAATGTTGATGGAATTATTGTAATTCCTCCATGTACTGGTAAAAAGGACCTTAAACTTTCAAAAATGCTGAAAGCTCTACAAAACAGTGGCGTACCTATGATCTTGGCAGATCGTGCAGTATATTCTGTATTTTGTGATTTTGTAACGGCAGATAACAAAATGGGTGGAAAAATCGCAACCGAATATCTTTTACAGTGCGGGCACTCAAAAATCGGTTGTATCATGGGAAAAAAGGATGTCTATATCGTCCGTAAGCGGCTGGATGGATATAAGCAGGCATTGGTGCTTCATAACGTTCCCTATGATGAGAAACTGGTTTATTATGGTGAATTTGCAAAAAATACCGGTACTTCCGGAACAAAAGAGCTAATTGCCAAGGGTGTTACCGCTATTTTTGCAGGAAATGATGAGATTGCAGTTGGCGTTTATGAATATGCGAAAACAATGCATATTAAAATACCGGAAGAATTGTCAGTAATCGGATTCGATAATACAAAAATATGCGATATATTAAATCCGCCATTGACCAGCGTGGAGCAAAACACAGATCAGCTCGCAGAGAAAATAGCTGAGGTCATGCTGTCGGACATAGAAAAAACAGAGAATGAAGATGCTCCAAGTAATTACTATTATACACCAATACTAAAAGAGCGAAATTCCGTAAGAAAAGGTGATCCTGTCTGAAGGAGGGGTATGCTGTGGATTTGAATTCAATTTTTGAAAATACGGATTTCGTCCATACAAGTGGAACGAAAGAGGAATTGCAGGTTGCTTATTATTTAAAAGAACAGTGCGAAAAAATGGGTGTTACTGCAAATCTTGAAAGTTTCCGGGTATCCATGAGTACTATTAAAAAAGCAAATCTTCTTGCGGATGGTCAGGAAATATCTTGTAAGGCATTTAAAGGTTGCGGAAGCGGAATCGTGGAGGGAGAGCTTTACTATATGCCGGGAACGGATCCGGTTTCGATTGCCGGTACGGCAGATAAAATAGTGCTGCTTGATACGTCAAATGTTTCTTTTTTTACGTATCAGGACTTAATAAAAGCTGGTGCAAAGGCCATCCTTTTCCGTTATGGGGATGCCCATTACCCCAACGAAGATATTGACCAGAGAGAATTAAGGGAAAATGTAGTTGGCAAAAGCCCAAAAATCCTGTGTGCAATGATCAATGTTCATCAGGCTGTTAATCTTGTGAAAAATGAAGTAAAAGCCATTCGCCTTGAAGTGGAACAGGACGAATATGATGGAGAATCCCATAATGTAATCGCTGAACTTCCTGGAAAAAGAGAGGAATGGATTGTGCTCAGTGCCCATTATGATTCTACTTCTTTATCCCATGGAGCATACGATAATATGAGCGGATGTGCAGGATTGCTGGGAATTATGGAAAAGCTGAAAGATAAGGAACTTAATTATGGCCTGCGCTTTCTATTTTGTGGGAGCGAGGAATGTGGCTTATTAGGTTCAAAAGCATATGTACAGGATCACGAAGAGGAACTTGAGCATATAGTTTTGAATCTTAATCTGGATATGATAGGAACCTATATGGGACAGTTTATTGCATGTGTTTCTGCAGAAGACAAGCTCGTGCACTACATTTCTTATATGAGTGCTGAGACAGGGTTCCCGATAAATGCAAAAATGGGAGTTTATTCCAGTGATTCCACACCCTTTGCAGATAAGGGTGTACCAGCTCTGTCTTTCGCACGTATTGCACATACAGTAGTGGCACCTATTCATTGCCGTTATGATTTAAAAGAAGTTTTGTCCATGAAACAATTGCAAAAAGATATTGATTTTTTGGCTGATTTTACGGAACGTTTTGCAAAAGCAGTTGTTTGCCCGGTTTCAAGGCAGATTCCGGAAAAAGTCAAAGAAGAACTGGATGAATATCTTTTCCGGAAAAGGAAGCAATAAACCAAACATATAAAGACGCTTTATAAGAAAGAGAAGGGGCTGTGAAATAAGTCCCTAAAAAAAATAGGACCATT
>UMJR01015906.1_pt1 | contig 15525 bp, 10 predicted proteins | sample 1966121 | NCBI WGS metagenome assembly UMJR01 (sample SAMEA4836155, study PRJEB28245) | human gut metagenome | biome: gut microbiome; material: fecal sample | place: Denmark | collected 2008
GGACGTCATGGTAACAAGGGTGTTGTTTCCCGTGTACTTCCGGTTGAAGACATGCCATTCCTGCCGAATGGACGTCCACTGGATATCGTGCTGAATCCACTGGGTGTACCGTCACGTATGAATATCGGTCAGGTCCTGGAGATTCACCTGTCCCTGGCTGCAAAAGCACTTGGATTCAACATCGCAACTCCTGTATTTGACGGAGCGAACGAGATTGATATTATGGATACTCTTGATCTGGCAAATGATTATGTCAACTTAAGCTGGGAAGAGTTTGAAGCAAAACATAAAGAAGAACTTCTTCCGGAAGTACTGCAGTATCTGTCAGACAACAGAGAACACAGAAAACTCTGGAAAGGTGTTCCGCTTTCAAGAGATGGTAAGGTCCGCCTGCGTGACGGACGTACGGGTGAATACTTCGACAGCCCGGTAACCATCGGACACATGCATTACCTGAAACTGCACCACCTGGTAGACGACAAGATCCATGCACGTTCTACAGGTCCTTACTCACTGGTTACACAGCAGCCATTAGGAGGAAAGGCTCAGTTCGGTGGACAGCGTTTCGGAGAAATGGAGGTATGGGCACTGGAGGCTTATGGTGCATCATACACACTGCAGGAAATCCTGACTGTGAAGTCAGATGATGTCATCGGACGTGTGAAGACTTACGAAGCAATCATCAAGGGTGAGAATATTCCTGAACCGGGAATTCCGGAATCCTTCAAGGTATTGCTCAAAGAGTTACAGTCACTCGGACTGGACGTACGTGTCTTACGTGATGACAATACAGAAGTGGAGATTATGGAAACTTCCGATATGGGAGAGACAGATTTCCGTTCTCTGATCGAGGGAGACAGAAGATATCGTAATGATGATGACGAAGACTTTGGTAAACACGGATACAGCAAACAGGAATTCCAGGGTGAAGAACTGGTTGATGTAGAAGAAGAACCAGAATCAGACGATGATTTCGATATGAATTTTGAAGAAAATGATGACTATGATTTCGGCGATTCATCTGATGATGAATAGGAAGGGGTCCAAAGTATGCCAGAAAATAATAAGGAACAAACTTATCAGCCAATGACTTTTGATGCGATCAAGATCGGTTTGGCATCACCTGAAAAGATTCTGGAATGGTCAAAAGGAGAAGTTACCAAACCAGAGACCATCAACTATAGAACTTTAAAACCTGAAAAAGACGGACTGTTCTGCGAAAAGATTTTCGGACCAAGCAAGGACTGGGAATGCCATTGTGGAAAGTACAAAAAGATCCGCTATAAAGGTGTGGTCTGCGACCGTTGTGGTGTTGAAGTAACAAAAGCAAGTGTACGTCGTGAGCGCATGGGCCATATCGCCCTTGCTGCTCCTGTATCGCACATCTGGTACTTCAAGGGAATTCCAAGCCGTATGGGACTGATTCTTGATCTGTCCCCGAGAACATTGGAAAAAGTACTGTATTTCGCTTCTTATATCGTACTGGATAAAGGTGAGTCAGATCTGATGTACAAACAGGTATTATCAGAGGCTGAATATCAGGAAGCAAGAGAAAAATGGGGAAGCACATTCCGTGTAGGAATGGGTGCAGAATCCATCAAAGAACTTCTTGAGAACATTGATCTTGAGAAAGAATATACAGAATTGACAGAAGGCTTGAAAGGTGCAACCGGACAGAAACGAGCAAGAATCGTAAAACGTCTGGAAGTAGTAGAAGCTTTCCGTGAGTCTGGAAACAAGCCAGAATGGATGATCATGACAAATATCCCGGTTATCCCACCGGATCTTCGTCCAATGGTACAGCTGGATGGCGGACGTTTTGCGACATCTGACCTGAATGATCTGTACAGAAGAATCATCAACAGAAATAACCGTCTGAGACGTCTTCTTGAATTAGGTGCACCGGACATTATTGTTAGAAATGAAAAGAGAATGCTTCAGGAAGCTGTAGATGCCCTGATTGACAATGGCCGTCGTGGACGTCCGGTAACAGGACCTGGTAACCGTGCACTGAAATCTCTTTCCGATATGCTGAAAGGTAAGTCCGGACGTTTCCGTCAGAACTTGCTTGGTAAGCGTGTTGACTATTCCGGACGTTCCGTTATTGTTGTAGGACCGGAACTTAAGATCTATCAGTGTGGTCTGCCGAAAGAAATGGCAATCGAGCTGTTCAAACCATTTGTTATGAAAGAACTGGTTCAGAACGGAACAGCACACAATATTAAAAATGCTAAGAAGATGGTAGAAAGACTTCAGCCGGAAGTATGGGATGTTCTGGAAGAAGTAATCAAAGAGCATCCGGTTATGCTGAACCGTGCCCCTACACTGCACAGACTTGGTATTCAGGCATTTGAACCGATTCTTGTAGAAGGTAAGGCTATCAAGCTTCATCCACTGGTTTGTACAGCGTTCAACGCCGATTTCGACGGAGACCAGATGGCTGTCCATCTTCCACTTTCCGTAGAAGCACAGGCAGAGTGCCGTTTCTTACTTCTGTCACCGAACAACTTACTGAAGCCGTCTGATGGTGGTCCGGTAGCCGTTCCTTCACAGGATATGGTACTTGGTATCTATTATCTGACTCAGGAGCGTCCTGGTGCCAAGGGAGAAGGCATGATCTTCAAGAGCTTCAACGAAGCACTTCTTGCTTATGAAAATGCTGCCGTAACACTTCATTCACGTGTAAAAGTACGTGTATCCAAGAAGATGGCAGATGGAACAGTGAAGACAGGAACGGTAGAATCTACAGTCGGACGTTTCATGTTTAATGAGATCATTCCACAGGATCTGGGATTTGTAGACCGTGAAGTAGAAGGAAATGAATTGCTTCTGGAAGTTGATTTCCATGTAGGAAAGAAACAGCTGAAACAGATTCTTGAAAAAGTTATCAATACACATGGAGCTACTGCGACAGCAGAAGTACTCGACCATGTAAAGGCTATGGGTTACAAGCTTTCAACAAGAGCTGCCATGACCGTATCCATTTCTGACATGACGGTACCTCCGCAGAAACCGGAGATGATCAAAAATGCACAGGATACTGTAGATAAGATTACAAAGAACTTCAAACGTGGTCTCATTACAGAAGAAGAAAGATATAAAGAAGTTGTAGAGACATGGAAAGCAACTGACGATGCCCTTACAAAGGCGCTGCTTGACGGTCTTGATAAATATAACAACATTTTCATGATGGCAGATTCCGGAGCCCGTGGATCTGACAAACAGATCAAACAGCTTGCAGGTATGCGTGGTCTGATGGCCGATACAACAGGTCATACGATCGAGCTGCCAATTAAATCAAACTTCCGTGAAGGTCTTGATGTACTGGAATACTTCATGTCTGCACATGGAGCTCGAAAAGGTATGTCCGATACAGCTCTTCGTACAGCCGATTCAGGATATCTGACAAGACGTCTGGTAGACGTATCACAGGAACTGATCATTCACGAAGTAGACTGTGCAAAACCGGGAGCACCGATTCCTGGAATGTATGTAAAAGCATTCATGGATGGAAACGAAGTGATCGAAAGTCTGCAGGATCGTATCACAGGACGTTATATCTGTGAGAACATCGTAGATAAAGATGGTAACATCCTTGTAAAGGCAAATCACATGGTAACACCGAAACGTGCAGAGCTGATCTGTAAAAAGGGTGTTGACAAGAAGGGCGAGCCGCTGACACAGATTAAGATCCGTACAATCCTTACATGCCGTTCACATAGTGGTGTATGTGCAAAATGTTACGGATCCAACATGGCAACAGGCGAGCCGGTACAGGTTGGAGAAGCTGTCGGAATCATCGCCGCACAGTCAATCGGAGAACCTGGTACACAGCTTACTATGAGAACATTCCATAGTGGTGGTGTAGCCGGTGGAGATATCACACAGGGTCTTCCTCGTGTCGAGGAGCTTTTCGAGGCAAGAAAGCCTAAGGGACTTGCAATTATCACAGAAATCGCAGGAACTGCTAACTTAAATGACACGAAGAAGAAACGTGAGATCATTGTAACAAATAAAGAAACAGGTGAATCCAAAGCATATCTGATCCCTTATGGATCACGTATCAAGGTGGCTGACGGCGCAGAACTGGAAGCCGGTGATGAACTGACAGAAGGTAGTGTAAATCCACACGATATTCTGAGAATCAAAGGACTTCGTGCTGTACAGGATTACATGATCCAGGAAGTTCAGAGAGTATATCGTCTGCAGGGTGTAGAAATCAACGATAAGCATATCGAGGTTATCGTTCGTCAGATGCTGAAGAAGATACGTATCGAAGAGTCCGGAGACACAGAATTCCTTCCGGGAACAAATGTTGACAGACTTGAGTTTGAGGATGTAAATGAAGCTTTGGAAGCAGAAGGTAAAGAACCTGCAACAGGTGAGCAGATCATCATGGGTATTACAAAAGCTTCCCTTGCTACGAATTCATTCCTGTCTGCCGCTTCCTTCCAGGAGACAACAAAAGTCCTGACCGAAGCTGCTATTAAGGGTAAGGTTGATCCGCTGGTAGGTCTGAAAGAGAATGTTATCATTGGTAAACATATTCCTGCCGGAACAGGTATGAGAAAGTATCGTGACATCAAGTTGAACACAGAGATGGAAATGGAAGACGAACTGGATTTTGAGGACGATTTTGATTTTGAATTCAAAGATGCAGATGAGATGAATCAGGAGATTACTCTTGATGAAGGAACAGAAGATGCAGTAGAAGATATTGCAGAAGAAACAGTTGCTGTATCTGAAGATGAAGAATAAAATATAAGTCAAATAAAAAGAAAGTGTTCACACTGAAAAGTGTGGACATTTTCTTTTTTTAATGAAGAATAAGTTAATATCACTAACGTTTACTGTTATTTGTATATATAAATTGACTTTTATATTCAAAAAGTTTATAATAATTGTCAGTGAGAATCAGCGAAAATAATAACAGATTCTGTCAACATTTTAAGAAAGGTTGGGGTTCTATTATGGATCAAGGTAAACTTACAAGAATATTAAAATCAATGGAGGAGCATGAGGTTCCGCAGATGATCGTTTCTGACCCGGTTGCGATCTTCTATCTGACAGGCAAGTGGATTTTCCCGGGAGAAAGACTTCTGGCATTGTATCTGAATGTGAACGGAAATCATAAAATGGTAATCAACAAATTATTTCCACAGGAATCAGATCTTGGCGTAGATATTATCTATTATGATGACATTGAAGACGGAGTAGAGATCTTAAGCAAGTATGTAGATAAAGATAAGACAATGGGAATTGATAAAACATGGCCGTCAAAATTCCTTATTCGTCTGCAGGAGTTAGGCGGAGGAAGTAAATTTGTAAATGGATCTCCGATCATCGATTATATCCGTATGGTAAAAGATGAGAAAGAAAAAGATCTTATGAGAAAATCTTCTAAGTTAAATGATATTGCTATGGAAAAGATCATTCCATGGGTAGCAAAAGGATTAACTGAGAAAGAATTAAATGCAAAAATGCGTGAAATTTACAAAGAAATCGGATGTGAAGATGTATCGTTCGATCCAATTACAGCATACGGACATGGCGCTGCAGATCCACATCATGTAACAGATGATTCCAAAGGAAAACGCGGAGATTGTGTAATTCTTGATATCGGTGGATTTAAAGATAACTATGCATCGGATATGACAAGAACTGTATTCATCGGTGAAGTATCTGACCGTGCAAAAGAAATTTATGATATCGTAGTTGAAGCAAACAGAAGAGGTATCGAAGCTGCCAAACCGGGAAATAGAATGTGCGATGTTGACCTTGCTGCAAGAAATTACATCGAGGAAAAAGGATTTGGCGAGTATTTCACACACAGAACAGGACATTCTATCGGACTGGAAGATCACGAATTTGGTGATGTATCATCTGTTAATACTGACATCATCAAGGTTGGACAGTGCTTCTCAGTAGAGCCGGGAATCTATCTCCCGGATGAGAACATCGGTGTTCGTATCGAAGACCTTGTAATCATCACAGAAGATGGATGTGAAGTTCTGAATGACTTTACAAAAGACCTGATCGTTGTACCGGAAGAGTAAAATATCAGAATACATATTTCGTACAGAAATGGAGAAAATGCAGATGACAAGAGATCAGGCGTATGAAATCTTAACAAAATACATGAAAGGTGAGAATTATATTACACATTCTCTGGCAGTTGAGGCTATTATGAAGGGATTGGCCAAACGTCTTGCGCCGGACGAGGTGGAATATTGGGGAATTGCAGGATTGCTGCATGATCTGGATGAAGAGCAATGTGACTGGGAGCATGACTTAAGTGTACACGGACCGACATCGGTAGAAATCTTAAAAAAAGAAGGGATTGATGATCCTGTATTATTTGGAGCGATCTGTGCACATAATCCGAAAAGTGGCGTGAAAGCGAAAACAAAAATCCAATATGCACTTCTGGCGGCAGATCCAATGAGTGGTTTCTTAAAAGCGGTTGCGCAGATTTACCCGGATAAAAAGATTGCAAGTGTAAAAAGAAAGTCTGTTATAAAACGTTTTAATGAAGCACGATTTGCGAAAGGTGCCAATCGTGATTACATGGAAAGTATTGAATTTACAGGGCTGATGCTGGAGGATCTGATTGATATCGGATTGGAAGAAATGTGTGCGATCTCTGATGAATTAGGATTATAACAAAGTATAAAAATGGTGTTGTAAGAAATATAGATCTTACAACACCATTTATAATATATCACTAATTATTCATAACGCTCATCGATGACACGTTTTGTCTTCTTTTCGCTTCGAGGTAATAATCCGATTTCAACAACTTTAACTAATGGTGTAAAGCCTATGCGGCTTTTGACGGTAGCTGCGATTCGTTTGGCAAGATCAAGGAAGTCAACCGTTCCATTTGTTTCAACATAGATTCGCATGGTGTCTTTTCCGTCAAGATGAGAAATGCGGATCTGATATTCACTGGATACTTCAGAAAATCCTTTTAAGATTTCCTCAATCTGAGCTGGGAACACATTTACACCCTTGATCTTCATCATATCATCGGTACGTCCCATAATAGTATCGAGCCGTGGGAATCTGCTTCCGCAAGGACATTCTACCGGAATGATGCGGGAAAGATCATGTGTGCGGTAGCGGATAAGAGGTGCTCCTTCTTTGACCAGGGTGGTAATGACGATTTCTCCGAGTTCTCCGTCTGGAAGTACTTCACCGGTTACAGGGTCGATGATCTCAATGTAAATATAATCATCCCAGTAGTGCATACCACAGTCATGGGAACAGCTGATTCCGATTCCCGGTCCATAGATTTCCGTCAGGCCATAGATATCATAGAGTTCAATTCCAAGTTCTTCCGTGATGCGCCGGCGCATTTTTTCACCCCAGCGTTCAGAACCAATGATTCCTTTCTTCAGATGGATCTTGTCTTTGATTCCTCTTTTTTGGATTTCTTCTGCAAGAAGCAGGGCGTAAGAGGAAGTAGAACCGAGAACGGTTGTCTTCATATCCATCATCATCTGAAGCTGTTTGTCGGTGTTTCCGGGTCCCATAGGAATAACCATGCTTCCTAATCTTTCGGCACCTGCCTGAAATCCGATTCCGGCAGTCCAGAGTCCGTATCCGGGTGTGATCTGGATACGGTCCAGATTTGTAAGACCGGCCAATTCATAGCAGCGTTGAAACATGATTGCCCAGTCGTCTACATCTTTCTGAGTATATGGAATGATGACCGGCAGTCCGGTGGTACCGGAAGAAGAGTGGATTCGGACAATCTTTTCTTCCGGTGCGGTCATCAGACCAAGAGGATAAGCATTTCTTAAATCATTTTTCTCAGAAAACGGAAGCTTTTGAAAATCTTCCGCTGACTGTATACTGGTAACACCGGCTTCTTCTAATTTCTTTCCATAGAAACTTTCCGCTTTCAGGAGCGCCTGTATCTGATTATTTACCTGTGCGATTTGAGTCTCTGTAATCTGCATATGTCGTGTTCCTGCCTTTCTTTGTTATATGTTATAGTTTAATGCCCGGAGATTCATTTCATGGAATTTCTCGGGAAGTGTATATTTCATAATGTCTTCAATTTCAGAGATTGTAAAGTCCAGTACTCCGGTCCGTATGGCTGCGCCAAGAAGCACCATGTTCAGTACTTTGGAAGAACCAATGTCTGCACATGCCTGATCTGCATTTACAAGAGTCAGATTAGGAACAGCCGCTTTTAGATATTCAAGCATCTGAGGTGCATCATAATCTGATCCGCTTAAGGTAGCAGTAACTGGTTTTACAGCTCGGGTGCTGACAACAATATGTCCGTGGTCTTTGAGATAGGGAAGCATACGGACTGTCTCACCTGGTTCGAAGCCGATGATCAGGTCGGCAGTTCCTGTTTCAATCATTGGCGAATAGAGATTATCACCCATACGAAGATGACTGAATACACTACCACCACGCTGAGCCATACCGATGGTCTCGGCACTCATGACAGGAATATCTTTACTCATAGCTGCTGCGGCAAGAAGTTTGGAAGCGAGGACGGTTCCCTGACCGCCGACGCCGCACAGGACAATGTTTTTTTGATTATTCATGTTTTTTACCTCCTATAATAGCAGCTGCAGGGCATACCTGACTGCATAATCCGCAGCCGGTACACATCGTATCATCAATGCAGACATTACCGTTGTCAAGTACAATGGCAGGGCACCCAAGTTCACGGATACATTTTTTACATCCGATACATTTTTCGGCATCTATATGAAGAGAAAACTCCGGCTTGGTGATGGCTATACATGGTGATTTGAATATAATAGCTTTTACACCTGTCTTATCAGCCATTTCCCGGACGCATGCTACAGATGAGTTCAGATCCAGCGGATTTACAGTCTTAACATCTGTAACGCCGATTCCGCGGAGGACTTGTTCGATATTAATCTTTTGCACGATCTCCCCCATCACTGTGCGGCCGGTTCCAGGGTGTGGCTGATGTCCGGTCATGGCTGTGGTAGAGTTGTCCAGAACGATCAGTATCATATTCGCCTGATTGTACACGGCATTGACAACACCTGTGATCGCAGAGGCGAAGAAGGTCGAGTCTCCGACAAACGCAAAGCATGTGGTGTCAGGTTCCACTTTTTCGATACCTTGTGCAATATTCAATCCGGCACCCATACACAGACAGGTATCAACCATATCGAGAGGAAGGGCATTTCCGAGCGTATAACATCCGATATCCCCGCAGAAAACGGTTTTCTTTCCTTTCATAGCTTTTTTTACGGCGTAGAAAGAAGCTCTGTGAGGACATCCGGCGCAAAGTACCGGCGGGCGGACCGGCAGTGCCGGCGGTTCCGGAAAATCAGTGGTGACAGGGGAGGTAAGACCAAGGAATGTATTAATATAGGTAGTTATAGTGTCACGGGTGTTTTCTCCGGCACAGGCAGTATGACCACTGAGTTTTCCGTTAATTCTGGTTGGAAGATGATATTTTCCGCATATATAGATCAGCTCACGTTCGATGACAGGATCAAGTTCTTCCAGGCAGAGAACTTCATCAAGTCCAGAAAGGAAATCTACTGCTAATTTTTCCGGAAATGGATGAGGCGTGGCAATTTTTAAAGTCTTTACCATACCGGTCTTTTTTAATGTTTCCATCGTGTAGGTATAGCTGATCCCTCCGGCGGCGATTCCTTTTTTTGAATCCTTGAAAGCATCGCAGGATGGATGAATCGTATTTTTCTCATAAGAAGAAAAGATATCGGATAATTCCTGGTTACGTGCTTCGATTTTTTTGTGATTCATGAAAGATAATCTAGGAAAGATAACCCAGCGTTTGGAATCTTTGATAAAACCTTCCGGCTGGTGGTGGGTATATTCTGTCTCATCTTTTACCATGATAGACGCGTAGCCATGACAGACACGTGTGGTTGGACGTAAGAATACCGGAGTACCGTATTTTTCTGAATATTCAAAAGCTTCCTGGATCATCTCATAAGCTTCCTGTGCCGAAGATGGGTCAAAGCAAGGCAGCTTGGAAAATCTGGAAAAATGTCTGGTATCCTGCTCTGTCTGAGAAGAAATCGGACCCGGATCATCTGCTACGAGAATGACCATTCCGCCTTTGATCCCGACGTACTCGAGACTCATCAGCGGATCGGAAGCAACATTTAATCCGACCTGCTTCATGGTTACCATGGATCTTGCACCGGCATAAGAAGCTCCAGCAGCCAGTTCCATGGCAGCTTTTTCGTTCACGGACCATTCCACATACACATCATCCGGCCGGTGTTTTGCTATAGTTTCCAGAACTTCCGTAGAAGGGGTTCCGGGATAACCGGCTACGACATTAACTCCGGCAGCAACTGCACCGAGGGCAATTGCTGCATTTCCCATTAAAAATTCTTTATGCATAATCATATCACCTCTAATTGTACGAATTCGTTATTTAAATAGTATAATATGTCTGATAAAGAAATGCAATCTTTTGGTAACGTGATAAAGTGGAATAAAGCAAGGGAAACGAAGAATGTCTTTTCGGGAATACAAGGATATGATAGAATAACACTACCAGATAGATTGTGACAGGTATCAGAAAATAAAAAGAGGTATGTAAGATGAAAAAATATGATTATTTAGTAGTCGGGTCAGGATTATATGGGGCAGTGTTTGCCCGTGAAGCAAAAAAAGCGGGGAAATCTGTTCTGGTAATTGATAAACGTCCGAATATTGCGGGAAATGTATATACAGAGGATGTAGAAAAAATTCATGTACATAAGTATGGTGCACATATTTTTCATACAAATAATAAGAAAGTATGGAATTATATTACGCAGTTTGCGGAGTTTAACAGATTTACGAATTCACCGGTAGCGAATTATAAGGGTGAGTTATATTCACTTCCTTTTAATATGTATACATTTAACAAGATGTGGGGAGTGGTGACACCGGAAGAAGCAGAGGCGAAGATAGAAGAGCAGAGAAAGGAAATTACGGGAGAGCCAAAGAATCTGGAAGAACAGGCAGTTTCACTGGTTGGAAGAGATATCTATGAGAAATTGATCAAGGGTTATACAGAGAAGCAGTGGGGACGTGACTGCACAGAACTTCCGGCATTTATTATCAAGAGACTTCCGGTGCGTCTGACATTCGACAATAATTATTTCAATGCAATGTATCAGGGAATTCCTGTGGGAGGGTACACGAAGATGGTAGAGAATCTTCTGGATGGCATAGAGATCCGTCTGAACACAGAATATCTGGAGCATAAAGAGGAATTAGATGCGCTGGCAGAAAAAGTAGTTTATACAGGACCGATCGATGCTTATTTTGAATATAAACTCGGAACGTTGGAGTACCGCTCTGTAAGGTTTGAGACGGAACTTTTAGACAAGCCGAATTTCCAGGGGAATGCAGCTGTAAACTACACAGACAGAGAGACGCCTTGGACACGTATCATCGAGCATAAGTGGTTCGAATTTGGAAAGGATTCAGAAGGAAATGATATTCCAAAGACTGTGATCAGCCGGGAATACAGCTCTGAATGGAAATTGGGTGACGAACCATATTATCCGGTCAATGATGAAAAAAATGGAGCATTGTACGCAGAATACAAAAAATTAGCGGAAAAAGAAGAGAACGTGATCTTCGGAGGCCGTCTAGGGGAATATAAATATTATGATATGGATGCTGTCATAGCATCAGCGTTAGAACTCTGTGAAAAGGAACTTGGAATTATAACTGGGTAATAATGAAAAAAGTATGCATAGAAGCAATTGTCTTTGCACATATGCATACTTTTTTGCCATTTTTGCTTGAACTTGAGTCTAATACCAACTATAATGGGGGCAGTTGCTTTGTAAAAGATAGACGATATATTATTTTAGGAGAATAGATATGGGAAGATATTTCGGAACAGATGGTTTCCGTGGCGAAGCCAATAATAACTTAACAGCAGATCATGCGTACAAGATCGGAAGATTTCTCGGATGGTACTATGGAGAAATAAAACGTCAGAATGGTGATGATACACCGGCACGTATTGTAATTGGAAAGGATACGAGACGTTCCAGCTACATGTTCGAATATACATTGGTAGGTGGACTTGTTGCATCGGGAGCAGATGCTTACCTGCTTCATGTTACAACAACACCATCTGTTGCTTATGTGGCAAGAACGGATGAATTTGATTGCGGGATCATGATCTCTGCAAGTCATAATCCGTATTATGACAACGGAATCAAACTGATCAACGGTAATGGCGAGAAGATGGATGAGGGAACAATCGCACTGGTAGAAGACTATCTGGATGGAAAACTGGAAGTATTTGGGGAAAAGTATGAGGAGATTCCATTTGCACATACATCTAAGATCGGACGTACGGTAGACTATGTATCAGGAAGAAACCGTTACATCGGATATCTGATTTCACTTGGACTTTATTCTTTCAAGGGTGTGAAAGTCGGACTGGATTGTGCGAATGGAAGTTCATGGAACCTGGCAAAGTCTGTATTTGATGCACTTGGAGCCAAGACATATGTGATCAATGCAGAGCCGGACGGAACGAATATCAATAACAATGCAGGATCTACGCACATCGGCGGCTTGCAGAAATTTGTTGCCGAGAATGGTCTGGATGTTGGATTTGCATATGACGGAGATGCTGACAGATGTCTCTGTGTAGATGAAAAAGGGAATCTGATAGATGGAGATGCGATTCTTTATATTTATGGAAAATATATGAAAGAACGTGGCAAACTGGAAAACAATACGGTTGTTACAACAGTTATGTCTAATTTTGGATTATACAAAGCATTCGATGAGGCAGGGATTGATTATGCAAAGACTGCAGTCGGAGACAAATATGTATACGAATATATGACAAACAATGGATGCATTCTCGGAGGAGAACAGTCCGGCCATATTATTTTCTCAAAATATGCTTCCACAGGAGACGGTATCCTTACCAGTCTTAAGATGATGGAAGTTATGATGGCAAGAAAGAAGAAAATGAGTGAACTCATGGAAGGGCTTCATATTTATCCACAGGTTCTGGAGAATGTACGTGTGACAGATAAGAAAGCAGCGCAGGACGATGCGGATGTACAGAGCGCAGTACGGGCAGTAACAGAAGCCCTTGGAGATACCGGACGTATCCTTGTGCGGGAATCCGGAACAGAACCACTTCTCAGAGTTATGGTAGAAGCAGAGACAGAAGAAATCTGTAAAAAATATGTAGATCAGGTTGTAGATGTCGTTAAGAAAAAAGGATATGTGATCGGCTAAAGCAGCGGACCTGAGGCGGAGATAAGATACATAAATACTAGAAATGGAATAGATTATATTAAGAATAATACAGGGAGAAAAAACGAATTATGTGTGGAATTGTAGGATTTACAGGTGAACACCAGGCAGCACCGATCTTGTTGGATGGTTTGTCAAAACTGGAATATCGTGGTTACGACTCTGCAGGAATTGCTATACGTGACGGCAGTGCAGATGCAGAGATCATTAAAGCAAAAGGCAGACTGAAAGTTCTTGCTGAGAAGACGAATGATGGTGAATCCGTAAAAGGAACCTGCGGTATCGGTCATACAAGATGGGCAACACATGGAGAACCATCTGAGAATAATGCACATCCTCATGCAAGTGATGATGGAAATGTTGTGGCTGTTCATAATGGTATTATTGAAAACTATCAGGAATTAAAGGATAAACTTGTCCGTAAAGGGTATACATTCTATTCTGAGACAGACACGGAAGTAGCAGTAAAACTGATCGATTATTATTATAAAAAATATGAGGGGACTCCAGTAGATGCGATCAATCATGCGCTGGTACGGATCAGAGGATCCTACGCATTGGCAATTATGTTCAGGGATTATCCGGAAGAAATCTACGTAGCAAGAAAGGACAGTCCGATGATCCTTGGAGTTGCGAACGGAGAATCCTATATTGGTTCCGATGTTCCTGCAATTCTGAAATATACGAGAGATGTATACTATATCGGTAACCAGGAGATGGCACGTGTCCGTAAAGGTGAGATTACATTCTATAACCTGGATGGAGAAGAGATTGAAAAAGAATTAAAGACGGTTGAATGGGACGCAGAGGCAGCAGAAAAATCAGGATATGAGCATTTCATGATCAAGGAAATACATGAGCAGCCAAAGGCAGTTTCAGATACACTGAATTCTGTTATAAAAGACGGAATGATTGATCTTTCAGAGGTCGGACTTTCGGAAGAAGAGATCAAAGAGATCAGCCAGATTTATATCGTGGCATGTGGATCGGCATATCATGTCGGAGTGGCAGCACAGTATGTCATGGAAGATCTGGCAAGAATTCCGGTACGTGTAGAACTTGCATCAGAATTCCGCTATCGTAATCCGATTCTTGATCCGAAAGGACTGGTAGTCATTATCAGCCAGTCAGGAGAGACCGCAGACAGTCTGGCAGCACTCAGAGAATCAAAGAAACAGGGAGTAAAGACACTTGGTATCGTGAATGTAATCGGTTCTTCTATTGCCAGAGAGGCAGACAATGTATACTATACACTGGCAGGACCGGAGATTGCAGTTGCGACAACAAAAGCATACAGCACACAGTTGATCGCAGCTTATACACTTGCAATTCAGTTCGCAAAGATCAGAGGACAGATTACAGAAGAACAGTATGCCGGATATATTGAAGAACTTCAGAGCATTCCGGAGAAAATTCAAAGAATTATCGAGGATAAAGAGAGACTTCAGTGGTTTGCATCCAAACAGGTGAATGCGAAAGACATTTTCTTTATCGGTCGTGGAATTGATTATGCGATTTCCCTTGAGGGAAGCCTTAAGATGAAAGAAATCAGCTATATTCATTCGGAGGCATATGCAGCAGGAGAATTGAAGCACGGAACGATTTCCCTGATTGAAGAGGGTACACTGGTTATCGGAGTACTGACACAGCCGGAATTATATGAAAAGACACTGAGCAACATGGTAGAGTGTAAGAGCCGTGGCGCATATCTGATGGGACTTACAACATTTGGACATTATAATATTGAAGAAAACGCAGATTTTTCTGTATACATTCCAAAGACAGACCCTCATTTTGCAACATCACTTGCAGTTATTCCGCTTCAGTTACTTGGATATTATGTATCAGTAGCAAAAGGTCTGGATGTAGATAAACCGAGAAACCTTGCAAAGAGTGTAACAGTAGAATAGAAATGAACAGGGTGGGATATGGCATGATAAACAGTCATGGTATATCCCGCTTTTTTGTGCTATACTGATTTTAACTGTAAAAAAGACAAATAAACAAAGGAGAAAGAGAATTATGAAAACAGCATTAGTCATCATGGCTGCAGGAATGGGTTCGCGTTTTGGCGGCGGAATTAAGCAACTGGAACCGGTAGGCCCAAATGGGGAGATCATTATGGATTATTCCATTCATGATGCAATAGAGGCCGGATTTAATAAAGTAGTATTTATCATTCGTAAGGATATCAGAGATGCATTCCATGATGCGATCGGGAAAAGAATTGAAGGAATCTGTAATGAACTGAAC
>UMJR01028999.1_pt1 | contig 15518 bp, 9 predicted proteins | sample 1966121 | NCBI WGS metagenome assembly UMJR01 (sample SAMEA4836155, study PRJEB28245) | human gut metagenome | biome: gut microbiome; material: fecal sample | place: Denmark | collected 2008
CAGGGCGGTATGCTCACCGGCAAGGGCCTGACCTTCGGCGGCTCTCTGGCCCGTACCGAGGCCACCGGCTACGGCCTGTGCTACTTCACCGCCGAGGCTCTGAAGTGTATGCGCAACGACAGCTTTAAGGGCAAGACCGTGGTCATCTCCGGTTCCGGCAATGTTGCCATCTATGCCTGCCAGAAGGCCCAGTCTCTGGGCGCAAAGGTCGTTACCATGTCCGATTCCAACGGCTACGTCTACGACCCCAATGGCATTGATCTGGCTTACGTCAAGGAGCTGAAGGAAGTCCGCCGCGGCCGCATCAAGGAGTATGCTGAGACCCACGCCGGTGTAACCTACGTTGCCGACTGCTCCAAGGTCTGGACTGTCCCCTGCGACATCGCCCTGCCCTGCGCGACCCAGAACGAGATCAACAAGGAGTCCGCTGAGGCTCTGGTCAAGAACGGTTGCACCGTTGTCTGCGAGGGTGCAAACATGCCCAGCACGCCCGAGGCCATTGAGGTCTACCTGTCCAACGGTGTCCTTTACGGACCCGCAAAGGCAGCCAACGCCGGCGGCGTGGCCACCTCCGGCCTGGAGATGAGCCAGAACTCCGAGCGCCTGAGCTGGACCTTCGAAGAGGTCGATGCCAAGCTGAAGGGCATCATGGAGGGCATCTTCCACGCTTCCTATGACGCTTCCGTTGCCGCTGGTTCCGAGGGCAACCTGATGGTCGGTGCAAACTGCGCCGGTTTCCTGAAGGTCGCTACCGCCATGATGGCACAGGGCATCACCTACTAATTGTTCCAAAGCATTTTCAAGAGCTGCGTTCGCAAGAGCGCGGCTCTTTTTGTATCTATTCGCTGGCCGCATCTCCGGGAGCTTTTCCCGGCGGGTCAACGGACATTCCATGCCCGCCCCGCAAGCGGGGCCCACCTCGGATACTCGCCGAGAAAACGCCCCTCGTGCGGCCTGTATAAAACCCCGCCAACCCGTCCATACTGACCACATCAAGCGAAGAGAGGGTTCTGAAATGGACGAACAGATGTTTTGTTTTCAATGCGAGCAGGCGGCGCACTGCACTGCCTGTACCGGTAAGGCCGGTGTCTGCGGCAAAAGCGCGGACACGGCAGCGGCGCAGGACCGCCTGACCGGCGCACTCATCTCCTACGCCAGCCAGCTCATCGGCGAGGGGCGGGCCCCCGCCCCGGAACAGGCACTTCTGCTGATGGAAGGGCTGTTCACCACCATCACCAACGTGAACTTCGACCCGCAGACCGTGGACCAGCTGACCGAGAGCATCCATGCGGCCTGCCCCGGCATCGGGTTCGACTACGACATGGCAAACCTCTGGCACGAGCCGGACGAGGACATCCGCAGTCTGAAATCGTTCGTCCTGTTCAGCCTGCGCGGCATGGCAGCGTACAATTACCATGCGCGGGTGCTGGGCCGCATCGACCCGGAGCTGGACCGCTTCTTCTGCGAAGCATTGCAGGCCGTTGGCAGCGAATGCTCCATCGACTCCCTCTGGACACTGGTGCAGAAGACCGGCAAGGCCAGCTACCGCTGCATGGAGCTGCTGGACGCCGCTAACACCGGGGCCTTCGGCCAGCCGGAGCCGGTGGAGGTGCCGCTCGTCATCGAGAAAGGGCCGTTCATCGTCATTTCCGGCCACGACCTCTACGACATGAAGTGCCTGCTGGAGCAGACGGCGGGCAAAGGCATCCACGTCTACACCCACTCGGAAATGCTCCCCGCCCACGGCTACCCGGAGCTGAAGCAGAAGTACCCGCATCTGAAGGGCAACTTCGGCACAGCCTGGCAGAACCAGCAGCGGGAGTTTGAGGACATCCCGGCCCCGATCCTCTTCACCACCAACTGCATCATGCCCCTGCGGGAGAGCTACGCCGACCGGGTCTTTACCACCTCGGTGGTCTCCTATCCCGGGGTGCCGCACATCGGGGAGGACCGGGACTTCACCCCCGTCATCCGGAAAGCGCTGGAACTGGGCGGTTACCCGGAGGATACCATCATCCCGGGCATGAACGGCGGCAAAACGGTCACCACCGGCTTTGCGCGGAGCGCTGTGCTCTCCCACGCCAATGAGATCGTTGCGGCCGTGAAAAGCGGGCAGATCCGCCATTTCTTCCTGGTGGGCGGCTGTGACGGCACCCGGCCTTCCCGCCGCTACTACACCGAGTTCGCCAAGCTCACCCCGCCCGACACCGTGATCCTGACGCTGGCCTGCGGCAAATTCCGCCTGAACGACCTGGATCTCGGCACCGTGGCGGGCCTGCCCCGCATCCTCGATGTGGGCCAGTGCAACGACGCATACAGCGCCATTCAGATCGCGCTGGCTCTGGCCGATGCGTTCCAGTGCACCGTCAACGACCTGCCGCTCTCGCTGGTGCTCTGCTGGTTCGAGCAGAAGGCCGTCTGCATCCTCATCGCCCTGCTGGCTTTGGGCATCCGGAACATCCGCCTCGGCCCTACCCTGCCCGCCTTCCTTTCGCCGGGCGTGGTGCGCGTTTTGCAGGAAAAGTACAATCTGATGGCCGTCACGACACCGGAGCAGGACCTGAAAGCGATTTTGGGCGAAGGATGAATCCGTTTCATCTCATCATCAAACCGCACAAGAAGTGCAGGCTTTTGTGTACTAAAGTTTGTTGCACCTCCCACTTGAACAATCTTCACGAATCATTATAATAAAGCTAACGGAACAAAGGCGTTCCAGAAGGGTGAAGTCTGCCCTTCTGGGGCGCTTTTTTTGTTTTCTGTGCAAGAGGCTGCGGATCGTGCCGCGGCCCAGAGGATATTTTGAGAGATAAGGATGGGAAAGGCAATGGATCAATTTACGGAAAACGCCACGCCTCTTGGCCTGTATGACCCTCAGTTCGAGCACGATGCCTGCGGCATCGGCGCTGTGGTGGACATCAAGGGCCGCAAGAGCCATCAGACGGTCAGCGATGCCCTGAGCATCGTGGAGCGTCTGGAGCACCGCGCCGGTAAGGATGCCGAGGGCAAGACCGGCGACGGCGTGGGCATCATGCTGCAGATCAGCCACAAGTTCTTCTCCAAGGTGGCCGATGAGCTGAACATCAGCCTGGGCAACGAGCGGGAATACGGTGTCGGCATGTTCTTCTTCCCCCAGAACGAGCACCTGCGGGCACAGGCCATGAAGCTGTTTGAGCTGGTCACCCGCAAGGAGGGGCTTGAGTTTCTGGCATGGCGCAGGGTGCCGGTAGACCCCGATGCCGTGGGCCAGAAGGCCCGGGACTGCATGCCCTCCATCTGGCAGTGCTTCATCAAAAAGCCTGCCCGTGTGAGCAAGGGCATTGATTTTGACCGCAGGCTCTACATCATCCGCCGGGTGTTCGAGCAGGCCAGCAACGGCACCTATGTGCCCAGCCTGTCCAGCCGCACCATCGTCTACAAGGGCATGTTCCTGGTGCACGATCTGCGCCTGTTCTACCTTGACCTGCAGGACAAGGACTACGAATCCGCCATCGGCATGGTGCACAGCCGCTTCTCCACCAACACCAACCCCAGCTGGATGCGTGCCCACCCCAACCGGTTCATCCTGCACAACGGCGAGATCAACACCATCAAGGGCAACACCGATGCCATGCTGGCCCGTGAGGAGAGCATCGAGAGCCCCATCCTGCAGGACGACATGAACAAGATCCTGCCCATCATCAACACCTCCGGCTCGGACTCCGCCATGCTGGACAACGCGCTGGAGTTCATGGTGATGAACGGCATGGACCTGCCCCTGGCGGTGATGATCACCATCCCCGAGCCCTGGGAGAACAACAAGAACATCAGCCAGAAAAAGCGCGATTTCTACCAGTATTACGCCACCATGCTGGAGCCCTGGGACGGCCCCGCCGCCATCCTCTTCTCCGACGGTGACGTGGTGGGCGCGGTGCTGGACCGCAACGGTCTGCGCCCCAGCCGCTACTATATCACCAAGGACGGCCGGATGATCCTGTCCTCCGAGGTGGGCGTGCTGCCCTGCGCCCCCGACAACATTCTGATGAAAGACCGCCTGCGCCCCGGCAAGATGCTGCTGGTGGATACCGTCAAGGGCGAGGTCGTGGATGACGAGAAGCTGAAGGAATACTACGCCAGCCGCGAGCCCTACGGCGAGTGGATCGACCGGAATCTGGTCCGGCTGAAGGACCTGAAGATCCCCAACATCAAAGTCCCCAGCTACACCGGCGAGGAGCTGACCCGCCTGCAGAAGGTCTTTGGCTACAAATACGAGGAGATCAAGGAGCTGATCCTGCCCATGGCCCGGGCCGGTGCCGAGCCTTCCGGAGCCATGGGCACCGACACCCCGCTGGCTGTCCTGAGTGACCAGCATCCCCCGCTGTTCAACTACTTCAAGCAGCGGTTCGCACAGGTCACCAACCCGCCCATCGATGCCATCCGTGAGAAGGTGGTCACCTCCACCAGCGTCTATGTGGGTGCCCACGGCAACCTGCTGGAGGACAAGCCCGAGAACTGCAAGGTGCTCAAGGTGCAGAACCCCATCCTGACCAGCACGGATCTGCTCAAGATCAAGCACATGAACGTGCCCGGCTTCAAGACCGCCACGGTGTCCATCAATTACTATAAGAACACCAGCCTGGAAAAGGCCATCGACCGCGTGTTCCTGGAGGTGGACCGCGCCTACAAGGACGGTGCCAACATCATCATCCTCTCTGACCGTGACATCGACGAGTACCACGTCTCCATCCCCAGCCTGCTGGCCGTTTCTGCCGTGTCCCAGTACCTCATCCGCACCAAGAAGAGCACGGCCATGGCCCTCATCCTTGAGAGCGCCGAGCCCCACGAGGTGCACCACTTTGCCACCCTGCTGGGCTACGGTGCCTGCGCCGTCAACCCCTATCTGGCCCACGATACCATTGCCCAGCTCATCGACGAGGGTCTGCTGGACAAGGATTACTACGCCGCCGTGGATGACTACAACAAGGCTGTGCTGAACGGCATCGTGAAGATCGCCTCCAAAATGGGCATCTCCACCATCCAGAGCTACCAGAGCAGCCAGATCTTTGAGGCGGTCGGCATCTCCAAGGATGTCATCGACAAGTACTTCACCGGCACGGTCAGCCGTGTGGGCGGCATCGGGCTGGAGGACATTCAGGCGGATGTGGAAGCTGCCCACAACGCCGCCTTTGACCCGCTGGGTCTGGATATCAACATGGAGCTGGCCGACGGCGGTGCTCACAAGTTCCGCAGCGGCAAGGAAGAGCACCTCTTCACCCCGCAGACCATCCATCTGTTCCAGAAAGCCTGCTTCACGGGCGACTACAAGGCCTTCAAAGACTTCACCCGCACCGTGGACAACATGGGTGCCGAGGGCATGCACCTGCGCAGCCTGCTGGACTTCAGCTATGACCCCAACGGCGGCATTCCCCTTGAGGAGGTGGAGCCCGTCAGCTCCATCGTCAAGCGGTTCAAAGCCGCTGCCATGAGCTACGGTGCCCTGAGCAGCGAGGCCCACGAGACCATCGCCATCGCCCTGAATCGTCTGGGCGGCCGGAGCAACACCGGCGAGGGCGGTGAGCCTGAGGAGCGCTACCAGAGCGAGAGCAACTCCAAGATCAAGCAGGTAGCCTCGGCCCGCTTTGGTGTGACCAGCAAATATCTGGTCTCCGCCGAAGAGATCCAGATCAAGCTGGCACAGGGTGCAAAGCCCGGCGAGGGCGGCAACCTGCCCGGTGCCAAGGTCTACCCCTGGATCGCCAAGACCCGCCACAGCACCACCGGCGTGGGCCTGATCTCTCCCCCGCCCCACCACGACATCTACTCCATCGAGGATCTGGCCGAGCTGATCTATGACCTGAAGAACGCCAACCGCCACGCCAACATCAACGTGAAGCTGGTCAGCGAGGCCGGTGTCGGCACCATTGCCGCCGGTGTTGCCAAGGGCGGCGCGCAGGTCATCCTTGTCTCCGGTTACGACGGCGGCACCGGTGCAGCCCCCCGCACCTCCATCAAGAATGCGGGCCTGCCCTGGGAGCTGGGCATCGCCGAGACCCACCAGACCCTGATCCTGAACGGCCTGCGCAGCCGCGTCCGCATTGAGAGCGACTCCAAGCTGCTCTCCGGCCGCGATGTTGCCATCAGCTGTATGCTGGGCGCTGAGGAGTTCGGCTTCGGCACCTCCCTGCTGATGTGCGAGGGCTGCGTGATGATGCGTGTCTGCAACCTGGACACCTGCCCCATGGGCATCTGCACCCAGAACCCCGAGCTGCGCAAGCGGTTCAAGGGCAAGCCCGAGTATATCATCAACTACCTGACCTTTGTGGCGCAGGAGCTGCGGGAGTACATGGCCAAGCTGGGCGTGCGTACCATCGACGAGCTGGTGGGCCGCACCGACCTGCTCCATGTCAAGCCCAGCGCTGCCGGCAGCCGTGCCGCCAAGATGAATCTGGACTGCATCCTGCACAACCCGGCCATTGCAAACAGCAACGTCCACTTTGTGCCTGCCGATACCTATGACTTCCACCTTGAGAACACCCTCGACATGAAAGTGCTGATGAAGAAGTTCAAGCTGGGCAGCAAGGCACCCCAGAGTGTCCGGCTGGAGGTCTCCAACACCGACCGCGCCCTGGGTGCCATCTTTGGCAGCGAGATCACCCGCAAGTACGGCAGCTCCCTGCCCGACGATGTCTACACCGCCGAGTGCATCGGCGCAGGCGGCCAGAGCTTTGGCGCGTTCATCCCCAAGGGTCTGACCCTCAGCCTGACCGGCGACTGCAACGACTACATGGGCAAGGGCCTGTCCGGCGGCAAGATCATCGTCCGCCCGCCCGAGGGCATCGGCTACAAGCCCGAGGAAAACATCATCACCGGCAATGTGGCCCTTTACGGTGCCACCAGCGGCAAGGCCTTCGTCTCCGGCGTGGCCGGTGAGCGCTTCTGCGTCCGCAACAGCGGCGCGACCGCCGTTGTCGAGGGCGTGGGTGACCACGGCTGTGAGTATATGACCGGCGGCACTGTCGTGGTTCTGGGCCAGACCGGCAAGAACTTCGCGGCCGGCATGACCGGCGGCGTGGCCTACGTTCTGGACGAGAACTGGGATTTCTACCAGCGGGTCAATAAGGAGACCGTGAGCCTGGAGCCTGTGGAGCACAAGTACGATGTTGCCGCCCTGAAGGAACTCATCCGTGAGCATGTGGAAGCCACCGGCTCCCCCCGCGGCAAGGAGATCCTGGACAACTTCAGCGAGTACCTGCCCAAGTTCAAGAAAGTCCTCCCCTACGATTACGACCGGATGCTCCGGGTCATCGCTTCCATGGAGGAGCGCGGCCTGGACGGCGAACAGGCACAGATCGAAGCATTCTACGCTGTGCAGAAGAAGAAGTAAGGAGGGCTGGATCATGGGCAAGATCACTGGATTTATGGATTACACGCGCAAGACCAGCACGGATGTCCCGCCGCTGGAGCGCATTGAAAATTTCAACGAGTTTCACGTCTGGCTCTCCCGCGAGGAGCAGCAGACCCAGGCCGCCCGCTGCATGGACTGCGGCGTGCCCTTCTGCCAAGCCGGCATGATGATCGGCGGCATGGCATCGGGCTGCCCGCTGAACAACCTGATCCCCGAGTGGAACGACCTGATCTATCAGGGCAAGTGGGAGCTGGCGCTCCACCGCCTGCGCGCCACCAACCGCTTCCCGGAGTTCACCAGCCGGGTCTGCCCCGCCCTGTGCGAGGCCGCCTGCACCTGCGGTGACGTGACCGGCAGCAGCGTGACCGTGCGCGAGAACGAGCACGCCATCGTGGAAACGGGCTACGCCAAGGGCTGGCTCCACGCCGCCCCTCCTCCGGCCCGCACCGGCAAGAGCGTGGCCGTAATCGGCAGCGGCCCGGCCGGTCTTTCGGTGGCCGAGTACCTGAACATCCGGGGCCACGCCGTCACTGTGTTTGAGCGCGCCGACCGCGTAGGCGGCCTGCTGATGTACGGCATCCCCAACATGAAGCTGGACAAAGCCGTCATCGAACGCCGCATCAGGATCATGCAGGCCGAGGGCGTGGAGTTCCGCACCAGCATGGATGTGGGCGGTGCCGTGGATGCCGAGAGCATCCTGAACAGCTACGATGCCGTGGTGCTCTGCTGCGGTGCCAAAAAGGCCCGTGACCTGAACGTTCCGGGCCGGGATGCCAACGGCGTGCATTTTGCCGTGGATTACCTCACCAGCGTGACAAAGAGCCTGCTGGACAGCAAATTTGCCGACGGCAGGGCCATCGATGCCAAGGGCAAGAACGTTCTGGTCATCGGCGGCGGCGACACCGGCAACGACTGCCAGGGCACGGCCCTGCGGCAGGGCTGCACTGATCTGGTGGCTCTGGAAATGATGCCGCAGCCTCCCAAGGAGCGTGCCGCCAGCAATCCCTGGCCCGAGTGGCCCCGGGTGCTCAAGGTGGACTACGGCCAGACCGAGTGCATGGCCAAGTTCGGCAAGGACCCCCGTGTCTACCAGACCACGGTCAAAGAATTCCTCAAGGACGATGCAGGCAACCTGACCGCTGCCGTCATCTCCTACCTCAAGCCCGAGCGTGACCCCGAGACCGGCCGCACCAACATGGTGCCCACCGGCGAGGAGTTCACCTACAACTGCGAGCTGGCCTTCATTGCCGCCGGTTTCGTGGGCTGTGAGAGCTATGTGGCCGATGCCTTCGGTGTCAGCCTGACTGGCCGCGGCTGCGTGGACACCGATCACTTCCGCACCAACGTGGACAAAGTGTTCGCCTGCGGCGATATGCGCCGGGGCCAGAGCCTTGTGGTCTGGGGCCTGCGCGAGGGCCGCGACTGCGCCGCCGAGGTAGACCGCTACCTCATGGGCTACACCAACCTGTAAGCCCGCATCCCGGCCATTACTGAACCATTCTCTTTCCTATCCTAAACAAGCGGAAAGCCCCATCGGTATTTTTCGTACCGATGGGGCTTTCTGCGTTATTTTCTTGGGGTTTCTCTCTTCGTGAAGGGGAGCGGGCGAACCCTCTCCGGGCAGTTGCCTTGCCCTCTCAGTCAAAGCCTAACAGCTTTGCCAACTCCCTCAAAGGGGAAGCTGTCGCCGCAGGCGACTGAGAGGTTGTACGAAGGATCACTTCATCTCTTTCACCCTATTCCACCCCCGGATCACTTCCCACCGGCCCACAGAAGCGTCTGCGGGCTTATCGGCGGAGATGAGCTGGCTTTCAACAGCCCAAGTCAGAGCCTTCTGCTCGTCGGTGGCATCCTCAGCCATCACAGCGGCAGGGGCGGGTTTGCCAGCTTCGGTCCAGAGGAGTTTTGCCAGTTCGGTGGTGTTCTGGGGGATAGCTGCACCGGCAGGCAGGACAGTGTTCAGGTACAGTTCTGTGCCGATCATGTAACCGGTATAACCCAGCACAGCCGTACCGGCACCGGCAACACCGATCATGGCAGCGGTACCCAGCACGCCGGGACCTTCGCTTTCAATGGTGGCATCCTGCGTCATGGCCTCGATGGTCACAGCCTGTGCAGGCATCTTGAAGGTCAGGGGGTTCTCCTTGACGTTCACATCCAGCTTCGCATCACTGTTAATGCTCCACAGGTCAAACACAATCGCATCGGTGGGAGCGGTGTATTTCACCGTCACTTCGGCATTTTCGGGAACTTTAGCCGTCAGGGTGCCATCCTCGGCCTTGGTAAATTCCACTGCCTTGCCGTCAGCATCCTTCACGGTCACTTCGGCGTTCTTGACGGTCAGGTCGTACCGCTTGACAACAGGAGCAACCGGTTCGGTATCTTCCTTCTTGTCATTGTCCTTGTTGGTGTCATCCGGCTTGTTGTCGCCCGGCTTCGGGGGCAGGGTGCCGCCGTTGTTGGTCAGCTTGTTTTCGTCAAACTTGCCGCCGGAGATCACACCGGTTTTCTCATTGATCACAGCACCGGTAAAGTTGCCGTTGCCAATGGTTCCGTTGTTTGTCACCTTGCCGGAAAACGTACCATCGTTAATTGCGCCATTATTGGTCACTTCGCCGGAAAACGTACCATTCTCAATTTTACCATCGCTCTCGTTTGTCACGCCTCCAGAGAATTGAGTCGCCTTTTCTCCGGTCGTTGTGATTGTGCCCTTATTGGTCACTTCACCAGTTACGGTACCGCCGTTGGCGTTCAGGGTTCCGTCGTTTTCAATGGGAATGTTCAGGGTACCACCCGTACCACTGTCAATCAATGTCAGATTACCATAATTGATGATTTTCTTTTCGGCGTTTTCTCCAGCAACCTGCTTGCCCGTCAGATCAACAGTAACTGTAACGCCTTCGGGGATGGTCAATGTATTAGTCATGGCGTTCGGTGCCACATAGCTCAGGAATTTGAGCTGAGCATTCCCATGCGCTTTGTCTTGAATCGCTCTTAAGGTTGATTCATCCGGCCAACTGTAGTCAATCAGTTTGACATACGCCTCATATTCTACCTCATTGCGTACACCAGCAGGGGAAGCATCTTCAATTCTTTTGAATTTTCCGCTTTTAATCTCTCCCGCAGACTCATTTACGACTGTTCCGGTAAACTCAGCACTCCCCTCTCCGGTAATCGTGCCAAAGTTTCGGATTTTTCCGCTGACCGTAGCACTATTTACTTGCAGTGTAACTTTTCTATGAATGACCATATCATAGTCTTCATTGTTTGCAATGGTGCCGCCACTCAGTAAGATCTCTGTATTGCTACGAGAGGAAGTCCATAAACCATATCCTTTGTTGTTGTCGATGGTTCCTCCACTCATTATGAACTTGGACGTTCCACTCCAAGCAATCGAAACACCATCATTGCTGCAATTTTTGATTTCAGCCGAACCGCTCATGGTAAAAGTACAGGTGGTGTTTTCAGAGTCAGGATACATTTTTACGCCTGCGCCTTCATGTGCTGTACAATTTTCAATGGAACCACCGCTCATATCAAAGGTTCCTTCGGCCATATATACGCCGCCGCCAGAAAGATCCGTACCGCTGGAGCTGCAATTGTAGATTTTACCGCCGGTCATCGTAAAAGTACCGCCACTCATATACACACCACCGCCATGCTTACTGACGGTAAAGCCCTGAATGGTGCCGCCACTGATCGTCAGGGCACTGCCGGAGCCTTCCATATAGATTGCTCCGCCGCGACCTGTTACCGTACCATTGCCCTGAATGATACCGTTGCCCACACTATCCTTGATTTCCAGCGTTCCGCCATTGATGTTAAACGCTCTCTGGTTATTTGCCGCTGTAATGGTGTGGCCGTTCAGATCAATGCTCAGTTCTTTATTATTGATAGAGAGAGTGCCTGTTAACGTAATATCGCCGCTCAATTGGACATTTCCGCCGTTTGTAGCAGCAGCTGTCAGCCCCGTCCAATCTGAAACCGGTGTAGCTGTACCGCTCGAAGTGCCGCCCGTTGCGTCCGACAGCGTTATCGCATCATCTCCCGGGGTTGTACCCCCCCCCCTACTGTTGCCAGAGCGGGTGCAGGCATTATGCTGACTGCCATACTGACTGCCAGTGCCATACTAATCAATCGTTTTTTCATCTGCAAAAGCCCCCTTATAAAAATATGTTCCGCAGATCTGCCCCGGCAGGAAAGCCGGACGCATCCGTTGCTTTTTTGCCCACGGTGGGCAAATCATCAGTACTATTGTAACAAATTTTGGAGCATTTGGCAATGTTTTAAGGCAAATTGTCGAATATCCGGTAAAATGGTCTTTCAGCCTGCATTTCGTCCCGAGGAAGGCGGTGATTTCTCCTTGACTTTTGCACCTGTGCAGCACATAATAAGGTCGCGAATGTAAATTGGTGCGTATCCATGGTATCACCAAGCAGCAAGAAGCCCCATCGGTAGTGCCTATACCGACGGGGCTTCCTGCTTTGCTGGGGGTTAGTGCTTACCGGCCTTGAACCATCTGTCAAGCCACTTGCAAATGACAAACCCACACAGAAACAGCAACAGCGCTCTGCCTTATCCGGCAGGGCGCTTTGCGTCAATCTTCTCTCTTCAATTCTTCTTGCAGCAGCCGTTTGAACAAAACCGGGTAATTACTTGCACCATGCACGATATGGTAGACGAACACAGTATCCACAATCAGCCGATAGACGCAGAGATACTGCCCGGCGATCACATAGCGATAGCCGCTTTTCAGCAGTTCGGCATCTCTTGGAAGCGAACCCGACAGCGGGAAACGTTCCAACCGCGAAAGAGAATCCAAGATTCGATCCGTGATTTTTCGGGCAGAATTCGGCCCTACCAGATTCATGTGAAGCTCTGCGATCGCTTCCAGTTCCCGCTGTGCCGACTCCAGGATCTCGATCTTAGCCACGATGATAGATCTCCTCCAGCCGTTTTCTGGAATCCTCCAGCGTGTAAGCCGGAGCACCTGCAAGCCTTCCCTGTTCCGCTGCTTCCAGCTTTGCCCGGAGTTTCAACGCCTCTTCCCGCTGTTCAAATGCTTCAATGCTCATTACAACAAGGTCGCCCTCTCCATTCTTTGTAATGTAGATCGGCTCACCCGCTCCGTGCGCCAGATTTGAAATGGAACCGTAGTCATTGCGAAGCGCCGTAGACGACTTAATGATCATAGTGCGCACCCCCATAAATGATTCTAATATAATTCTATCAGAATCATTCATTTTCTTCAAGCGTTCTCATCAAAAAAGCGGCCTGCCCTCTCCGGCAGGCCGCTTTGCGTTCAATCCGTATCGTTTTCGGTACCGGCCCCACCGGTCGGCTGCTCCGTCTGCCCGGCAGACGGTGTGGTACCGGCAGAAGGGGTCGTGGTCTCGGGCGGGGTGGCGGGCACCTCGGCCTCGACCTCTGCCGCCATATAGACGATGATGGTCGAGCCGACCTCCACCATGGCACCGGGCTCCTCGCTGCAATAGGCCACACAGCCCGAAACATAGGAGCCATCGTTATAAATGGGATAGAAGCTCGCATTCAGCCCCACCTGCGCCAGCTGCTGCTCCGCGCCGTCCCGGGTAAAGCCTGCCACGTTGGGCATCTCCACCATCTGCGGGCCGCGGCTGACCACCAGATCGATGGTGCTGCCCTCTTCGATGACCTCTCCGGCTTCAGGGGTCTGACGGATGATCTTGCCCTTTTCCACAGTATCACTGTATTCCATGGTCACATAGAACAGGTAATCCCCGGCATAGCTGTTGTTGCGCACCTGCGAATCGTAGTCCATCCCCACAAAGTCCGGGGCCAGATTCACCGGCTCTGTCACCAGCGAACTGGCCGGTTCGGAGGCCGGAGTGGATTCCGCAGGCTTTGCGGTGTGCAGCCCCTGATTCACCAGCCCCCACACGATGAGCAATGTCAGGATGGCCAGCAGGATCAGGATGGCCGCCAGCAGGTTGCGCAGGCTGAGGATATGCTTTTTCCGCTCCTCTTCCTCGGAGGGCTGAGGGCGCGGGGCGGCCTGCTGCAGGGTCTGGGTAAGCTCCGTGGTATACTCTTGGCTGCTCAGTGCCTGGAACAGCTGGGGCACGGTCTGGATACGCTCGGCAGGCCTGAGCTGCAGGCCCATCCAGAGCACATCCGAAACATACTCCGGCACTGCCCGTTCCAGCGTGCGGGCACGGGGGTTGGAGTCCGACACCAGACGCTGTGCCGCAGGAACAGGGCTCTGCCCGCAGACCATCCGGTAGACCACGGCGGCAAGGCTGTATTCGTCGGTGTAACGGCCCTCGAATTCGGTGGTGGAATACTGCTCCGGTGCCGAGTAGCCCTCGTACAGCTGCTCGTGCAGGCCGCTGCCCGCCGTGCGCAGCCCCACGGTGGCGTAGCCCGTCAGGCGTGCCCGGCCGTTTTCCAGCACCCGGATGTTTTCCGGGCAGATGCCCCGGTGCACCAGCCCCACCTGATGCATGGCCGCCACGCCGTCAAACACAGGCTGCAGCATATTGCGGGCCGTCTCGGCCGAAACCGGGCTGGGGCGCTCATCCAGCCACTGCTGCAGCGGGATGCCGCCGGGGTTTTCCATCACAGCGTAGACGGTGTTGTTCTCCTCGAACACGTCTAGCACAGCCTCCAGACCGTTTGCGGGGGTGATGCGCTGGATGGAGCGGTAGAGATCGGCAAAGTCCATCCGGGTGGTCTTGAACAGCACCTCGCTGCCCAGCTTGGGCCGGAGCAGCGCGTCCGTGCCCCGCTCCGCCGACAGCGTCAGGGGCATATACTCCTTGATGGTCACCCGGAACCGCCCGACGTTCTCCACGCCCCGGTACAGAATGCCCTCGCCGTCGATGCTCTGCATCTCGCCCACGGTATACCGTCCGGCCAACAGCGTGCCCACCGGTAGGCTGCCCGCCGGGTTGCGCCCGGCCAGTACCCCGCCGCAGTGCGGGCAAACCGACACCCGGTTCTCCAGCTCACCCATGCAGTACGGGCAGATGCGTTTTGCTTCCATGTGCGCCACCTCGTTTCTTCGTGGTCTGTTTCAAATTATTGTACCATATTTACCCCCGCCGCGCAATCCGCAAAGCAAAAAAGCGCCGCCCTCTGAGTTTTTTCACAGGGGGCAGCGCTCAATTCGCACCAATATCAGCAGTAGAACTTCGATTCACCAAACACATCGTTCCACTGTGCCACAATGTAGCTTGAACGGCTTTCCAGAACATCTACAATTGCGCTCAACGTTCTGGCAGGAATCTTCGAGTTATTGTTGGCCACGATACAGCCTCCCGCTTCCGTAATCCAGATCTTTGTTGCACTGGCATTCGGAACACCCTTTGCAACATGGACATGAACCGGTTCCAGCGGTGCACCTTCATTGCTCCAGAAGAAAATCACATAACCGAACAGCCGGAACAGACTAGGCACTTTCGATTCCCCCCTCATGCGAGAAGCGGATCAGAAGATGTGCCGTTGATTTGACCAACTCTTTCAGGCTCGCCATCTCCATTTCAGAATAGCCATTATTGGTCCACAAATACCCCGGCAGAATACAGGTCGCCGACTTAAAGCCGTTTTCTACAGGTGTTTCAATCTGTACCTTTACCTGCTCCTGATTACCATTCTGAATTGGCGAGGAATAAACGATTTCCGTCCCATCATTCAAGGTCATAAAAGGATAAAGCATCCGAACACCCTCTTTCTTAAAAGAAGTATACCATGAAATCCAGAAAGTTTCAATTATCGATAAATATCATCGCCGAGGCTGGTTCTAAACACTTAAGGGCGGAGGAGATGATCGTGGTTGCCTGCTGATGCTTCTTCCGCCATGTAAAAAGCCGCTCTTTGTGCATCACAACACAAAAAGCGGCTTCATTACGTCCTTATTCAGACCTGCGGAGCATTATTCCGGCAGGTCCTCTTCGTTCTCCAGGCTGTGCCAGACATTCTGGACATCGTCGTTGTCCTCCAGGGCATCCAGCAGCTTGCCCATTGCCTTGAGCTGATCGGGGTCGGTCAGGCGGGTGGTGGTCATGGGGACCATGGCCAGGTCGTCGCTCAGGATCTCGTAGCCCTTCTCTTCCATGGCCTTGACCACAGCGGAGTAGTTCTCGGGATCGGTGGTGAT
>UMJR01037275.1_pt1 | contig 15498 bp, 9 predicted proteins | sample 1966121 | NCBI WGS metagenome assembly UMJR01 (sample SAMEA4836155, study PRJEB28245) | human gut metagenome | biome: gut microbiome; material: fecal sample | place: Denmark | collected 2008
AATAACTATTTTTTACATTTTATTCCATATAAAATATTGCAAACCAATATCGTAAGTATATAACCTGCCAAAATCCCACATACTATCCAAAAAAGAAAAGAGGAAAAAACCCCATGGACCACTTCCACACAAGAACTCACAACCTAAAAGGCACCATCTCCCCACACATCCAACAAAACATAAAATACACAACCAAAGTCATGCAAGACTGCAATGACCTGGTACAAAAACAATTCAAAATCGGAATCGACCACGAAATCAGCATATATATTGTATACATGGACGGCTTAGTAAATACAGAAATGCTTCAGGAATCCGTCATCAGACCGTTGCTTCAGGATTCTTTTCCGCAGGAAAGAACAGCAATCAGCCAATATGTGATCGAATCCGCAGATTGGAAATGGATCGATACAATGGAAGATGCTATGACAGCGGTTTTATCTGGAAATACGGTTTTATTTCTGGATGGAGAAGCAAGGGCTATCTTATTTTCCAGCAAATCATTCCCGACAAGAGGGGTACAGAATGCGGATCAGGAAGTGGCGATCGTTGGTCCCAAGGATAGTTTTACGGAGAGTCTGAGGATGAATACGGCATTGATCCGTAGAAGGATACGGGATACGAGGTTAAAAGTGATCCAGAAGCAGATTGGAACGAGAAGTAAAACGGATTATGCATTGATGTATATTGAGGATCTGGTACAGAAGGACATTTTAAATAAAATTCAGAAACAGATGGATAAGATTTGTGTCGATGGAATTTTTGATAATGGAATGTTACAGCAATATCTGGAAAAAGACAGTAAAACTCCATTTCCGTTATATCAGCTGACGCAGCGGCCGGATAAGGTTGCGAGTAGTATCATGGAGGGCCGGATTGCAGTTGTTCTTGATAATTCGCCAATGGTTTTATTGTTGCCCGTAACATTCAATGTGTTCTTTCAGGCAAGTGATGATTATTATAATCGTTGGGAAATTACGACATTCGTAAGAATCTTACGGTATGTGGCAGCGATCATTTCCATAGGGCTTCCTGGATTTTATGTGGCAATTGCAGGATTTCATCCGGAGGTGTTGCCAACGCCTTTTTTGCTGGCGTTGATCTCGGCGAGAGAAGGAGTTCCATTTCCGGTGATCGTGGAGGTACTGCTGATGGAATTATCGTTTGAGTTATTAAGAGAAGCAGGAATCAGACTTCCGGGACAGCTCGGAGGAACGATGGGTGTTGTTGGCGGTCTGATCGTTGGACAGGCAGCAGTTGATGCACATCTTGTTAGTACGATCGTAGTGATCGTGGTGGCATTGACTGCGATTGCTACATTTTCGATTCCGAATGAGTTATTCACCAGTGCGTTTCGTCTGATGAAGTTTTTTCTGATCATTCTGTGTGCCTTTTGGGGATTGTATGGATTCTTTTTAGGATTTCTGGCAATATTTATTCATTTATTCTATCTGGAGAATTATGGAATTCCATATGCACATCCAATGGTTGAAGAAAGAGGAAGATTATCTACAGCATTTCAGGATTTTATGGTTCGTTATCCACTAAAGCGGATGAAATACCGTCCAGAATTCACAAAAGAAGGGGCGAGGGTAAGGCAGAAGGAGGACGAGGATGAAAAATAATTCGCAGATGATCACGGCAAGACAGGGGAATCGGATCATGATCCTTGAAATATTTTCGGCAGCTGCAATGTTTCTTCCACAGATCGCACTACAAAAATCATATCATTCAGGAATTGTTGTGGTGGTCATGGCAAGTGTGATGGCAGGAATTTATTTGTGGATCGTAGATCATGCAGCAAGAGGGGTTTCTATTGAAAATGTACTAAAAAGATATCGTTTTGCAGCCATCATTTATTATGTAAGATTTCTGCTGAATGGAGCTTTTTTTTATTTATGTATTTTGTCTCTTACAAAAAAATATCTTCTTCCAGACAAATCAACATTTTTTATTGGATTTCCATTGCTTCTTCTGGCTTATCTGATAAATCAGGGAGGTTTAACAAAAAGAGGCAGAGTAATGGAAGGAATTTTTTGGTTTGTATTACTACCGCTGATCTTCGTACTGATCTTGAGTATGGCAAATCTTTCATGGGATGAGTTGGCGGTCAGGAGTTGGCGTGGCAATGAGATGATCAATGGAAGCATTTTCGTATTTGCTCTGATGCATCCGATCGAGTTCGTATGGTTTTACCGTGGAGATATGAGAGATGGACCGATCAGGATGCGATCATTTGCAGGTTTGATGATACTTTTTCTTGGGGTGTTTGCAAGTACTGTAGGTTCCCTTGGAAAGAAGCTTACGATGGTCGATCCAGAACCTGTGATGTCTATGGCACAGGGAGTGGCAATGCCAGGAGGGATCATGGCAAGACTGGATCTTTTTTTGATCGCATTTTGGATCGTAGGTGTCTTTTGTGTATTCAGCGGTTACTTATTTTATGGAAATGAAAGTATCAAACATGCATTTTCAAAAGGAAGGATCGTGGGATTGAGTTTGTCATATGGTGGAATTTACGTCATAAGTCCATGGATCATGACAACATTTGCAACATGGATCAGACGGTATTTTTTTGTTTTTATCTATGGAAATCTGGTGATCGGATTGTTTTTTCCACTTATTTTATTTCTGATGTGGAGAAAGGAACAGAAAGATGAAAAAATATAGAGGGTATCTTTTGGTGCTGCTAATTGCATTTTGCATACAAGGATGCAGCAAACAACAAGATGTGGAAGATCATAGGTTTGTGTTGGCGATGGGATTTGAACGGCTCAATGAAAAGAAAGTATTGGTTCGTTATTCGTATGCGGATTTCGACAAGGTACAGAGTGATTCTGGAACAAAAATACCATCAAGGTCGGTGACATTTTTGGCAACGTCCTTAAAAGATGCAAATAAGAAATGGAAACAATATAAAAGTCAGCAGTTAAATTTTGGACATCTAAAAGTCGTGCTTTTTGCAAATGGAAAAAAAGATGAAAAGATCATAAAAGAATTAATAAATGAACCTCAGATCGCGAAGTCTGTTTATGTATTAAAAACAGATCGCAATCTTTCTGATATTTTTAAAAAAGAAGACAAATTGTCGATCTCATTCGGAGAATATCTGTCAAAAAAACTGGAAATAAAGGATAGTAAGAATCTTACTCTTGGAAGGATTTACAGATAAAGGGAAAGAGATAAAAAGTTAACATTGACTTTACCAGATAGCGGTGTTAAACTTGAAAAGCTACACTATCTAGTGTGTAAAAGAAAAATAAAATACTACATCTAGTATACAATATAACGAGTGAAAGATGAGAGAATCTGATAGAGAAGGGAGAATTATGATCAAGGTAATTAAAAAAGACGGAACAAAAGAAGAATTTAATGTACAAAAAGTCGTAGTGGCAGTGAATAAATCAGCATATCGTGCACTGGTAACATTTACAGAGGAAGAACTTGATTTTATCTGCAACTTTGTCACGGAAAAAGTGGAGCAGATGCGCAAGAAGGAAGTTACGATCTCAGATATGCATAATGTGGTCGAAGGTGCATTAGAACAGACAAATCCACTGGTAGCAAAGAGCTACAGAGATTACCGTAACTATAAGCAGGATTTTGTACAGATGTTAGACGAAGTATACAAGAAGAGCCAGTCTATCATGTACATTGGTGATAAGGAAAACAGCAACACAGACAGTGCACTAGTTTCTACCAAACGAAGTCTGATCTTTAATGAATTAAACAAAGAACTCTATCAGAAATTTTTCATGACAACGGAAGAAATACAGGCATGCCGTGACGGATATATTTATATTCACGATATGTCTGCCCGCCGTGATACGATGAACTGCTGTCTGTTTAATGTACAGGAAGTGTTAAAAGGCGGATTTGAGATGGGAAATCTCTGGTACAACGAACCAAAGACATTAGATGTTGCCTTTGATGTGATCGGAGATATCGTATTAAGTGCCGCAAGCCAGCAGTATGGTGGATTTACGGTACCGAATATTGAACTGATCTTAGAACCATATGCCGAGAAATCCTATGAAGCAGGAATCGAACGATACGAAGGACTAGGGTTATCCAGAGAACGCGCAGAAGAAGAAGCGTTGAAAGATGTCAAACGTGAATTTGAACAAGGATTCCAGGGATTAGAGTACAAATTTAACAGTGTATCATCAAGCCGCGGAGATTATCCATTTATCACAATGACAGCAGGAACAGGAACTGGAAGATTTGCCAAGATGGCAACGATCTCCATGTTAGACGTTAGAAGAAGAGGACAGGGAAAAGAAGGACACAAGAAGCCTGTGTTATTCCCAAAACTTGTATTCTTATATGACAAGAATCTTCATGGACCGGGATGTGAGCTGGAAGATGTATTTGAAGCAGGAATCCGCTGTTCCAGACAGACCATGTATCCAGACTGGTTATCTTTAACAGGAGAGGGATATATCGCAAGCATGTACAAGAAATACGGAAAGATCATCAGTCCGATGGGATGCCGTGCTTTCTTATCTCCATGGTATAAAGAAGGCGGTATGAAGCCGGCAGATGAAAAAGATGAGCCGATTTTTGTCGGAAGATTTAACATCGGCGCAGTCAGCCTTCATTTGCCAATGATCTATGCAAAATCAAAACAGGAAGGTAAAGATTTCCATGAAGTATTAGATTATTATCTGAACCTGATCCGTGAATTACATATCAGGACTTATGAATATTTAGGAGAAATGAAAGCCTCTACGAATCCGTTGGCATATTGTGAAGGGGGATTCTTAGGTGGACATCTGGGAATTCATGATAAGATCAAACCAATCTTAAAGAGTGCAACAGCTTCCTTTGGAATCACAGCGTTGAATGAATTACAGCAGTTATACAACCATAAGTCTTTAGCAGAAGATGGCGAGTTTGCATTAGAAACATTGCGCTATATTAATGAACAAGTAGAAGAATTTAAGAAGGAAGACGGAAATCTATATGCGATCTATGGAACACCAGCAGAAAACTTATGCGGCCTTCAGGTAAAACAGTTCCGTAAGAAATACGGTGTTATTGAAAATGTATCTGACAGAGAATACGTGAGCAATTCCTTCCACTGCCATGTCACAGAAGACATCACACCGATCGAGAAACAAGATCTTGAAGGACGTTTCTGGGAATTATGCAATGGTGGAAAGATCCAGTATGTAAAATATCCGATCAACTATAACAAAGAAGCGGTGAAAACATTAGTAAGAAGAGCGATGGATAAAGGATTCTATGAAGGAGTTAACCTGTCTTTAGCATACTGTGATGACTGTGGACACGAAGAATTAGAGATGGATGTGTGCCCGGTATGCGGAAGTAAAAATCTCACAAAGATCGACCGTATGAACGGATATCTCTCTTATTCCAGAGTTAAAGGGGATACAAGACTTAACGATGCCAAAATGGCAGAAATTGCGGAAAGGAAATCCATGTAAAATGCGTTACCATAATATTACGAAAGATGATATGCTAAATGGGGACGGTCTGCGAGCCGTCCTATGGGTTGCAGGATGCACCCACAAATGCAAAGGCTGCCACAATCCAGTCACATGGGATATCGAAGGGGGAATTCCATTTGATGATGCAGCAAAAGAAGAATTATTTGAAGCGATCAAACCAGACTATATCTCAGGTGTCACATTTAGCGGAGGAGATCCACTTCACCCTGCAAATCATGTAGAAGTTGCAGTTCTGGCAAAAGAGATCAAAGAAACATTTCCAAATAAGACAATCTGGCTGTATACAGGATTCTGCTGGGATGAGATCAAGACACTGGATGTTGTGAAATATTGCGATGTGATCGTAGATGGACCTTTTGTACAGGAAGAATTTGATGGAAAACTTCATTGGAAGGGGAGTCGGAATCAGAGAGTTATTGATGTGCAGGAGACGTTGAGAAGAAATGAAATTCATCTGTCATACAACTTATAAAATAAATACATAAAGCAAATTGGAAAGGTGTAGTCAGATCAGGAAGGATCAAAAATGTAAAGAAGCATTGGAACAGATTAAGATAATGTAATATGACAAACATATAGAAATGCAAGGATATCGGCAAGTAATGCAGTATGGTATTTGTTTTTATAAGAAGGAATGCAAGATTCTAAAAGATTAATAAAAGGGATTAAGGGACTGTCATAAAAACATTGTGCTTATATCCCCAAAAAGTTATAATGAAATCAGGAAACAAAAACAGGAAATATAAATAAAACAGGAGTAAAAAATATGGGGAAAAAATTAAAAATTGTGTTGTCGGCACTGGCACTATGTTTGCTGTTCACACATAAGATCTACGCTTCGGAAAGTCAGCCGGCAAGCAAGAACTACACCTATCTATCAGACATTTCATACGACAAAGACAAATCATTTGCGGCAAGTGGTCACAGTATTCATCTTGACGAGAATGATTCCAATCAAATGATTACATTGAAAGTGAATGAAAAAAGTCAACCCTATATCAAAGGACTTTGTGCATGGGCAACTTCAGAGATTGTTTATGATCTCAAAGATTATGATTATGACTATTTTACAGCGGATCTTGGAGTTGATATCAGCGAGCAGAGTACATATTTTAATACCGGAGTAAGATTTTATATTTATACATCCGATGATGGGGAAGAATGGACGGAAAAATATAATTCTAGTACGTTTTATGGGTGGAGTGAAGCAAAATCTGTAAAAGTAGATATTAAAAATGCAAAATATTTAAAATTAACAGCGGATGATAACAGTGACAACTGGTGGTCTGCCTGGTACGATGAAGCGGTCTACGCTAACGCAAAACTAATCAAAGAAGATTATAAAGAAGACACTTCCGATAGCGCAGAGATCAAAACAGTTGACACTTATGATCAGCAATTAAAACAAAATGATCTTCAGGAAATCACAGGAGACTATGAATTAACACTTTTACAGAGACAGTTTGTAAAAAGTGTCGGATACGAAATTTTACAGGCACTTGCAAAATACAGTGATGAGTACAAAGATACCATTTCATGGCTGATGAATGACAAAGAAACACTGCGTCTTTATTTAGCAGGTGGAAAACCTGAGGGAAGTTATTTAAATTCCGTCAAGGTGTTATCAAGATTGTATACAACTTATAAAACAGATTTAGCAAATGACAATATAACAAGTCACGGAACAAAATACAGTGATCTTTACCGCAAAATGATATTATCTCTTTCACTAACAGCATCAGGAAAAAATTATTTCTTCTTTGATGGGACACAGGTTTCAGATCCTGTGACAAGATATCAGATTTATAAGGATCTTCATTTACATAAAGGGCAAGATCAGGAACTGATTGAGAACGAGATTTTTGAGTCACTTACCGTGGAAGAGATGCGTTTTGTTATGAATACGATCATTGATGATGAAGAAATCGTATGGCTCAATCATTATGTAAGAAATGACAAAAATGGTGCAACAAGTCCATATAGTTATATCAAATATACATCTGGATATAAATATACAAAAGATCAATATTACAGCGAAGAAAATTACGACAAATGGGATGAAAAATATCATTTATCAAAATACAATATACCATACAAGAAAGGCAATCCAAAGCTTTGGATCATGTTTGAGGAAGGAGCAGTTTGTGGTGGACTTTCCAAGACAGGAAGTTGTATCTGGGGTACATATAAAGGACTTCCAAATACATGTATCAGCCAGCCGGCTCATTGTGCATTTATTTATTACACACAGGATTCCAACGGAAATGGTATCTGGAATCTTGGAAATAATGTATCTGGCTGGGGTAAATCCGGCAAAACAGAGCATTTAAACACAAGAACGATGAACGATTGGGGAAGTGGAAGTTACACAAGCGGATGGAACGCAAACTATATTCTTCTTGCGCAGGCGGCACAAAATGAATACGATTCCTACGAAAAAGCAGAAGAAATTCTGATGCTTGCAGACATTTACAAGGACGATGATGAAAAGTTAGAATCCATTTACCGAAAAGCATTGAAAACCGAAAAACTGAATTTTGATGCATGGCTTGGATTAGTAAATCTCTATGAGAAGGACGATCAGAAAACAGAAGAAGAATACTATGCACTGGCAAAAGAAATCGCAGAAACATATACATACTATCCACATCCGATGTATGATCTTCTGAATCTGATCAAGTCGCATCTTACTTCAACAACTTACAGCACAAGCTTTACTTTGCTTCAGACAAACACATTAAAGACAGCAGCAAAGGCAACAGACAAAGAATCTATTCAGGCAAGTGCAGTCCGTGAAGTGGCAAACCAGCTTCTTGGAAATGTTGATGTAGAAATTGCAAGCTTTTCATTTGATGGAGATCACGCAGGAGAAATCATTTTATCCAGCCGATATGACGATACAGACGTTGTATGGGATTACAGCTTAGATGGTGGAAAAACATGGACACAGACAGAGAAACACAGTGTAAAATTAACCGAAAAAGAAATTGCATCCATCACATCAGAGAAGGAAATTAAAGCTCATATTATCGGTGCAGACTACTCAGATGATAATGTATTTACGATTGACATCCAAGAATCCAAAGGACTTCCAACAGGTCTTTATGTCAATGACCTGGAAAATCAGTTAATTGGAAATACGGCAGGTTTAGAATGGAAATACAAGGAAGAAGATCAATGGACTTCTTACAAAGAAGAACAGCCAGACTTAAGCGGAGACAAGACATTGATTGTAAGAACAGCAGCAACAGGAGTCTATCTGGCAGGTACAACAAATACATATCAGTTTACAAAAGATAACACAGATGATGCTCAAAAATATATTTCCATCAAACATTTATCGATTGAAAAAGTATCTTCCGAACAAAGCGATAAAGGAGATTACGCCAAAAATGCAATCGATGGCAATATCAACACTTTATGGCATACAGTTTATGATGGTTCTGACAAAGAAAAATCAATTACAATAAAATTAGATGAACCCGTATATCTGTCAGTTCTTGAATATGTGCCAAGACAGGTTGGAACAAATGGAAGAATCAAAGATGCAATTTTATATGTAAGTGATGATGGAGAAGAATGGACAGAAGCAGCCAGCATCAGCGGATGGCTGAACAATGCCCAATCGAAAAAGATCATATTACAAGATTCTGTAAAAACACAGTACATAAAATTTGTAACAACAAGCAACTGGGGAGACGGAAGAAGTTTTGCATCCGCAGCGATGATTAATCTGTACGAAGACACAACAAAAAAAGAACCAGAAAAACCAGCAACCACAGAGGCAACAGGAGTTACAACGACAGAAGTTACAACAGCCACAGAAGTAACTACAACTGAAAAAACAACAGCCAAAAAAGAAACAACATCATCAACAGAGAAAACAACAGAACAAAAAACACAGACATCAACAAACAAACCAACACAAACAACAACAAAAGCACCCGGAAGAGCAACGATCAAAACCATAAAGAAAGGTAAAAGAAAAGCCCAGCTGAAATGGAAAAAAGTCAGCAAAGCAAAAGGGTATATGATCCAGTATTCTACATCAAAGAAATTTAAACGTAGTCAGACAAAGACAAAATATGCAACGAAAATGAATTTGATGGTGAAGAAACTGAAATCTAAGAAGGCTTATTATTTTAGGATGAAGGCTTATACGAAAGGCGCTGGAAATAAGAAGGTTTATTCTAAGAACTGGAGTAAGGTTAAGAAGTGTAAAATTTGATGGTGGTACCTTCTTTCTGTCCCATCCACAACAACCAACATCACCCAGCGATATGCCACTTTTTTTACATCCCAATTTATGCTGTGATAAATCTTAAGTGTATTTTGCAACCCCAAAAGATACAAAATAAAGATGGAGGGAAGTTCATGTTTGATATTCAGGAAGAACTTAAGAAACTCCCAGCGAAACCAGGAGTTTATTTGATGCATAATAGCAAAGATGAGATCATTTACGTTGGAAAAGCGATCAAGTTATGTAATCGTGTGCGTCAGTATTTTCAAGACAGCCGGAATCTGTCTGTGAAGATTCAGCATATGGTAAAGAATGTTGCTTATTTTGAATATATCATCACGGATTCAGAACTGGAAGCTTTAGTGCTTGAGAACAATCTGATCAAAGAGCATCATCCAAAATATAATACAAAACTGAAAGATGACAAAGGCTATCCTTACATTAAAGTAACGGTCAATGAAGAATTTCCAAGAATCATGCTGGCAAGGAAGATGAAAGCAGATGGAGGAAAGTATTTCGGACCTTATACGAGTGCAGGAGCAGTAAATGATACGATCGAGCTGCTTCGCAAGATCTTTAAGATCCGTACTTGTAACCGAAGACTTCCAAAAGATACAGGGAAGGACAGGCCTTGTCTGTACTATCAGATCAAGCAGTGTGATGCACCATGCCAAGGATATATATCCAAGGAAGAATATGCAAAACAGATCGAAGAAACAATCAAGTTTCTAAATGGAAATTATAAACAGGTTGCAAAAATGCTTCAGGAGAAAATGCAAAAAGCATCGGATGAATTGGAATTTGAACAGGCAATGGAATACAGGGATCTGCTGAAGAGTATTGAGCGGATCATGGACCGTCAGAAAATCAATACGTATGCGTTTGAGGACCGTGACATTATTGCAATGGCACAGGATGATAAGGATGTTGTCGTATCTATTTTCTTTATCCGCCAAGGAAAGCTTCTTGGAAGAGAACATTTTCATATGGAAGCAGATGAGGAAAGTTCAAAGGAAGAAGTTTTAGGAGCTTTTGTCAAACAGTTTTACGCGGGGACGCCTTATCTTCCAGGGGAAATCTTTCTGGAACAGGATATTTCAGAAAAGGAGATCATTGAAGAATGGTTGTCAAAGAAACGAGGAGCAAAAGTACATTTTAAGATACCAGTGCGTGGGCAAAAACACAAGATGGTAGAGATGGCAAAGGAAAATGCCCAGAATGTATTAAGAATGGATCGTGAAAAGATCAAACGGGAAGAAAGAAGGACGATCGGGGCAGTTCATGAGATTGAAGAATTGCTCGGGATGGAAGGCTTGAATCGAATGGAGGCATTTGATATTTCTAATATCAGTGGATTTCAGACCGTAGCATCCATGGTCGTATTTGAAAGAGGAAAAGCAAGAAGAAGAGATTATCGTAAGTTTCGTTTAAGAACCATTGAAGGTCCGGATGACTATGCCAGTATGGAAGAAGTTTTGACCAGAAGATTTCTTCATGGAAAGAAAGAGCTAGAAGAACTGAAAGAACAAGGAAAAGACACTACACTTGGCAGTTTTACAAAATTTCCGGATATTCTGATGATGGATGGAGGAAAAGGACAGGTCAATGTTGCACTTCGTGTGCTGGATCATTTGGGACTTGATATTCCAGTATGTGGAATGGTCAAAGATGATGATCATAGAACGAGAGGCTTGTATTATAACAACGAGGAAATCATATTTGCGCCAAACAGCGAAGCATTTTTACTTGTGACAAGGATACAGGATGAAGCCCATCGTTTTGCGATCGAATATCACAGATCATTGCGTGCAAAAGGGCAAGTACATTCTGTTCTTGATGACATCAAAGGTGTTGGACCAAAGAGACGAAAAGAATTAATGAAGTATTTTAAAGATCTTGGACAGATCAAGACAGCAACAGTTACGGAACTTTTAAATGTTCCTGGCATGAATCAAAGTACTGCAGAGTCTATTTATGGGTTTTTTCACGATTCCAAGCAGTAAGGAAATATGTTAAAATAGAGAAAGAGACAGACAATCAAGGGTGCAGAAAGAGAGAAAGATTATGGATAAAGAGCATAGAGTATCAGTATATGATATGGTCAAGGAATTAAATTTAAAAGAAGTAACACCAGAGATCAATTCAAAAGAAGTTTACATTGAACAGGCAGAGATCAACCGTCCAGCATTACAGTTGGCAGGTTTTTTTGAAAATTTTGCACAGAATCGAGTTCAGATCATCGGAAAAGCAGAACACCTTTTTATTGAAGAGGTAGAAAAAGATGTTGAAAATGCGAAAAATATTTATAAAAGATTTATCGGAGCGGGAATTCCAGTTATCGTATTTTGCAGGAATCTGCATCCAAGTGAGATGATGATAAAAGTTGCGAAAGAGTATGGGGTACCGGTTTTGATATCTCAGGATACGACATCTGAATTTATGGCAGAAGTGATCCGCTGGCTGGGAACTGTATTGGCTCCAAGCATTACGATCCATGGAGTTTTAGTCGATGTATTTGGTGAAGGAATCCTGATCACAGGAGAGAGTGGGATCGGTAAGAGTGAAGCAGCTTTAGAGTTGATTCGAAGAGGACACCGTCTGGTATCTGATGACGTTGTAGAGATCAAGAGGGTCAGCAAGAAGTCATTGATCGGAACATCTCCGGAAGTTACAAGGTTCTTTATCGAACTGCGAGGAATCGGTATTATTGACGTTAAGAATCTGTATGGTGTTGAAAGCGTTAAGATGGAGCAGGAGATCAATCTGGTCATTCAGTTGGAAGACTGGAACAAAGATGCGGATTATGACCGCTTAGGATTAGAAGAGAAATACGTAGAATATCTTGGCAATAAAGTTGCAGCACATACACTGCCAATTCGTCCAGGGCGTAACTTGGCGATCATCGTAGAAGCAGCAGCGATCAATCACAGACAGAAGAAGATGGGATATAATGCAGCCGAAGAACTTTATAAACGTGTTACAGGTCAGATGAAGGATTAAATGATATGAAATATTTATATGGAATTGATATTGGTGGAACAACAGTAAAAATGGGTCTGTTTGGAGAAGATGGAACATTAAAAGAGAAATGGGAGATTAAGACAAGAACTGAGGAGAATGGAAAGAACATCCTTCCAGATATTGCACAGGCAGTGAATGATCACAGCAAAGCAAATAGTTTTGATAAGGAAGATGTGATCGGACTCGGAGTTGGAGTTCCAGGAGCTGTTCTTGAGTTTTCAAAAGTTAATGAATGTGTGAACCTTGGATGGGGAAGCGTGGATGTGGCAGGAGAATTGTCAAAGCTTACAGGATGTAAGGTAAAGGCAACAAATGATGCCAATGCAGCAGCCTTAGGAGAGATCTGGATGGGAGCAGCAGCAGATTATAACAGCGCGGTGATGATCACTCTTGGAACAGGAGTCGGAGGCGGTATCATCGTTGATGGAAAGATCATTGATGGAAGCCGTGGATATGGTGGAGAGATCGGTCATATGACTGTGGATCCTTTTGATGATCGTGTATGTAATTGTGGAAAGACAGGATGTCTGGAACTTTATGCATCTGCAACGGGAATTGTATATGAGACAAAGAAAGCATTAAAGGATTTTAAAGAAGCGACTACACTAAGAGACCTTGATGAAGTAACTGCAAAAGATATTTTTGATGCTGCAAAAGAAGGAGATACATTTGCCAAAGAACGGGTAGATGATCTTGGACAGAAATTAGCACTTGCAGCAGGAAATATCGCATTGATGGTTGACCCAGAAGTGTTTGTTATCGGCGGAGGCGTATCAAGAGCCGGACAGATCCTTTTAGATGCGGTCAATGCACATTTTAAGAAGTATACATTTGGAAAAGCACAGGAGACAGGATTTGTACTTGCGACTCTTGGAAATGATGCTGGAATTTATGGTGCAGCTAGTCTGATGCTTTCATAAGATGAAGAGATTTGGAATCCTGTGATATACAGGATTCCATCTTGCATTAATATTAAGAATGGAGAAATTATGGATACAAAGATTGATCAGTTAAAACAGATCATACCAGAAAAATATATTTTAAGACAGGAACCGATGAAAAATCATACAACATTCCGTATTGGGGGACCCGCTGATATTTTTGTGGCACCAGAGAATATGGAAGAGATCAAAGCGGTCAGTCGTTTTGCAAAAGAAGAGGGAATTCCATTATTTGTTTTAGGAAATGGGAGTAATCTTTTGGTTGCAGATGATGGAATGGACGGAATTGTTCTTCAGATTTACAAAAACTACAGTGGAATTGAAGTCCGTGGTAATGAACTTATCGTCAAAGCAGGAACTTTATTAAGTTCTACATCCAGAGCAGCACTCAATGAAGAATTAACTGGATTTGAGTTTGCAGGTGGAATTCCTGGAACATTTGGCGGAGCTGTCGTTATGAATGCTGGTGCATACGGTGGTGAGATGGTGCAGGTACTAAAAGAAGTGACAGTTCTTACAAAAGAAGGAGAGATCAAAACTCTGAAAGCAGAAGAATTAGAGCTTGGTTACCGTACAAGTAACGTTTTAAAGAATGAATACGTTGTCTTAGAAGGTGTGATCGCACTTAAGAAAGGAAATAAAGAAGAAATCAAAGCCAAAATGGATGAGTACGCATTGGCGAGAAAAACAAAACAGCCATTAGAATATCCAAGTGCCGGAAGTACATTTAAACGTCCAGAAGGATATTTTGCCGGAAAATTGATTCAGGATGCAGGATTAAAGGGATATCAGGTGGGAGATGCACAGGTATCTGAAAAACACAGTGGTTTTGTGATCAACCGTGGAAATGCTACAGCATCCGATGTTATGCAGTTGATCAGTGACGTGAAAGATAAAGTAAAAGAACAGTTTGGAGTTACGATGGAGCCAGAAGTCAAACGTGTTGGAAGGTTCTAAAAAGGAGCAGTACAGATGAGATTTGTAATTGTAACAGGAATGTCAGGAGCAGGAAAAAGCAGTGCATTAAAGACATTAGAAGATGCTGGATATTTTTGTGTTGATAATCTTCCAGTGGCTTTACTTGATAAATTTGCAGACATGTTGTTAGATGAAACTGCCAAGATTGAAAATGTTGCTCTTGGGATTGATATCCGTAATGGAAGAGGAATTGGCGAGTTAGCACACAAATTAAAAGAAATCGAGGCAGCGGGGATCAAGTATGAGATTCTCTATCTGAATGCAAGTAATCGTATTTTATTAAAACGCTATAAAGAGACAAGAAGAAATCATCCTCTGTCAAGAGATGGAAGAGTTGAGGATGGAATTGCAAAAGAGCGGGAGATCATGAAATTTCTGCAAGATCAGGCAACGTATGTGATCGATACTAGCCAGCTTCTGACAAGGGAGTTAAAAGAAGAGATCGATCGTATTTTTGTAGACGGAGAAGAAGGGGAACGATTCCAGATTGCAGTTGTTTCTTTTGGATTTAAACATGGGATTCCTGCGGATGTAGATCTGGTATTTGATGTCAGATTTCTTCCAAATCCATACTATGATCTGAATCTGCGACCATTAACTGGAAATGACAAACCAATTCAGGATTTTGTGATGAAGCATGAAGAATCTGTGGAATTTCTTGATAAGTTAGATGATATGATGAGATTCTTGATCCCAAATTATATTAAAGAAGGCAAGTATAATCTTGTGATCGGAATCGGATGTACTGGGGGAAAGCATCGATCTGTTACGATCACGAATAAATTGGCAGAGAGATTAAAACAACTGCCATATTCTGTCAAAGTAGAGCATAGAGATATTATGA
>UMJR01032365.1_pt1 | contig 15350 bp, 16 predicted proteins | sample 1966121 | NCBI WGS metagenome assembly UMJR01 (sample SAMEA4836155, study PRJEB28245) | human gut metagenome | biome: gut microbiome; material: fecal sample | place: Denmark | collected 2008
GTCGCTGCACACGGCGTCGTATTTGTTGAAGATCATGTCGCCGCTCTCGCCGCTCTCCAGGTCGATGACCCGGGCGAACAGGCTCACCTTGTTGTCGGCGTTCAGGCTGCTCCACAGGCCGTGGGCAAAGTCGCCGAGGGTGCGGGGGCAGGCAAAGCGCAGCGGCTCACCCTCAAAGCTGGGGATGGGGCTGCCATTGTGCTTGTAGGTGCTGATGAAGTGGCCCTCTCCGGCCACGGGCTGGGGGTAATCAAAGAAATAGCGCTGCACGCTGTCGCCGTTGCCGTCGGCAGACTTGAGGATGCTCATCTGGTAGCTGCCGTCCGCATACACCACCGCAGAGATGCGGGGGGTGTAGTTGGGGCCGTCCGGCTCAAAGGTGCGGGTGCGCAGTGCATCCGCAAAGCTCTTGCCCCGGCTCATCAGGTCATAGATGGTATCGGTCTGGTCGCCGTTGGTCACGATGTGGGTACGGCCCAGCGTCAGCACCGGGTTGTAGATAATCAGGCTGGGGTCCTCCAGCTTGGCGGGGTCGGCTGCCATGGTGCAGATGCCGCCGCGCTCCGGCACAGGGTCGAACACGCGGTTGCGGCTGTTCTCGCTGCGGCCCATGATGAAATAGCCGATGAACAGCTGTCGGCCGTCCGGGGCCTTTGCCACCGCAATGCCGCGGCCGGGGTATTCGTTGGAGGCCAGATATTCGTTCAGGTCGATCTTTTCCATTGTTGTTCTCCTATTTACGGAACTCCCTCAGTCGTCTTCGGCGACAGCTCCCTCCATGAGGGAGCCTTTGAGCCTCCCTCCTTGAGGGAGGTGGCACGCCGTCAGGCGTGACGGAAGGAGTTTTTACTCGATCTCTCCGCTGCACACCATGGCGACCGCCTTGGGCAGCAGCTTCCACTCGGCCTGCTCCATGACCCGTTTCTGCAGCACCTCCGGGGTGTCGCCGGGCAGGATGTCCACGGCCTTCTGCAGCAGGATGGGCCCGCCGTCGCATTCTTCGTTCACAAAGTGGACGGTGGCACCGGTCACCTTACAGCCACGGGCAAGGGCGGCCTCGTGGGGCCGCAGGCCGTACATGCCCGGCCCGCAGAAGGACGGGATGAGCGCCGGGTGCACGTTCAGGATGCGGCGCGGATAGGCCGCGATGACGCTGGGCCCCAGCACCGACAAAAAGCCTGCCAGCACCACAAGGTCGATGTTGTGTGCTTTCAGCGTGCCCAGCAGGGCCGCGTCAAAATCTTCGCTGTTGTCGTAGTCCCTGCGGCGCACCACGCAGCTCTCCACACCGGCCTTTGCGGCACGTTCCAGCGCATAGACGCCGGGCTTGGAGGCCACCACCAGCGTAATTTTACCATTGGGGTTCTCGCCGCGGGCCTCACTGTCCAGCAGGGCCTGCAGGTTGGTGCCGCCGCCGGAAACTAACACTGCAATGTTCAGCACAGCTCCACACCCTCGCCTTCTGCGATGACGCCCAGACGGTAAGCCTCCGGCTCACCGTTGGCGTGCAGGATCTCCAGCGCCTTGTCGGCCTGCTCGGCAGGCACGGTGAGCACCATGCCCACGCCCATGTTGAAGGTGTTGAACATATCGTGCTCGGAGATGCCGCCCTCCTTCTGCATCAGGTGGAACAGTGCCGGGGTGCGGACGTCCGCCTTGTGGATGCGGGCGCAGCAGCCCTTCTTCAGGCTGCGGGGAATGTTCTCGTAGAAGCCGCCACCGGTGATGTGGGAAATGCCCTTGACATCCACTTCCTCCAGCACCTTGAGCACCGGCTTAACGTAAATTTTAGTGGGAGCCAGCAGGGCCTCGCCCAGGCTCTTGCCGCCCAGCTCGGCGGGCGTGGTGTGCAGCACGTCGGGGTTGCCGTCGATGTCAAAGATCTTGCGCACCAGCGAGAAGCCGTTGGAGTGCACACCGGTGGAAGGCAGAGCGATGATCACATCGCCGGGCTTCATGGTGTCATTGTTCAGGATCTTTTCCTTGTCCACGACGCCCACGGTAAAACCGGCCAGATCGTACTCGTCCTCCGGCATCATGCCCGGGTGCTCGGCCGTCTCGCCGCCCACCAGAGAGCAGTCGGCCTGCACGCAGCCCTCGGCCACGCCCTTGACGATCTCGGCGATCTTTTCCGGGATATTGCGGCCGCAGGCGATGTAGTCCAGAAACACCAGCGGCTTTGCACCGGCGCAGATGACGTCGTTGACGCACATGGCCACACAGTCGATGCCGATGGTGTCGTGCTTGTCCATGATCATGGCGATCTTCAGCTTGGTGCCTACGCCGTCGGTGCCGGAGATCAGCACCGGGTGCTTGTAGCCGGTGCAGTCCAGTTCAAACAGGCCGCCAAAGCCGCCCAGCCCGCCGATGCAGTGCTCGTTCATGGTGCGGGCCACATACTGCTTCATCAGTTCGACCGAACGATAACCGGCGGTGATGTCCACGCCTGCTGCGGCGTAGCTTTCCGAATAGCTCTTTTCCATGGTGTTACTCTCCTAACTTTTTCTCGTCCTTGGGGCGGTCGTTCAGGTGGCGTTCGTGGATATCGGTGGAAAGCACCTCGTCCGGCTTCACGGCATATTCGCCGGTGAAGCAGGCGGTGCAGAACCCACAGTTTGCGTTTTTGGCCAGCTGCACCACATGTTCGGTGGACAGGTAGCCCAGGGTGTCGGCCCCGATGATCTCATTGATCTGGTCCACCGTGCGTCCGGTGGCCACCAGCAGTTTCTGGTCGGGGATGTCAGTGCCGAAGTAGCAGGGATATTTGAACGGCGGTGCCGACACCATGAAGTGCACCTCGGTGGCACCGGCGTCCCGCAGCAGCTTGATGATGCGGGCAGAGGTGGTACCGCGCACGATGGAATCATCCACCAGCACCACGCGCTTGCCCTTGACCGTGCTGGAGATCACGTTCAGCTTGATGCGCACGCTGTTCTCACGCTGCTTCTGGCTGCCCTGAATGAAGGTGCGGCCGATGTACTTGTTCTTGATGAAGCCGATGCCGTAGGGGATGCCGCTCTCCTGGGAGTAGCCCAGGGCGGCGTCCAGGCCGGAATCCGGCACACCGATGACCACATCGGCATCCACCGGGTGTTCCTGTGCCAGGAACCGGCCGGCCTGCTTGCGGGCCTCGTGCACCGAGCTGCCCTCGATGATGCTGTCCGGGCGGGCAAAGTAGATGAACTCGAACACGCACATCTGGGTGTCCGGGCGGCCCACATGGTCGGTGATGCTGCGCAGCTCGCCGGTCTTGGCGTCGGCCACCACGATCTCGCCGGGCTCCACGTCCCGCAGCAGGGTGGCACCCACAGCGTCCAGGGCACAGCTCTCGCTGGCAAAGACGTAGCCGCCGCCGGGCAGCGTGCCGATGCACAGGGGCCGGTAGCCGCGGGGGTCGCGCACCGCGATGAGCTTGGTGGCGGACATGATCACCAGGCTGTACGCGCCTTCCAGCACGTCCATGGTCTTGCTGATGGCCGTCTCGATGCTGCCCATGCGCAGGCGGTTGCGGGTGATGAGGTAGCAGATGACCTCGGTGTCCGAGGAGCCGTGGAAGATGGCACCCTCGTTTTCCAGCTGACGTCGCAGCTCAATGGCATTGGTCAGGTTGCCGTTGTGGCACAGGGCCATGGTGCCGCGGCCGTGCCGCACGATCATGGGCTGAGCATTGGCCCGGATGCGGCTGCCGGAGGTGGCGTAGCGCACATGGCCGGTGGCCATGTGGGCGTTGGGGTTGGCCAGGCTGCCCAGCACCGCCGGGGTGAACACCTCGTTCACAAGGCCCAGATCCCGGTGGCCCTGGATGACGCCGTCGTCGTTCACGGCGATGCCGCAGCTCTCCTGCCCGCGGTGCTGCAGGGCATACAGCGCCGAGTAGGCGGCAGCGGCCACGTCCTCGGTGCCGGCCCGGTCGTAGAGGCCAAAAACGCCGCATTCTTCGTGCAGCGGATATGCAAAATCAGACATTGGTTCTCCTTTACAGTTCGGCGATCTCCGCCTGCAGTTTTTCCTCCTTGGCCGCGATCTGTGCCGCCATGGCGGTGCGCTCGGCTTCCAGCTTTGCTGCCAGAGCCTCATCGCCCAGTGCCAGGATCTCGGCGGCCAGCCAGGCGGCGTTCTTGGCGCCGTTCAGGGCCACGGTGGCCACCGGGATGCCGCTGGGCATCTGCACGGTGGCCAGCAGGGCATCCAGACCGTCCATGGCACCGCCCTTCATGGGGATGCCGATCACCGGCAGCGTAGTGTTGGCGGCAAATGCACCGGCCAGATGGGCTGCCATGCCGGCCGCACACAGGATGACGCCAAAGCCGTTGGCCTTTGCGCTTTTTGCAAACGCAGCCGCCTCGGCGGGCGTGCGGTGTGCCGACAGGATGTGTGCTTCAAAGGGGATATCCAGCGCTTTGAGCTGGGCGCAGGCCCCCTTGACCACCGGCCAATCGCTGTCGGAACCCATGATCACAGCAACTTTACGAACCATAATCCAAACCCTCTCTTTCCACTTCTGACAAACAAAAAAGGCAGTGGTACACCTGCACCACAGCCTTTATTTTTGCGTATTCTGTTCCCATGCCTTGCACGAAGCTGCACGATGCCCCTGACATGCACGAATATTGTTTCGTTCCATGCGACCCGGCAGCGTCTTTTTCATGGATCTCTTCCTCCGCAGTTTCTGTGCTGACATTTCTGCAGGGTGCGGGGCCCGCTCTATGGGGTGACCGTCCCTGTGCTACATACAGTTTACGGCAAAATAATGGCTTTGCAAAGGGTGTTGCGGCAAATTCTCCCTTGTGTTTCCATGCGCCAAAAAACTTTCAAAAGTTTTGTGCAGTTTCGCCATCGTTTTTCTTTTTAAGTATGACTTATGGTCTGAGTATATTTTCCGTAAAATCTTCCAACCGTCTTTGTCCCAAAAGACGTACTTTTCCGCCCGGTTCAGAAGATGATCTTTGCGGTGGTGGCGCGGGCGGCGCGGATAAGATCCGCCGGAGCACAGCACACCTGGGTGCCGATGCGCCCGCCGGAAACATACACTTTTTCCTGTGCGAGGACGCTCTCGTCGAACACGGTCTTGTACTGCTTCTTCATGCCCACGGGGCTGCAGCCGCCGCGCACATAGCCGGTGACCTTGTTGATGTCGGCTACATGGATCATGGCCACGCTCTTTTCGCCCACGCTGCGGGCGGCGGCTTTCAGATCCAGCTCGGCCGCCACCGGGATGACAAACACAAAGTAGTTTTTGCTGCTGCCCTGGGTCACCAGCGTCTTGTATACGCAGGCCGGGTCCTCGCCCATGCTGCCGGCCACATCCACACCGGCCACGGCCACGCCCTCTTCGTGGGCGTACTCGTGGGCCGTATAGGGCACCTTTTCACGTTCCAGAATGCGCATGGCATTGGTTTTTGCTTCTTTTCCCATTTTATCTCAACCTCTTATTTTTTGGGTCAAACCCTCTCCGTTTTGCTATACAAGGCTGCGCGTCCTCGCCTTCTCCGTCATTACGGCGGAGAGGGTTCTCTTGCCATCATTTTACCACGTTCCCCTTTGAAATAACAGCCCCTCCGGGCAGAGTTTCCGGCAAGAAGCTGTAAAAATGCCCCTACAAACTGCTTTTTTGCACAAATTTCAAAAAGTTCTTGACTTCAGTTTCCTGAAGTGTTATCATAGCACCATCACTTCAGGAAACTGAAGTTTAACGTTGCAAGCTGCGGCAAAGGAGCCGGTCTCCCCTGCCGTTTCGCACAGATAGGAAAAGGCAAAGGAGACAAAACCACTATGATCATCGTACTGAAACAGGATGCCCCCGACGTACAGGTGCGCGAGTTCTGCCACGAGCTGGAGGGCATGGGCCTGCAGATCAACGACTCCAAGGGCAGCGATACCCATATTCTGGGCCTCATCGGCGACACCAAGGCCATTGCCGAAAGCTGGGTGCTGGCCAACCCCGTGGTGGAGACCTGCCGCCGCGTGTCCGAACCTTATAAAAAGGCCAACCGCAAGTTCCACCCGGACGACAGCATCATCGACGTGGACGGCGTGAAGATCGGCGGCGGCAACTTTGCGGTCATCGCCGGGCCCTGCAGCATTGAAAGTGAAGAGCAGATCACTTACTGCGCCCAGCGCGTGAAGGCCGCCGGTGCTTCTCTGCTGCGCGGCGGTGCATTCAAGCCCCGCACCTCCCCCTACTCCTTCCAGGGCATGCGCAGCGAGGGTCTGGACCTGCTCAAGCTGGCCCGCCGCGCCACCGGTGCCCCCATCGTCACCGAGATCATGAACACCGAGCACCTGCCCCTGTTCGAGAACGTGGACCTGATCCAGGTGGGTGCCCGCAACATGCAGAACTTTGAGCTGCTCAAGGCCGTGGGCCGCCAGAACAAGCCGGTGCTGCTCAAGCGCGGCCTGGCCAATACGCTGGAAGAGTTCGTGATGAGCGCCGAGTACATCATGGCCGAGGGCAACGAGAATGTCATCCTCTGCGAGCGCGGCATCCGCACCTTTGAGACCAGCATGCGCAACACCCTTGATCTGGCCGGTGTGGTGATGCTGCACAAGATGACCCACCTGCCGGTGGTGGTGGACCCCAGCCATGCCTGCGGCCACGCCTGGATGGTGCCGGAGCTGGCCAAGGCTGCCGTTGCAGCCGGGGCCGACGGCCTGATGATCGAGGTGCACAACAACCCCGCCAAGGCCAAGTGCGACGGCGCCCAGAGCCTGACCCCCGACCAGTTCGATGAGCTGATGCAGTTCGTCAGCAAAGAGGTCGAGTTCTTCGGCAAGAAGATGAACTGAACCATTTGAACCCTCTCCGTCATCGCTGCGCGATGCCAGCTCTCCCGAAAGGGAGAGCTTTTTTGTTTGCGGGGAACATTCTGCTGCCCGTGCTGGCTTTCCGGCCGTTCCCCGAAAGGGGTCGTTTCCTCATTTTCTTTTCCGCAGTTTTGTGTTATACTATAATATATTTTGCAGTTTACTTCTGAAACGAGGTATTTTCAATGAAAGCACATATTGCACGCAACCAGAATGCCGGGGTGCCGCTGGCGCTGGGCTGGAACCTTTCCGCAGGTGACCGCGGCAAGCTGGACGGCATGGCCCCTGCCTTTGGCATGAAGGTCCTGCCCGTGTCCCCTGCCGACGCCGGCAAGACCGTGGCGCAGCTGCTGGGTGAAGTGGAGACCAGATCCGCCCGCACGCTGGTGCTGGAGCCGGGGGCTTACCCGTCCGCTCTGGTGCTGGCCAACTTCAAGGACAAGGACGTGGACACCCTGCTGGACCTGATGAAGCAGGCGCAGGTAAACATCCCCCTCAAGGCCGTGGTGACCCCCGCCAACCGCAGCTGGGTGTTCGGCGACCTGCTGGCCCACCTGCAGGAGGAGCACATCGCCTTTACCGCAGCAAAGGAGAACCAGACCCGATGAAAACCACCCTGTTCAACCGCCTCACCGCCGGACTGCTGGCGGCGGTGCTCTGTCTGAGTGTGCTGGCCAGCTGTGCCGCCAAGCCCCAGAAGGAGCTGACCCGCTACAGCACCATCTTCTATGATGTGTTCGACACCGTCACCCAGGTGATCGCCTACTGCGAGAGCGAGGAAGAGTTCACCAAGCAGATGGAAGCCCTGCACGCTGACCTGATCTCTTACAACCAGCTGTACGACATCTACAACGACTACGACGGCGTGGTGAATGTGAAAACCATCAACGACAACGCCGGCAAGGCCCCCGTGCAGGTGGATGACCGCATCCTGTCCATGCTGGAGCTGGCCCGCCAGATGTACGACACCACAAACGGCAAGCTGAACGTGGCCATGGGCAGCGTGCTGAACATCTGGCACAACTACCGTGAGGCCGCCGAGAGCCACCAGAACGAGGCCGACAACACCCTGCCCACTCAGGAGGAGCTGGAAGCCGCAGCCCAGCACTGCGACATCAACAATGTGGTGATCGACGAGCAGGCCAAGACCGTGTACCTGGCCGACCCGGAGATGTCGCTGGATGTGGGCAGCGTGGGCAAGGGCTACGCCGTGGAAATGGTGTGCCAGGCTGCGCAGGCCAGGGGCCTGACCAGCGCACTGGTAAGCGTAGGCGGCAACCTGCGTGCCATTGGCAAGAAGCCTGACGGCAGCCAGTGGACCGGCGGCGTGGAGAACCCGTGGAACGCTTCGGAGGTGTACACCACCGACTCCCTGTTCGGGGCCGCCATCAACATGAGCGACATGGCACTGGTGACCAGCGGCGACTACCAGCGCTACTTTGTGGTGGACGGCAAGCGCTATCACCACCTGATCGACCCGGACACCCTGTGGCCGGCTGCCTATTTCAACAGCGTGACTGTGCTGTGCCCGGACTCCGGCATGGCCGACTGCCTGACCACCGGTCTGTTCTGCATGCCGCTGGAAGAGGGCCAGAAGCTGGTGGAGTCGCTGGACGGCGTGGAGGCCATGTGGTGCACCCCGGACCAGCAGGCGGTCGCCTCCAGCGGCTGGGAGAGCCACACCCGCCAGTAATTTGCCCCAAAACCAAAAGCCCCCGTGTGTTCACGATGCGGAACACACGGGGCTTTGTTTTTGCTGTGAGTTTGTCGGCTCAGAAGCCGGTCGGCGGGACGTAATAGCTGGGCAGGCCGCCTTTCTGGCTGGCTGCTGCCTGCTGGCGCAGTGCCGAGCGGGTGACCTCGGCCCAGGAATACTGGGTCATATATTCACCGCGGTAGCTGCTGATGGTGGAGCGGTCTCCCCGCAGGAAGTTGTAATAATCGCACTCCACCTTGCTGGTGTCGATGGCCAGCGTACTGCGGCCGCGCACCAGCAGCCCGCGCACACCGGCATCCTCCAGCGTATGGCTCAGGTCAAAGATCAGATTGCGCAGATGGCTGTGCAGGGACGCCGTGTCGGGCTTGTCCTCCCAGAGCACGGCCAGCATCTCGCCGTTGGTGCAGGTGGCACCGTTGCGGTCCACCAGATAGGCCAGCAGCTCCTTGCTCTTGCTGCGCTTGAACGAGAGCGGACGCCCGCCCACGAACACCTCAAAGTTGCCAAAGCACTGCACTTTGACGCCCGCAGGCACATCCTCGGCCGGATACCGCAGATTTTCCAGCACATTGCGCACATCAGCCTCGTTAGCCGGTTTGAGCAGGAAGCCGCTCACAAAGATCTGCAGGGCTTCCAGCGCATATTCCGGATGCTCGGTCACCACGATCAGATTGCAGCGCGGCTGGATCTTCTGGATCATGCGAGCCAGGGCGAGGCCGTTCATCCCCGGCATCTCAAGATTCAAAAAAGCTGCATCCATCGGACCCTGACGCAACCAGGTCAACGCATCGTCTGTGGTCATCGCACTGATATAATCGCAATCCGGTGCCACTCTGCACAAGATACGGATCAGAGAATTGATCGCAAGCTGTCCGTCGTCTACGACCAGAATTTTCATCCATATCACCTCCTGACATATGTAAGCAAATTCCCCTATTCCTTATGAATTTATCACGCAGACGTTCTTTAAGCAAGTTCTTTCGGGCAAAAAAAAGCCAAAAAGCCATTTCCGTCGGAAACTCTCGTCGTGCTTTTGGCACTTTGACGAGAAATCCGCCCCGAAAATGGCAATTCTGACTGTTTTATGGAGTTAGCAGCAAGGCATTGTTTCTGCCAGTCAGCGCATCCGCATCCGGCTGTCCCAGTATGCCGCACAGCCGCTCATAGGCCGCCTGCATCCGGGTGGCCCGGGTAGTGCAGTTATGTGCGTCCGAGGAGATTGCGTCCACAAGGCCGTCCTTCAGCCAGCGGTCCAGCTTCCGGCGCTGAAAGAATCCGCCCTCCAGCACCGTGGCCGCATTGACCTGACAGCGGATGCCGTACTGTTCCTTCAGGCGGGGCAGCGCGCCGCTGCGGGCAAGGCGGGGGTAGCGCTCAATGTGCGCCAGCAGCACCCGGTAGCCGCTGCCGGTGATCTGCCGCAGGGCCGTTTCCACTTCCGCCGCCGCCACATCGGGCACGAACTCCAGCAGCACCCAGTCGGTGCCGCCCAGCGTGACCAGGCTGTGCTCGGCCGCCGCATAGGCCGCAGCCGGGGTATACAGCAGCTCCGAGCCGCTTTCCAGCATCAGGTCGTAGCCCTTTTCGGCGCAGTAAGCCCGTGCAAAATCAAGATGCCGCTGATACACATCCCGCGGAAAGGGCTCCATGCCCGGCGTGCTGTGAGAGGTGGCAAACAGACGGGTGACCCCATCCGCTGCCGCCGCATCCAGCATGGCAAACATCTCTTCCCGCGTGCGGGCACCGTCGTCCACACCATAGACGAAATGCGCGTGATAATCCGTAAAGCCGCTCATTTCTTTTCAGCTGCGTGCTTGTGCTTATAGTACCGGTTGTAGTAGCCATATTTGCCGTAGGTACGGTAGTAATACTTGCGGCTCAGGTAGCTGTCGTAATCCACCTGGTTCAGCACAGTGCCCAGGATGGGGCAGCCGCTCTGCTCGATCTGCTGCTTCACGTCCAGCAGCTCCTGGCGGCGCACATCGTTGTACTGCACAGCGATCAGGGTGCCGTCGCAGGATTTTGCGATCTCAGCAGCATCAATGACCACGCCCACAGGGGCGGCGTCCACCAGCACATAATCCACCCTCTGGGCCAGGGCGTCCAGCAGGTCCTTGAAGTGATGGTTGCTCAGCAGAGCCAGGGGGTTGGGTACATCCCGGCCCACCGGAACCATCAGGGCACCGGGGATGTCGGTCTGGTAGATGACCTCCTCCATGCCCACCATGCCGGCCAAAAAGTGGGAAAGACCCTTGTCGTCGTTGCGGCCGTCCTCAAACTGCAGGCCATACTGGGCGTTTACCACGCTGCGGCGCAAGTCGGCGTCCACCAGGGCCACCTTCATGCCACGCTGGGCCAGGGTCCGCATCAGGTTCATGGACAGGTAGCTCTTGCCTTCCGAAGCGTGGCAGCTGGTGATCATGATCTTTTTGACCGTTTCACCTGCAAAGGACAGGTTGGTGCTCAGGGTGTTGAAGGCCTCGCTGCCTGCATAGTCCAGTTCCGGAAATTTTGTGATCTTCAGCTGTTTCATGCCTTCCTCCCGGTACCGCCCACACGGCGGCGAATATCTTTGCTCAGGCGCTTCATGCGGCGCTGGAAGTTGCTGCCCTTTTTGGGCTCGGTGCCACCCACCAGGGGCACAGAGGCCAGCACCACCATGCCGGTGTACTTGCGGATCTCCTCAGCGGATTTATAGGTATCGTCCAGCAGCACTCGAAGCACCACTACACCGCAGGACAGCACAAAGCCTGCCAGGAAGCCCAGCAGGATGTTCTTGCTCTTGCTGGGGCTGAAGGGGTTGGCCGGTACCCGGGCCGAGGACATGATGGTGGGCTCGTCGGTCTTCATCTTCTCCGCAATGTAGCTTGCGCCCACCTCAGCATACTTATTGGCAATGGCTACAGCCTCTTCGGGGTCTGCATCGGTCACCGTAATGTCCAGCATACGGGTGTCGTTGGCATTGGTCACGCTGAGCATGTTGTCCATCTGGGTATAGGTATAGTCCAGATCCAGTGCACTGATGACCTTTTCGTGCACCTCCCACATCTCAAACACCTTGATGTAGTCGCTGGTCAGGGCGCTGCCGATCTGAATATCCGACAGGTTCAGCACCGAGTCGTTGCGGCTGACCACATAGATGGTAGAGGTGGCCTTGTAGAGGGGGGTCACCAGCAAAAAGGTATAGAGTGCTGCCAGCACCGCTCCTGCTGCGGCGGCTGCCGCAATAAACTTCCAGTGGTCCAGCAGGCCCATGCAAAGTTCCAGAAGATCAATGGTATCTTCTTCCTGCTGCGGCCGCACCTCGGAACGATAAGGTTCCTGCGTTAAAGTATCTCGCTGCACTTCGTTGCTCCTTTAAATTTCCTTGGCTTTCTCCGTGAAAAATGCGGCGTTCTCTTTTTCGGAAGAGAGCGCCGCAGGACAAAGTCGTTCTGTTTTTACTTCCGGGTCACAGCTGCAATGTAGGCCTTGCCTGCCTGCAGGTTGGTCATGGTGGTGGCATCCAGCTCCAGCTGGACCTTACGGACCTTACGGGCCACGCCGTTCACCACAACGGTCTCCTCCACGACCACACCGGCCAGGGGCAGGTTGACGATGTTGCCGTTGGGGGTCTTGATGCGGATGATCACGGCAACGGTGGTGCCGCTCTCCGGCAGAGCTGCCATGGGGACCTTGACGGTGATCTTGCCCATGTGGGTCTTGTAGCCGGAGACCTTGATCTCCTTGATCTCGCTGACGGTCACGGCGTCCTTCTCACTGCCCAGGATCTTCGCAGCTGCATCCACAGCCTTAGTGGTCAGGTACTGCTCCACGCCCTCGCCCTTCAGCTGGGTCTCTTCCTTACTGGAGTCCTCCGTGGTCTTGACCTCCACCTGCAGGCCCTCGCTGCTGGCAGAACCGGAAACGGAAACGTCGGTCTTGCCCGCATCGGCATCGGTGCCAGTCTTGCTGGGCACAGACTCCACAGCAAAAGCGGTGGCGGCAGCCATGCTCACCAGCAGAGCTGCGGAGACCATGGCGCAAACGATCTTTTTCATTTTCATAAGAATATACCCCTTTCAGACCAGTTCTCTCGGCTTTGAGAGCGTCTTTATCCTAAACGTGTCTTGGGCACGCTTATTCAACTTTTTCGTAAAACAATTGCAACACCGCCTGCTGCAACGCATCGGCATCCGGATAAAACTCCATAAAGCCATCCTCCCCGACCTGATAGGTGCCATCCGGTTTGATGGTGTCCAGCCGGGTGTAGTCCTTTGCCGCCCAGGCCTCGTTCACCAGCTGACCTTTGGCCATGCTGGTGGTCAGGTAGGGCTGCAGGGCGTCGTAGGCGTCCACGGCAAAGTTCTGATCCTTCTGCAGTTTTTCATCCAGCTGCACCGACAGCTGTCGGATGTAGCTTTCCTGCCGCGCCATGCGGGCCTCGTTGGTGCCTACACCGACACTGCGGCGGGAGCGGACATAGGTCTCGGCCTGCTCGCCCTGCAGCGTGAGGGTCGTACCCTTGGTCATGGCCGGGTCGATGGCGGAGAAATCATCCTCCAGCGTCACGGTCACACCGCCTGCCAGATCGTTTAGGGTGGAAATGCCGTCCAGCCCCATGGCCAGATACTGGTCGATGGTCTGTCCGCCCAGCAGGTTTCCCACTGCTTCCACGGTCACCTCGCAGCTGGTCTTGCGGCCATCGCCAAAGGCATAACCCAGACAGATCTGCTCGGTCACCGGCTCGTACCGGTCCCCCAGCAGGCCCAACACCGTCACCGGAGTAATGGTATCCCGGTCGATCTGCAGCTGCTGCACCGTCTTGTCCGCGTCATCCAGTACCACCAACCGCAGAAAGTCGGCCTGGCCGGCCTTGCGGTACTCGTAGCTGTCCTGGGTGTCGTGGTCCACGCCCATGACCAGGATCGTGGTCAGGCGGCTCTTTTTGCGGTAGGTCACGCCGTCCACTTCCACAGTCTCCTGGTCGGCCTGGGGCAGCTGGGTGCGGGTCTCCGGTTTTTCTGCCCGTTTCTCCAGCCAGCGGCCCCCGCCGTACAGTACCAGCACGACCGCCAGAACGGCCAGCAATGCTGCTACAGCATGAAAAACCGTCTTGTTTTTTTGTTCTTGTTTCTTCAACGGGATCGCTGCTCCTTGCTTTGGTCCGAAACGCTCTGGGATTCTAGAGCACCTCATTTATTTATTATGCGTCACACTTCCGCAACTGTCAATAGATTTTATTTCATCTTTCCTGTTTTTTTCATGTTTTTCTGTCACATAAACGCAACCGGCCCCGGCTATGGAAAACTACCTTCCACAGCCGGGGCTGGTTCGTCTGTTTTATTTCAGGTCCAGTTCTGGCGGTACGTCGATCTGATCTGAAACATATTTCCCGTTCTTCTTGCGCTGGCGCACACACTCGGTGAGCAGATATTCGATCTGTCCGTTCACCGAGCGGAAATCATCCTCTGCCCAGGCAGCAAGGGCATCGTAGAGTTTGGCGTTCAGGCGCAGGGGCACCTGCTTTTTGGGCTCGGCCATCAGTACAGGCTGCCGCTGTTCACGATGGGCTGGGCGTCGCGGTTGCCGCACAGCACCACCAGCAGATTGGACACCATGGCTGCCTTGCGCTCGTCATCCAGCTCTACCACCTTGTTTTCGTTCAGACGGTCCAGTGCCATTTCCACCATGCCCACGGCACCGTCCACGATCATCTTGCGGGCGTCGATGATGGCACTGGCCTGCTGGCGCTGCAGCATGACCGCTGCGATCTCCGGCGCGTAGGCCAGGTAGGTGATGCGGGCTTCCACCACCTCGATGCCGGCCTCGGCCACATTCTTCTGGATCTCGTCGCGGATGCGGGCCGCCACCACCTCGGAGGAGCCGCGCAGGCTGCCCTCATCGGCCACACCGTCGCCGGTGGTGTCCACATTGGGGGCCACATCATAGGGGTACACCCGCACCACATTGCGCAGGGCGCTGTCGCACTGCAGGGAGAGATACTCCTTGTAGTTGTCTACGTTGAACACGGCCTTGGCAGTGTCGGTGACCCGCCAGATGACTGCAATGCCGATCTCCACCGGGTTGCCCAGGCAGTCGTTGATCTTCTGCCGGGAGTTGTTCAGGGTCATCATTTTCAGGGAGATCTTTCTGCTCATGGATTCGGCACTGACCTGGGCATTCTGGCCGCTCTGGCCAAACATGGCAGCCATGCCGTTTTCTTTGCTGCTCACGTCACCGCTCTGGCTCAGGCGGGTACCGGCGGCAGGGTTGACAGCGGTGCAGAAGGGGTTCACCCAGTAAAAGCCCTGTCCCTTCAGGGTACCAATGTAATCACCGAACAGGGTGAGCACCAGCGCTTCCTGCGGCTTGAGCACCTTCAGGCCGCAGAACAGGAAGATGCCTGCGATCCAATACCCGATGGACAAGATCAGCAGCGGCAAGCCCAGAAGCATCCGGTCTGCACCCAGCAGGGTGATGCTGTAAATAAACAGGGCAATGGATGCCACATAGCCCAACAGGGTCAGCAGCAGTACCGCCATGCCGTTTTTGCGGGTATTCAAAATTTTCTCTTCCATAACAAGTCCCTCCTTATCAGGGTCGGAAGCGTTTCTTTGTGATATCAAAATCATATCACTTTAAGTGGTATCTGTCAAGGCCTCCGGCCCCGCACAACAAAAAAACACCCGTTCTCCGGGGAAAATTCCCCAGAAAATCGGGTGTTTTTGCGGGTTCAGGTCTCAGCGCTTGTACTTGGATGCAGCCTGCAGACGCTGCATGGCACGCTGCAGTGCGATCTGGCTCTGATAATATTCATGCATGCTCTTCTGGTGCTGCAGGCGCTCTT
>UMJR01050587.1_pt1 | contig 14980 bp, 13 predicted proteins | sample 1966121 | NCBI WGS metagenome assembly UMJR01 (sample SAMEA4836155, study PRJEB28245) | human gut metagenome | biome: gut microbiome; material: fecal sample | place: Denmark | collected 2008
ATTCTCCTTCAGATACAGATACTGAGCGGCGATGTTCAGGGCGTTCAGGTGCTGACGCTTGTACTCGTGCATCCGCTTGACCTGGCAGTCGAAGATGGAATTGGGGTCGATGACCTGGCCGGTGCTCTTCTCCAGATAGGCGGCAAAGTTCTTCTTATTGTTCAGCTTGATCTCGTTGATGCGCTTCAGCACGGTCTTGTCGTCCGCATACTTGTTCAGCTTGGAGAGGTTGGAAGCGTCGTGCTTGTACTCTTCGCCGATGGTCTCGTCCAGCAGTTTGCACAGCTCAGGGTTGGAGGCCAGCAGCCAGCGGCGGTAAGCGATGCCGTTGGTCACGTTCTTGAAGGCCTGGGGCTTGAACAGGTAGTAATCGTGGAACACGCTCTCCTTGATGATCTCACTGTGCAGCTTGGACACGCCGTTGATGCTGTTGGCAGTGTAGGCGCAGATGTTTGCCATGCGGACCTGGTTGTCGCCGATCAGGGCCATGTAGTTGATCTTGCCCTCGTCGCCGGGGAATGCCTTCTCCAGCTCCTCGCGGGCACGGCGGTTCATCTCGACCACGATCTGGTAGATGCGGGGCAGGGTCATCTTGAAGATGTCCACATTCCACTTCTCCAGAGCCTCGGCCATAACGGTGTGGTTGGTGTAGGCAAAGACCTTCTGGCAGATCTCAAAGGCCTTATCCCAGTCAAAGCCGCACTCGTCCAGCAGGATGCGCATCATCTCAGGGATGGCCAGCGTGGGATGGGTGTCGTTCAGCTGGATGGCGACCTTGTCGGCCAGATTCTCCAGCGTGCCGTAGGTGGACAGGTGGTTCTGCACGATATCGCCGATGGATGCGGCAGAGAGGAAGTACTGCTGGCGCAGGCGCAGGATCTTGCCCTCAATGTGGTTGTCGTTGGGGTACAGCACCTTGGAAATCAGCTCGGCGCTGGCGTTCTTGCTCATGGCAGTGTTGTAGTTGCCCAGAGAGAAGCTGGACATATCAAAGTCAGGAGCCTTGGCCTGCCACAGGCGCAGCTTGGCAACGCCCTTGCCGTCGTAGCCCTGCACATACATGTCGGAGGGCACAGCCATAACGCTGTTGTAGTTGGTGTGCTGGATATAGTGGAAGCCGTGATCCCAGTTCTCGCGGATCTCGCCGTCAAAGCGGACCTCGATGGCCTGATCGGGGTGGCTCTTCAGCCAGACCTGACCACCGGGCAGCCAGTTGTCAGCGCGCTCCTGCTGCCAGCCGTCCACGATCTTCTGCTTGAAAATGCCGTACTCGTACAGGATGGAGTAGCCGGTGCCGCAGATGCCGGTGGTGGCCATGCCGTCCAGATAGCAGGCTGCCAAACGGCCCAGACCGCCGTTGCCCAGGCCTGCATCGGGCTCTTCCTCAAAGATGCCTTCGATGTTGATGTCGGCATCAGCCAGCACCTTCTGGGCAACATCTTCCAGACCCAGGTTGAACAGACTCATCTTCAGGCTGCGGCCCATCAGGAACTCCATGCAGAGGTAGTATACCTGCTTGGTACCGGTGCCAATGGCCTTGGACTGGAACTTTTTGTGGTTTTCGCTCATCATCTGACGGCAGATCAGGGCAAGAGAGCGGTAGATCTGCTGCTTGGAAGCAACGCTCAGATCCACGCCGTACTCGCTGGTCAGCTTGTCCTGAAGAATTTTTGCAAATTCTTTTGTAGTCATAAGGAACTCCTATCCGCACACACACTTGTGCTGTTTTGAAATATCGCAACAGGGAATCTCTCCTCTTTCCCTCTCCCTGTTACCACAACAAGAACATTATAATCAGTTCTATTCGTAAAAGCAAGGAAAAATGCCGATTTTTGCCGTAACTGACATTTTTATCACAATCTTTCTGGTAAATATGCAAAAAATTCAAAAATAGCACTTTCTCTTGGCACGCATTTATATTATAATAAGAAGTGAACGGCTGTCCCGGCGGGGGCAAAAGCGTGCGCCGGGGCAGGAAACTCGGCCACAAACTCCGCTCAGAGTAATTATTAGTGAGGATACGATGGTTAATAAAGTGAGAGTGACCATTGCGGGCGCGCCCTATGCGATCGCAACGACGGATTCCGAAAAGTATATCGCCTCTCTGGCCAAACGGCTGGATGAGGATATCACCAAGCTGCTGGACACCAACGAAAACCTTTCGGTGACCAAGGCGGCGGTGTTCTGCGCCATGGATTATCTGGATGAATACAAAAAGAGCACCGGCAGCGCCGAGAATATGCGCAGCCAGATCCAGGATTATATTGCCGATGCCGCCAGGGCAAAGCTGGCTGAGGATAAGGTGAGAACGGAAAATGAAACGCTGCGGCGTGAAAACGATGCCCTGCGGGAGCAGCTGGCACGCCTGCAGGCCAAGCAGAAGGCCGACCGGGAAGCAAAGACGGAAGCGTGAATGGGGGCGCGGTGAGCGCGCCGGAACAAAGGGAGTATTATGCCAAAGATCGAGATCCTTGCCCCGGTGGGCAGTGAAGAGATGCTTCGCGCTGCGGTGTTCAGCGGTGCGGACGCGGTATATCTGGGCTTTTCGGGCTTCAATGCCCGCACAGGGGCCGGAAATTTTGATGCGGACAGCCTGAAGGAGGCAGTCCGGTTCTGCCATGCGCGGGGTGTCAAGGTGCACGTGGCACTGAACACCACCGTTTACGGCGGGGAGCTGGCCGCGCTGGCCGCTGCCGTGAAGGCTGTGGCCGAGAGCGGCGCGGATGCGGTCATCTGCCAGGATCTGGCGGTGGCGCAGCTCATCGGGCGAATCGCCCCCGACCTGCCCCGCCACGGCTCCACCCAGATGAGCGTCCACACCCTGCAGGGCGCGCTGGAGCTGAAGGAACTGGGCTTTACCCGGGTGGTGCTGGCCCGTGAGCTGAGCCTGCCCGAGGTGGAGCACATCACAAAGCACTGCGGCGTCGAGACCGAGTGCTTTGTCCATGGCGCGCTCTGCATGTGTGTCAGCGGCCAGTGCTATATGTCTGCCTTCCTGGGCGGCCGCAGCGGCAACCGGGGCTCCTGCGCCGGACCCTGCCGCCTGCCCTTTGAGGCGAACCCGCTGCCCGAGGGCAAGCCGGGCCGTCTGCACCACCTTTCCCTGAAGGATAATTCCGTCATCGACAAGCTGGATCGGATGCAGGCCGTCGGCGTGGCATCGGCCAAAATCGAGGGCCGTCTGCGCACGCCGGAGTATGTGGCGGCGGCGGTCAGTGCCTGTCTGGCAGGCCGCGAGGGCCGCGCCTACGACCGTGACCTGCTGAAAAATGCGTTCAGCCGCTCCGGCTTCACCTCCGGTTATCTGGATGGAAAGATCGACGGCACCATGTTCGGCGTGCGCAGTGAAGCCGATGCGGAGCTGACCAAAAAGACCCTGCCTGCCCTGCGCGAGCTCTACCGCCGCGAGCGCAGCCGGGTGCCGGTGCAGTTCAGGCTGGAGATCGAAGAGGGCGGCGAGAAGCTGACCGTGACCGACGCGGACGGCAACAAGGCCTTTGCCTACGGCGATGCGGAACCGCAGCCTGCCCGCACCGACCCCACCGAGAGCCTGCAGCGCAGCCTTTCCAAGACGGGCGGCACCCCCTTTGCGGTGGAAAAGATCGATGTGGAGATGGACGGCGGCCCCTGGTTCGTGCCGGGCAGTGCCGTGAACGAGCTGCGCCGGGATGCGCTGGAGGCCCTGCTGAAAAAGCGGGAGGTCCTGCGCCCCTGGCCGGTACACGAGGCGGAGCCGGATGCTCTGCCCCTGCGCACTCTGCCGCCCCGCCGCACCCTGCGCGCCCGTTTTGAAGCTTGGGAGCAGGTGCCGGAGCAGGCCCTGAGCGGGGTGGAGTATCTCATCCTGCCCATTGCCCAGGCCGACCGGGTGCCCCGGGAGTGGCGAGAAAAGACCCTTCTGGAGCTGCCGCGCGTGATGTTCGGCGCGCTGGAGGAGGACACCGCCCGCCGCATTGCCGCCACCCAGGATGCGGGTTTTGCGGGCTATGAGGTAAGCAACATCGCCCACCTGCGGCTCTGCCGTGGCCTGCCGATGACCGGCGGTTTCGGCCTGAACGTCACCAACCAGATGGCGGCGCAGTTCTACGCCGACCATGGCCTGAACAGTGTGCTCATCCTGCCCGAAGTCAAGGACAGCGATATCAGCACCATTGCCCCCACCCATAACGGCAAGCCTGTGCCCACCGGTGTGCTGGTCTATGGCCACATGCCGCTGATGGTCACCCGTGCCTGCCCGCTGCAGAACATCCATGACTGCGCCCACTGCAATAAAGCAGGGGAACTGACCGACCGCAAGGCCAAAAAGTTCCCGGTGCGCTGCGGCATGGGCGTGCGGACGATCTATAACCCCGTACCTATTTATATGGGTGATAAGCCCGGTGCGCTGACTGTGGACTACGGCGTGGCCTACTTCACACTGGAATCCCGGGAGGAAGCTGCCGCCATTCTGGACAGCATCCGTGTCCACGCACCTTTTGAGGGAGAGTTTACAAGAGGACTTTATTTCAAGGGAACGAATTAAACCTCTCAGTCTCGCTTCGCAGGCCGTCAGGCTTTGACGGAGAGGTTTAGCAACAACTTATGAGGTATACTATGGAACCGATCACCGTAAACTATAAAGTATTGGACCCCCGGGCCAAGGTGCCCGCCTATGCAACGCCGGGGGCAGCGGCGGCCGACCTGTGCGCCGTGCTGGATGAGCCCCTGACACTGGCCCCCATGCAGCGGGCACTGGTGCCCACCGGCCTTGCCATCGAGCTGCCCGGCCCCCACGCTGTGGCGCTGGTCTATGCCCGCAGCGGCCTTTCCATCAAGCACGGCCTGTGCATGGCAAACGGCGTGGGCGTGGTGGACAGTGACTACCGCGGGGAACTGAAGGTGCCCATGATCAATCTGGGCACCGAGGCCTATACCATCCAGCCCGGTGAGCGTGTGGCACAGCTCTGCATTGCACCGGTGTATACTGCTGCCTTTGCTCAGGCGGCTGAACTGGGGGATACCCAGCGCGGCGCGGGCGGCTTTGGCTCAACGGGGAAGTGAAGCGTATGAAAGATCTGATCCTGGCTTCCCAGAGCCCCCGCCGGAAAGAGCTGTTGAGCCTGTACACGACGGATTTTACCGTCTGCGTCAGCGATTTTGACGAGGATGCCGTGACGGCGGATTCCCCCGCCCGGCTGGTGGAACAGCTTGCCCGGGGCAAGTGCCTTGCTGTGGCCAAGGAACACCCCGGTGCCGTGGTGCTGGGCTGCGATACCGTGGTGGATGTGAACGGCGAGGTGTTCGGCAAACCCCACAGCCCGGACGATGCCAGACGGATGCTCCGTGCGCTGTCCGGCGCGACCCACTATGTGCACACCGGTGTCTGCGTTTCGGATGGCACCCGCACCGAGAGCTTTGTGGATACCTGCAAGGTCACCTTTTTCCCACTGAGCGAGGAGGAGATCGAGCGGTACGCCGCCACAGAGGAGCCCTACGATAAGGCCGGTGCCTACGCCATCCAGGGCCGCGCGGCGGTCTGGTTGGATGCCATTGAGGGTGATTATTACACCATTATGGGCCTGCCCGTCAGCCGGACGGTCCGCCTGCTTGAACAGTTCTGACAGTTTGCGCGGCGGAATGCACAGAAAAATGAAAAATACGGAAAAACTTGACAAAACGCTTGAGAAAACGTTGACTTGCGGCTATAATAGAAACGTGTTATTCTGCGATAGGCGGTCAAACCCTGTGGAGTTTGGGCTGCTGTGCGTTTTGGAATAGACCGGAAATACGAAGGAGAGCTTCATTATGAGTTTTTTGTCAAAGGACGTTGGCGTTGATCTGGGTACTGCTAATACCCTGGTTTACATGAAGGGCAAGGGCATCATCATGCGGGAACCCTCGGTCGTGGCTGTGGATACCAAGACCGATGAGGTGCGCTGCGTGGGTGCTGAGGCAAAGGCTGTCATCGGCCGTACCCCCGGCAGCATCGTGGCAGTCCGCCCCCTGAAGGATGGTGTCATCGCCGATTTCGATATCACGGCAAATATGCTGGAGAACTTCCTGAAAAAGGCCTGCGGCAACAGCATGTTCTCCCGCCCCCGCGTGGTCATCTGCATCCCCTCGGGCGTGACCGAGGTCGAGCGCCGCGCTGTGCGTGAGGCGACCCTCAAGGCCGGTGCCCGTCAGGTCTCTGTCATTGAGGAGCCCATGGCTGCTGCCATCGGCGCGGGCCTGCCCATCAGCGAGCCCACCGGCAGCATGATCGTGGACATCGGCGGCGGCACCGCTGAGATCGCAGTCATCTCTCTGGGCGGCATCGTGGCCTCCCGCAGCGTCCGGATGGCCGGTGATATGTTCGATCAGGCCATCATCGCTTTCATCAAGCGCAAGTATAACCTGCTCATCGGTGAGCGTACCGCCGAGCAGATCAAGATCGAGATCGGCTCGGCCTACCCCATGGACCCCGAGATGACCATGGAGATCAAGGGCCGCAACTTGGTGGACGGCCTGCCCAAGAACATCGTCGTCCACTCTGAGGATGTGCGCGAGGCCCTGCTGGAGTGCCTGGTCAAGATCACCAGCGCCATCAAGGAGACCCTGGAGCGCACCCCGCCTGAGCTGAGTGCCGATATCATCGACCACGGCATCACCCTGACCGGCGGCGGTGCCCTGCTGCGGGGTCTGGATCAGCTGATCCAGAGCGAGACCGGCATTGATGTCCATGTTGCGGAGGACCCGCTGGATTGCGTGGCCAAGGGTGCCGGTGCGGTGCTGGATCATGTGGATGTTCTGCACGACGTGCTGGACACCGATGGAGCTCACATGTAACGATGTAACAGAGGGTGCGGACGGCTCTGGGCTGTCCGCGCCCTTTTGCAATCGGAGGAAAACCCCTTGAAAGACTTTTTCGATACCTGGAAATTCAAGATCCTGGTGGGCATCGCGGTGTTTCTGGTGGGCATCATGGCCTACGCCGGTGCCAACGGCCGCCTGACTGCCGCTCCGCAGGAGCTGCTGAGCGTGGCGGCTGCTCCGTTCCAGAAAGTGGCTGCTGTGGTCAGCGGCGGCGTGGCCTCCCTGTGGGAAAAGTACACCAGCATCGACGACGTGATGGCCGAAAACGAGACGCTTAAGGCTGAGAACGCCGAACTGCGCCAGCAGATGGTGGATTACGACCGCGTCAAGGCCGAAAACCAGGCCTACAAGGCACTGGAAAGCATTCAGAGCCAGCGGCCTGAGATGAGCTATCTTTCCAGCTTTGTCATTGGCCGAGATCCGTTGGATTCCTTCTATGGCTTCACACTGGACCGCGGCACGCTGGACGGCGTGGCCGTCAACGATGCCGTGGTCAGTGACCAGGGCTACCTGCTGGGCATGGTGGTGGAGGCTGAGCCCACCAGCTGCAAGGTGATGACCATTCTTCACCCCAACTTCAACGCGGCGGGCGTGGTATCCCGCACCCGTGACAACGGCATCGTTACCGGCAGCTCCGAATACGCCGCCGATGGCCTGTGCGTGCTGACCAACCTTGCGCGCAACACCCTGACGGAGAAAAGCGACCAGGTGATCACCACCGGGCTGGGCGGGGTGTTCCCGGCTGACCTGCTGGTGGGCGTGGTACAGGAACTGGTGCCCGAGGTCAGCGGCAAATCGACCATTGCCGTCATCAAACCCGGCACCGACCCCCGCACGGTGCGCCATGCGTTCATCATTACCAGTTTCTGAGGAGGGACCCTGATGGAATCACGCCGGAAACGCAGCCGGGGCCAGATCGTCAAATGGATCTGCTATGCGCTGCTGGGCCTTCTTTGTGCTGTTTTGCAGACCACGCCCGGGCTGTTCCAGTTCGGGGCGGCAAAGCCGCTCTGGCTGCTGCCGCTGGCGCTGGCGGTCGCCGTGTTTGAGGGCGAGTTCGCCGGGGCTGTCTTTGGGGCGGTCTGCGGCCTGATGTGGGACTGGCTGGCCGGGCGCACCGTGGGCATGCTGGCGCTGGAGCTGCTGCTGCTCTGCTTTGCCGTTTCGGCGGTGATGCAGCTCTACTTCAAGAATTCGGCCGCAAATTTTGCACTCATTGCGTCTGCTGCCGCCCTGCTGGTGCTCACGTTGGACTGGCTGTTTTTCTACTACATGCCCGGTTACAGCGGCGCGGCCAGCCGCTGGCTGTGGTTCGTGCTGCCCACGGCGGCGCTCTCGGTGCCCGTCTGCTTCCCTCTGTTCGGGGTCGTGCGCCGCATCCACGAAGAATTTAAGATCGACAACGGCGTGGTGTAACGCACCCCGCGCCGGAAGGAGAATCCATGAACCAAGAAGAACGGAAAACCGCCATCCGGCGGATGCGTGTTCTCGTTGCCGCCGCCTGCATCCTGATGCTGCTGTACGGGCTGCGGCTCATCTTTTTGCAGCTGGTCAACGGGGACGATTTCAAATCCCAGGCAACCAACACCACCGACTACAAGTTTACGGTCACGGCGGCACGCGGTGACATTGTGGACAGCCGGGGGGAGCGCATTGCCACCAGCGTCACGAGCTACAACGTGGTGCTCAACAAGCTGCTGATGGGAGACGAAGATCTGGACGGGATGCTCCAGAAGATCATCGAGCTGCTGCGTGCCAACGGTGAGAGCTGGAACGATACTCTGCTCATCAGCCAGCCGGATGCAGCGGGCAATTATACCTTTACCGCCGAAGAGGGCAGCACCAGGGATCAGAAAGCCCTTGCCGCCATGAAGGACAATCTTGGTTTACAGCAGTATGCAACGGCCAATGATGTGATGGAGAAGCTGGTGGAGGACTACGACCTTGCCAGCTATCCGCTGAGCTGGCAGCGCACGCTGGGCGGCATCCATTACGAGATGCAGCTGCAGGCGTTTTCCAATGTGAACAACTTTATCATGGCGGAAAACGTCAGCGAGGCCACCGTGGCGACCATCAAGGAGCACAGCCTCTCGCTGCCGGGTGTGGAGATCGTGGAAACGAGTACCCGCAGCTATGAGCAATCCACGGTGCTGCCCCATGTGCTGGGCCGGGTGGGCAAGATCACCGCTGAAAAGTGGAAGGTGACCGATGAAAACGGCCAGACCACCTACCCCCTGCGCGAAAAAGGCTACAACATGAACGACATCATCGGCATCTCGGGCCTGGAATCGGCCTATGAGGACGAACTGCGGGGCAAGGATGGCGTGGAGACCATCACCCGCAACTCCGATGGGGTCATTGTGGATACGGCCCTGACCACTGTGCCCGAGCCGGGCCACACCGTGCAGCTGACCATCGACAGCCGGTTCCAGAAGGCGGTGGACAAGGCACTGGCCGAGAACATCGACATGATCAACCGGGTCTACAACACCGGCAGCATGAAGGCTGCCGCCTGTGCCGCCGTGGTGCTGGATGTGAAGGACGGCAGCGTGCTGGCCGCATCCAATTACCCCAGCTTTGACCAGAACCTGTATGCCACCCAGTACAGCGAGTACAGCGCGGACGAGAGTCTGCCCCTGTTCAATCGCTCGCTGCAGGGCTTGTACACCCCCGGCTCCACCTTCAAGCCTGCCGTGGCGGTGGCGGCGCTGGATTCGGGCCTCATCAACCGGTATTCCACCGTGTTCTGCAACGGTGTGTACAATTATTACAGCGACTACCACCCCAAGTGTACCCGCCACGGCCACAGCGGCAACATCGACGTGATCACCGCCATCAAGTGGAGCTGCAACATCTTCTTCTACGACGTGGGCCGCCGCCTGACCAGTGAGGTCTACGACGCCTACGCCTACAAGCTGGGCATGGGTGTGCGCACCGGCGTGGAGGTCAGCGAGGCGCTGGGTCACCTGACCAGCAAGACCGACTCCAACTATATCGAGTCGCTGGACGTCCAGGCCGCCATCGGTCAGGGCAACACCGTGGTCAGCCCGGTGCAGCTGGCCACCTACGCGGCCACCATCGCCAACCGGGGCACCCGCTACCGCACCCACTTCGTCAAGGCCATCCTGGACTCCAACACCGGCGAGGTGCTGCAGGAGACCCAGCCCGAGGTCATGGACGTCATTGAGGACAGGGGAGAGACCTTTGATCTGGTGCAGCAGGGCATGATCGGCGTGTCCCAGACCATCCCGGTGCTGGCCAGCTACCCCTATACCATCGCCTGCAAGACCGGCACCCCCCAGCGCAGCGAGGGGTACTACGTCGGCAGCACCTATAAGCACTACACCAATACCATGATGATCGCCTACGGCCCGGCGGAGGACCCCCAGATCGCCATCGGCATCGCGGTGGAGTACGGCGGCGGCGGCGCCCGCGCGGGCAACCTGGTGGCGGATATCTTCAACGCCTGGTTCGCCATGCAGGATGGCACCCTGAATGAGGATGGCACCATCGGCAAGCAGGAGACCGCCGCAGACAGCACTTCTGCTGCCCAGACTGCCCCCGCCCAGACCGAAACCGGCGCGGATGCGGCAGCAGATACGGCCACAGATCCCGCCGCAGGCACCACGGAGGCTGCTCAGGAGACCGCACCTGCCGGGCAGGATGCTTTAGACAATTGAAGAAGGACAAAACGCTGAAACACTGCTTTTGGTCAATTCTGGCGCTTTTTTCCGAAAAAAGTATGAAGTTTGTCTAAAAAACGGTTGTAAAAGAACGGAAACTGTGATACTATGATATATGCAAGAAAATGCCCACTGGCAAAACAAAGGAGAGGTTGACCGATGACGATTGCACTGATTGCGCATGACTCCAAAAAAGAGCTGATGGTTCAGTTCTGTACGGCGTATTGCCGGATTTTGAGCCAGCATAAATTGGTGGCTACGGGCACCACCGGCAAGCTGATCTCTGAGGCAACGGGTCTGCAGATCCAGCGCTTTCTGGCAGGTGTTCAGGGCGGTGATCAGCAGATCGCATCCCGCATTGCCTGCAATGAGGTCGATCTGCTCCTGTTCTTCCGCGATCCGATCAACGCAAAGCCCAGCGAGCCCAACGAGATGACCCTGCTGCGCCTGTGTGATGTGCATAACATCCCGCTGGCCACCAACATCGCCACCGCGGAGGTGCTCATCCACGGTCTGGAGCGTGGAGATCTGGATTGGCGGGATATCGTCCACCCGCAGAACTAAAAACTGGAATAAAACACAAGCCCCCGCATGTTGGCCGGAAAACCAGCGTGCGGGGGCTTTTTGCTTCCCTGTGATGTTACAGGAACGTGACGGTTTCGGACAGAGGCTTGCGGGAGCTGTGGTTGGGCAGGGGACCTGCACCCTCGGCAGCGTGGCCCAGATCAAGGAGCATCACGATCTCCTCGTTTTCGGGCAGACCCAGCGCTTTTGCCAGCTTGTCCGGGTCAAAAAAGTTGACCCAGCAGCTGTCCACACCGGCATTGGCAGCGCCCAGCAGCAGGTGGGTGGCCACGATGGCGGCATCCTCCATGCCGGAGTTCAGCCGACCGCCGGGGTAAGTAAAGGTGTGGTTCTTGTCATAGGCGACCACCAGACAAACGGGGGCACCGTAGCGGCAGGGAGTGGCAGCATCGATCTTTGCCAGCCCTTCTTCGGACTGAACGACGTAGATGCGCTGTTCCTGGGTGTTCTTGGCGGTGGGTGCCAGCCGACCGGCCTCCAGAATGGTGTGGAGTGCTGCAGCGTCTACCTTGCCTGCACCAAAATTTTTGCAGGAATACCGCTGTGCAATAAGCTGAGTGAATTCCATAACGATCTCCTCCTGACTTGGATTGAACGGAACAGAGCGCCGCATACGGGTGCTCTGTTATGCTGATTATACCACACTGCGCCGGTGGTGCAACCCTTAAAAGAGGTCCAACATGTTGTCCAGATAGATCGCCTCCCGGACGTGGATCTGATACTCTGGCCGGGTCAGATAATAGAGCAGAAACTCCAGCACCAGCGCGCTGCCCAGCCCGCGCCCTTCCAGCTTGAAATTGGAAAAGCCCAACGGCAGATAGCGCTCCCGGATGTCCGCAGTGCCGATGAACCCGGGGTTTTCCATCGCCTTGGAAAAGCGGTAGCCCTCCTGCGCGCCGGGGGCGGTGCACCGATGTTCGCAGACCTCCCCCAGATTTTTGCGGCTGACGGCTTCGTAGCAGCGCCTGCGCTCGGTGCAGCCGAACCAGCAGCACTCGTTGCAGAGAAATTCTACCTTGTCCTTTTCGGGCTGGGAGAGCGTATCCAGGGCATCGAAGGCCTTGTTCAGCCGGAAGTCCGGCACGACATACCGGAACTCCGGCCGCCGGACCTCTGCCTGAAACGCCTGAAGATCTGTCAGGACCTTGGTGGTGGAGGATACGAGATAAAGCTCCGGGTAATGCTGCTGCAGGTAGTTCAAAAGCAGCTCGGAGTGAACGATGACCCCATTCTGCACAGTGCCCCGCTGGGCAAACTGCTGACACACTGCGTTGCATTTCCGGTCTGAGAGGTGCTCCGGGCGGAGCAGGGAATTGCTGAATGTGAGCCGGGCAGAGATGCCGTATTCCTGGGTCAGGGCCAGAACTTCGGCGGGGGAGTGCTCCCCGGCCTCCACGCGGCCCCCGCCCCAGATGCAATCCGGCGGCGCGCCGTAGATGGAGCCGATCTCGCACCAGTCATAAAAATATTCCCGGTGCTCCCGGAACAGGGGCAGGAACAGGCGGTAGAGCTCGTAGAACTCGAAGAGCCCGGGCAGGTGATAGTAGGCGGTATGTTTCATTCTCAGATTTCCTCGGTGTCAGAAGGTGCGGCGGTGATATCCCGGTAAAAGATCGCCCAGGCCGCTTCCTCGTAGGGGTGCAGAAAGAAAAAGCCGGCGCTCAGCGGGATGGACAGCAGGATCAGCGGAACGAGGACCGTATCCGCCGAGCGGGTGAAGGCAAAGACGAGAGAGAAACCAATCAGCATGGGCAGGGTGCAGAGCAGCTCCCAGCCCAGAAAGCTGAGATCGAGGCAGAATAGCCGCCACTTGTTGCCGTCCATGATGCGCCGGGATTCAGTGATGGCTTCGTTGGCCGTCAGGCCGGGGTGCTCGGCCATGATATAGGGGGTCATGGCATAGCTGTAGGCTTTTACCACGCCGGGGATGAACAGCAGCAGCGACCAGAGCGCCACATAAAGCCCCTGCAGGAAATTCATGCAGAAGCCGTCCCACAGGCGGTGCTTCTGGGAAGCGAGGTCGGAGAGGGCAGCGTCTCTGCCGTCTGCAAGGTTCAGGTTGAACCGGGCGTAGCCCAGCCGCGCCGCACCGCTCACGATGAAGGTGAACACTGCCCAGGCAAGGATGCAGACCACAAGAACCGCCAGCACGCCGCCGCTGCCGGTGGAAAGCAGCCCGGCAAACCCCGGGGTGTCGCCGTTGGCGTTCTGGCTCATGTTGGAGATGACCCTGTCTGAGCTGCTCACAATGTTGGCTCCCAGCAAACTGGCGATCAGCCCGGCAAACCCCGGGGTGTCGCCGTTGGCGTTCTGGCTCATGTTGGAGATGACCCTGTCTGAGCTGCTCACAATGTTGGCTCCCAGCAAACTGGCGATCAGTCCGGCGAGAACGGCTGTCTTCCATCTGCCGCGTAGGGCATCCAGCGCAAGGGCACGATAATCAGCAGAAAATTTCATAGAGCTTTCCTCCTGTCTGTAATGGAAGTCGTTTGTTGAAAAACGGCAGCTGCCGTTTTATACAGGATACGTTTCAGCCTGCACAAAAATTGCAGCCGGGATTTCTTTTGCAAAGGCTCATCCCCGGGCATCCTGCCGGGTGGTGCTGAAATATTCCTTGGGGGTCATACCGTACTCCTTTTTAAAGGCGCGGAAAAAGTGGTTGTAGCCCCCGAAACCGCTGGTTTTGTACACCTCGGTGATGGGCAGGCCCTGCTCAATGAGGGTGCAGCAGCGGTCCAGCCGGGCCTTTACGATGTAGCGGTGCACGGTCTGGCCGGTCTGGCGTTTGAATTCCCGAGCAATATGCTCCCGGGAGACGAAAAACTCCTTTTCCAGACGCTCCAACGTCAGTTCCTCGGTGAGGTGCGACTGAATAAACAGGAATACCTCATCCAGCATCAGGTGGTGGCGGCTGACCGAAGCGGTGTGGAATTCGGCATGGATGCAGGCACGCAGTGCCAGCACCACGAACATCTGCAGGATGCCGTGCTCGAACGCCGCCGCGCCGAACTGGCTGCTCTCCTGGGGGAGCACCAGCAGTTTCCGGGCAAGATTCTTCAGCAGCATATAGATCTGGCTGTCCGGCCGGACAGCCACCTGCCGGAAGGGCACCACGTTGAAGCTTTTTTCAAAGTCAGTGTCCTCATCCGACAACTGCGCCAGCATCTGGGGAGACAACTGCACCCGGATGATCTCCAGCGGGCCGTAGGCTCCGGCATATTCCAGTCTGCCGCCCTGCCCGGGCTTGAGGATGATCAGATTCTGCTGCTGGGCGGGCAGCACCACCTCGCTGCACCGGAACACACCGCTGCCCCGCATGACCAGAAACAGGTCATAATACGCGCCGGAAAAGAATTCCCGAACAGTGCTTTGTTTAAAAAGATAACGTTTGGCTGTATAATTCACCAAAATTCCCTCCGTGGAACTGTCAGATGCGACAGTTTGTTGTACACAACTGAAAAGTACAACTGTCATAATTGCATAATACATCAATTTGCGATAGTTTTCAATCATTTTTTGGATATGCTTTGACGCAAAATTAACGTATAATGCAATCGAAGAGAAGAGGCTTGTGTGAAAAGCCTCGTGGTTTCATCTGTTTTTTAAGGAGGATAAAACGAAATGGACCAGAAAAAGACCGTTCGGCCCTTCTCCATGAAGGACAAGATCGGCTATACACTGGGCGATCTGGGCTGCTGCTTCACGGAGCAGTACCGCGCCATGTATCTGTCAATCTTCTACACCTTGATCCTGCAGGTCAACCCCTTCCATGTGGGTATCCTGCTGCTGGTCACCAAGATCTGGGATGCCGTCAATGACCCCATCATCGGTGCGATCGTGGACTCCCGCAAGGCCACCAAGGGCGGCAAGTTCATCCC
>UMJR01002781.1_pt1 | contig 14923 bp, 10 predicted proteins | sample 1966121 | NCBI WGS metagenome assembly UMJR01 (sample SAMEA4836155, study PRJEB28245) | human gut metagenome | biome: gut microbiome; material: fecal sample | place: Denmark | collected 2008
ACACCACGATAAAAATCGCTAACAGGTGGTTTGAATTAAATTTTTTCTTTTGCAATTTCATACGTCTATCCTCTTTCATCATCTATCGTTTTAAATATGACTGCATTCCTAAGATCACATGATCTTCTGGCCGATCAGCAATATGAACCGGTATCTTAAATTCTTCTTTGATCCACTCTGCCGTCTTTGAAAATGCTGCCCCGCCTCCAGATACATAGATTCCCTGATTCATAATATCTGATGCAAGTTCTGGCGTAATGCTTTCTAACACTGCTTTTACCTGCACACAAATGTCTCTGACCTGACTGTGGGCCTTTTCTTCAACGATCTGAATTGGTATCTTTTCTTGTTTTGGAAGTCCACTCACAAGATCTCTTCCCTTGATCATAGCTGCTTCTTTATCTTCTATCTTCGCATATGCAAGTTTTAAGTGTCTTGCACTTCGTGTTCCGATCGCTAATTTATAATTCTTCTTTACATAATCTCTGATCCACTCATCGATCTGGTCTCCTCCATATGGAAGAAGTCTGCTTGTTACGATTCCGCCTAAAGATATCACAGAAATCTCTGTTGTTGAAGCTCCTATATCAATGACCATATTTCCACATGGCGCATCGACATCAATTCCGCTTCCAATTGCTGCAAGTATGGGCTTTGGAACTAAAGTTACATCCTTAACCCTTGAAGCTGATTCCCATGCAAGATCTTCAAATGCTCGTTTCTCAACATTCGTAATATCCACTGGAACAGCGATCATAAGACCGGTTTTCCTGATCCGTTTGAAATAATGGTCCAATACCGTTCCTAACAGATATCTCATATTCGTATAATCTGAGATCACGCCGTGTTCCATTGGTTTCACTACATGAATACTGTATGGCTGTTTCTCATACATCGCAAATGCTTCGTTGCCGAATGCTTTTAGTTTCGCATCTTCATCAAATGCGATCATATTCTTTATCTTTAAAAATTCTTCTTTATCTCTTGTACAGATTCTTAAATGTCTGGTTCCAAGTTCAATTCCTAGTTGTGCCGTTTTCATGTTCTGCTCCTTACATCATGTGTTCTTCTCGAAAACTTAAATATGTCTGGTCTCCGATGATAATATGATCACATAGCGGAATCCCAAGAAATTCTCCTGCTTCTTTCATCCGCTTGGTCGTCAGAATATCCTGGCGGCTTGGCGTTGGATCTCCAGATGGATGATTATGGATCATAAGTACGGAAACCGCTTCGCATCGAAGTGCTTCCAGAAATAATTCTCTTGGTGATGCCACTGTCTGATTCACTGTACCAACAGAAACCGTAAGTTCCTTTATAACTTTATTCTTTCCATTAAAAAAAATTAAAATCATCTCTTCCCGGCTTAAATGCCGCATCCGTTCCATATAATAATCTGCAATGGATGCTGGTGAATGAAAGCTTATCTTATCTTCGACTTTCGCACTTGCTAATCGTTTAGACAATTCTGCAATACACAAGATCTGCATCGCCTTTACTTTCCCAATCCCGGGAATCTTTTGTAATTCTTCTCTTGAAGTGTGGCAAATTCCCAGTATTCCCTCATAAAACGGATCGATCGACAACACTTTCGTTGCAAGATCGATCGCCGTCTGATCCTTTGTCCCACTTCTTAAGATCACTGCCAGAAGTTCTGCATCTGACAGCATTGCTGTTCCATTCTTTTCACACTTTTCATAAGGTCTTTCTGACACTGGTAATTCCTTTAATGTCTGATGTTTTTCTTCCATATCTGATCCTTTCTGTCGAAAAATCTCCATGGTCAAAACATTTCTCACATTAAATCTTACCATAACTTTTCACTGATGTATAGAAATCAAACCGTTGTTTTCCTTAAATTTTTCTTATTTTATTTTATGAAATCTCTGGAATTTCTACCAAACCTTTTTCTGCCATTCGCTGCAGGGACATGATGATTCCATATTTGGCATGTGGATATGTAAGACCTCCCTGGAAATATACTGCATAAGGCTCTTTCATTGGTCCATCAGCACTTAATTCAATGGATGCGCCCGATACAAATGTTCCTGCTGCCATGATCACCTGACTATCATATCCTGGCATATCCCATGGGATTGGTGTTACATGACTGTCGATCGGTGATGCTTTTTGAATTCCCTCGCAAAATGCGATCAATTTTTCAGGATCATGAAATTCCACTGCCTGAATAATATCATGTCGGTCTTCTTTTCCATCTGGAATCACTTTAAATCCTAATTTTTCATATAAATTGGCTGCAAAGATCGCTCCTTTGACTGCTGCATTGACAACCGTTGGTGCCATAAAGAATCCCTGGATAAACTGACGATTAACTCCAAGACTGGCTCCTACTTCTTTTCCAAGCCCTGGTGTTGTAAGTCTGTATGCACACTGCTCGATCAGATCGCTTCTTCCACAGATGTATCCACCGATCGGTGCAAGTCCTCCACCCGGATTCTTGATCAGGGAACCTACGATCATATCAGCTCCAACTTCCGATGGTTCTTTTTCTTCGACAAATTCACCATAACAATTATCAACCATTACGATCAGGTCTTTATTGATCTCTTTTACAAATGCGATCGCTTCCCCGATCACATCAACAGATAAGGTTGGTCTTGTCGCATAGCCTTTTGATCTCTGGATATGGATCAGTTTTGTTTTGTCATTGATCGCATTTTTGATCCCCTCTAAGTCAAAGCTTCCATCTTCTAACAGATCGACCTGTGCATATGTGATCCCGTATTCTTTCAGGGAACCTTTGGATTCACGGATTCCAATGACTTCTTCTAAGGTATCATATGGTTTTCCTGAAATTGCAAGAATCTCATCTCCCGGACGTAAGTTTGCAGATAATGCAAGTCCTAATGCATGTGTTCCACATGTGATCTGCGGTCTTACAAGTGCATCTTCTGTTCCAAAAACATCCGCATACAATGCTTCCACAGCTTCTCTTCCAGAATCATTGTATCCATATCCTGTTGTGCCACCCAGATGCATTTCCGCAATCTGATGTTTCTGCATCGCATTTAATACCTTGATCTGGTTTAACTGTGCGATCGCATCTAACGTTTCAAAACGATCTTTTAATCCCTTTTCTACTTCCTGTGCATAGTCGAAGACTTTCTCATCGACGCCCATTTCTTTATAATAGTTCTTTAACTGATCCATCATAGATCCCCTTTTCTTCTAATATTGTAAGCATATATGTTAAAATCTCATCTTCTGACCCAAATTGTGATTTATCTACCATACAGACTTCCTTTTCTCTTCCAAACCAGGTCAGCTGACGCTTTGCAAAATGTCTGGTGTCTTTCTTGATCTGTTCGATCGTATCCTCCAAAGAAAGATTTCCTTCTAAATACTCAAACACCTGACGATACCCGATTCCCTGCATGGAAACCATTGTTTTTTCATATCCTTCTTCTTTTAATCGTTTTACTTCATCGATCAATCCTTGTTCCGCCATAATATCAACGCGGCGATTGATCCTGTCGTATAAGATATCTCTTTTGTGGTTTAATACAAAATAAGCAAAATTATATGGTGAGGTCTTTGCTGCTTCCTTCTCATTATGCTCTGAGATCGGATATCCATTTAATTTATAAAATTCTAATGCACGGATCACCCGCTTTACATTATTTTTATGAATCTTTTCTGTAGATTTTGGATCGACTTGTTTTAACATCTCGTATAAACTGTCGTTTCCTTCTCTTTTAGCTTTTTCTTCCAGTTGTTTTCTGTATTCCTGGTCTCCATCTTCTTTTGTGAAATCAATATCATATAAAAGACTTTGGATATAGAATCCTGTTCCACCGACGATCAGTGGAATCTTGCCTTTTGCATAGATTTCCTTTAGGGCATCTTTTGCCATCTGCTGAAATCTCGCTACATGAAATTCTTCTTTAGGATCAAGTTCATCCACCAGATAATGCTTGATCCCTTCCATCTCTTCCGGCATGATCTTGGCAGTTCCGATATCCATCTTCTTATAAACCTGCATAGAATCTGCGGAAATGATCTCTGCATCTAAGATCTTTGCTAATCGGATCGACAGTTCTGTTTTTCCAACTGCTGTCGGTCCTGTTAAAATTACCATTGGTTTCATCTATTTAAAATCCTTTCGGCATAAGTTCTGATAATCGATACGTTTCAAATCCATCTGGGCTTTGACAGATCACTTTCAGATCTGGATTGAATTCATGTAGAAACTGGCGACAGATCCCACATGGATAAACCGTTTCTTTGTCACTGCCATTGGATGCGATCGCGATCATTTCAAAGTCATGATATCCTTCACTGACAGCTTTGACTGCCGCTGTTCTCTCTGCACAAATGGCTGCTCCATAAGAAGAATTCTCCACATTACACCCGGTGAATACTTTTCCTTCTTTGGTAAGAATTGCTGCTCCTACTTGAAATCTGGAATATGGTGCGTATGCTTTCTCTTTTGCTTTATCTGCAAGATCTAATAATTCCTGATCTGTCATAGTCTTCCCTCCTTGTCTGGTTTCACTATACGATTCTCTTAAACTTCTTGTCTATCTCATATTTACTCATCTTGATGATCGTTGGTCTTCCATGTGGACACTGGTATGGATTTTCCAGCTTCATCAGTTCATCTAAAAGATGTTCTACTTCCATTAACGATACTCTCTGATTTCCCTTGATCGACATCTTACATGCCATTGTCGCAATCTTTGATGCGATCACTTCTGTATCCAAGGTACCATTTTCTTGACTTACCGCATCTAAAAGTTCCATAAATAAGTCTCTTTCCCCGATCCCATAGAGATTGGCTGGAACTTCCCGGATACAATATTCATTCCCTCCAAAAGATTCGATCGTAAATCCTAAACCTGCGAATGCATCTTTGTATCTTGTTAACGCTTCTGCTTCCGTCATAGAAACCGTCACAACCATTGGCGGTTCTAATCTCTGGCTGTATATTTCTTTTTCTTTGAAATTCTTCATCAGCCTCTCATAATTGACTTTTTCATGTGCTGCATGCTGGTCCATGATAAATAACTGGTCTTCGTACTCAATAAGCCAATATGTCTTAAAGAGCTGACCTAAGATCTTGCGGTCAGGTCTTGCCTGAACTGAAAATACTGGATCTTCTCTTAGTGTCATCTGATTGCTGCTTAATTCATCGGTCTTGTATTGTGGAAATTCTTTTTTCTGAGTATTGTAGTTTAAGCCTGCATAAGTCGGTTTCTTTGTATTTTTTGATGATTCGCTGGCTGTTAGTGTTTTCTTTACAGGATGTGACGGCTTTTCAATCTGTTGTTGTACAGCTTGCCCTTGCTGCTCCACCTTCTGAACCTCTTCTTTCCTTCGGTTCACCTCAAATGGCTCAGGCTTTTTCACTTCTTTTGTCTTCGGCAATTCTTTCTTCTTCGGTGTCTCTCTTAATACATCCTGCACCAGATCTTTCTGAAGTAATGCCGCTCTGACTGCATCTACTACAAGCTCGTAGATTTCTCTTCCATTTCGGAAACGGATCTCCATCTTTGTCGGATGAACATTCACATCCAGCAGTTCCTGATCGATCTTGAAATCAAGGCACACAAATGGATATCTGTGTTTCATCGTAAAGGTACGATATCCTTCTTCAATTGCCTTGTAAATAATCGAGCTTTTGATATATCTTCCATTGATAAAGTAACTCTCATAGTTTCTGTTTCCTCTGGAAACATACGGTTTTGCAACAAATCCCGTGACTTTCACATCTTCATTTTGTGCTTCTAGCGGGATCAATGCTCCTGCCACATCTCGCCCATAAATATGATAGATAATGTCCTTTACCTTGCCATTTCCAGAAGTGTAAATCTTATTTTTATTGTTATGGATAAATTTAAATGAAATTTCCGGATGGCTTAGGGCAATGTGTACCATCATCTGTTCTACATACCCTGCTTCGGTTGTCGCACTCTTTAAGAATTTTCTTCTTGCTGGCGTATTATAAAACAGATTCTTTACCAGAAATGTTGTTCCATCGGGTGCTCCGATATCGTCAAAAGCTTCTTCCTCGCCTCCATAGATCTTATAGGATACTCCACTGAAACTTTCTGCAGTCTTCGTTACCAGCTCAACCTGTGCAACTGCGCTGATACTTGATAATGCCTCTCCTCGAAATCCAAGTGAAGATACACTTAACAGATCTTCAACCGAACGGATCTTGCTTGTCGCATGACGTAAAAATGCAGTCTTTACCTGATCTTTTGGAATTCCGATCCCATTGTCAGTTACCCTGATCAATGTCATTCCGCCGTCTTTGATCTCCACAGTCACTGCATTTGCTTTTGCATCCACTGCATTTTCCACAAGCTCTTTGACAACAGAAGCTGGCCGTTCAATAACTTCTCCTGCTGCAATATTATCGATCGTCTTTTGATCTAGTAATTGTATCTTCGCCATAAAATTACTCCTCGTTCTTTAACTTCTCCTGTAACACATATAAATAATTCAATGCTTCCAGCGGTGTCATGTCAGAAAGGTCTTTTTCTCTTAGTTCTGCCATAAATGGATGTTCCATCGTTGGTTCATCGCTTTCTCTGAAGAAACTTAACTGTTGTGCCTCTCCATATGGCATGATATCCTTCGCTCCTGACGTCAGATCATGTTCTTCTAATTCTCTTGCGATCTCTTTTGCTCGATTGATCACGGCATCTGGGACTCCGGCAAGTTTTGCAACCTGTACTCCATAACTCTTATCTGCACCACCTTTTACGATCTTGCGCAGGAACACAATATCATCTCCCTGTTCTTTGACAGCAATGCAGTAGTTATGTACACTGTCGATCTTACCTTCTAACTCTGTCAGTTCATGATAATGTGTCGCAAACAGAGTTTTTGCACCGAGGAGCTTGGAATTGCTGATATATTCCACAACTGCCCATGCAATGGACAACCCATCAAATGTACTCGTTCCACGTCCGATCTCGTCTAAGATCAACAAACTGTTTTTCGTTGCATTTCTTAAAATATTGGCAACTTCACTCATCTCAACCATAAATGTACTCTGTCCAGAAGCAAGATCATCTGATGCTCCAACCCTTGTAAAGATACGATCTACGATACCGATATTTGCTTTCGCCGCTGGTACAAAGGAACCAATCTGCGCCATTAATACGATCAGAGCAACCTGTCTCATATAAGTTGATTTACCTGCCATGTTTGGTCCCGTGATGATCGCTACACGATTCTTCTTGTTATCAAGATATGTATCATTAGAAATAAACATATCATTTGGGATCACCTGCTCCACAACCGGATGTCTTCCATCCTTGATATCAATCGTCCCTCTGACATTTAACTTCGGACGCACAAAATGATTGCGTTCTGCGACGTATGCAAGGGAGGCAAGTGCATCGATCTGTGCGATCACATTCGCTGTTCTTGAGATTCGTTCCATCTCTCCTGCTAATGTTTCACGGATCATAACATAAGTTTCATATTCTAACGCATACAGACGGTCTTCGGAACCTAGGATCGTATCTGCCAGCTGGTTTAATTCTTCGGTTGTGTAACGCTCGGAATTGGCCAGTGTCTGCTTACGGATATAATGATCAGGTACAAGATCTTTGTAGGAATTTGTTACATCTAAATAGTAACCAAATACTTTATTGAACTTGATCTTTAAGTTCTTGATCCCTGTTTTTTCACGTTCCCGTTCCTCAAGTTCCATCAACCACTGCTTTCCTTCTGTTTTAGCACGTTTTAATTTGTCTATATCTTCCTTGAATCCTTCCTTGATGATCCCACCTTCTTTGATCGCAAGCGGTGGTTCTTCAATGATGGAATCTTCCAAAAGATTGTGGATATCTTCCAATGGATCTAAATCTTCTCTTAATCCAGACAATAATGGATCTTTGCATTCTTCAAGAACTGTTTTGATCGCAGGCAGCAATTCCAACGATGTTTTAAATGCGATCATATCTCTTGGATTCGCTGTCTTATAACTTACTTTTGTCATTAAACGTTCCAGATCATAGATTGGATTTAAGTATTCTCTTAATTCTTCTCTTACGATTGTCTGATCGGTAAGTGTTGTGATCGCATCGTATCTCTCTTCGATCTTTTTCTTGTCCACCAATGGCTGCTCAACCATGTTTCTTAGCATTCTGGCACCCATGGCTGTTTTTGTCTTATCTAATACCCATAAGAGTGAACCTTTTTTTTGTTTATCACGTAATGTCTCACAAAGTTCCAAATTTCTACGGCTGGAGCTGTCGATGATCATAAATTCACTTGTCTCATAAGCTTCAATATGCATCAGATGATCCAGAGAACTCTTCTGTGTCTCATGAAGATATCCAAGCAATGCACCAGTTGCGATCACTCCCATTGGATGATCCAAAAGTCCAAGACCTTCTAAATTCCCTACTTTGAACTGACGCTTGATCCTTTCCTCTACCTGTTCTTCATCAAAATGGTATGGCTCAATGCTTGAGATCACGATCGACATCTTGTCTTTTAAGTAATCAAAATCCATGCCGCTGATCAAAAATGCATCATTACAAATGATCTCTGCCGGCTCGAACTTGAAGATCTCATCTCTGACTTTCGCTAAACTGTCCATTGATGTTGTTCTAAAATCGCCCGTTGTAACATCAACAAATGAAATTCCGTAACTTCCATCATTTGCAAAAATACACATCAGATAGTTATTCTTCTCATCATCAAGACTCTGCTGGGAAATATTCGTTCCTGGCGTTACAATACGCACGATCTCTCGTTTTACGATTCCCTTTGCCTGGCTTGGATCTTCAACCTGCTCACAGATCCCGACTTTATATCCTTTTTCTACTAATTTATTTAAATAGGAATCCACAGCATGATAAGGAACGCCACACATTGGTGCGCGCTCCTCAAGTCCACAGTTCTTCCCGGTTAATGTGATCTCTAATTCTTTGGATGCTGTCAGTGCATCATCAAAGAACATCTCATAGAAATCTCCGAGACGATAAAATAAGATACAATCTTTATTCTCTTCTTTGATCTGCATATACTGCTGCATCATTGGTGTCAGTTTTCCTTTTTTAGCCATGGATCTGCTCTCCCATATAATAGAAACCTTTTTCCTCAACTAATTTAACATCTGCCATTGTACCAATCTGTTCTTTACATCCTTTAAAATGAACTAACAGGTTATTTTCCAATCTTCCTGTTAACATTCCTTCTTCGTGCGTATTCTCTTCTTCGATCAGAACTCTCTCGATATCTCCGACTTTCTTCTTGCAATTCTTTGCAGATGTCTCTTTTAATAAGGCAAGAAGTCTGTCAAAACGATCTTTGATCACATCTTTGTCCACCTGATCTTCCATGCTCGCTGCTGGTGTTCCGGAACGTTTCGAATATACATATGTGTATGCACTGTCAAATCCAACTTCTCTTACAACATCTAATGTCTCCTTGAAATCTTCTTCTGTTTCTCCAGGGAATCCTACGATAATATCTGTTGTAAAAGACACTCCCGGGATTCTCTCCTGAATCTTCTTAGCAAGTGCCACATACTGTTCTTTTGTATAATGACGATTCATCAATTTTAACAGGCGGCTGCTTCCTGACTGCATTGGAAGATGCATATGTTTACATACTTTCTTGCTTGTTGCCATCACTTCGATCAGATCATCCGATAAATCCTTTGGATGTGGTGTCATAAAACGGATTCTTTCTAGTCCTTCGACTTTCTCTACTTCTCTTAATAATTCAGCAAATGACATCGGTTCTTCTAATGTCTTTCCATAAGAATTTACATTCTGTCCAAGAAGCATAACTTCTTTGACACCTTCTGATACGACCTGCTTTACTTCTTTGATGATATCTTCCGGCTTACGGCTTCTTTCTCTTCCTCTTACATATGGCACGATACAGTAACTGCAGAAGTTATTGCATCCATACATAATATTAACTCCACATTTAAATGAGAATTTACGATCACTTGGAAGATCTTCCACGATCTGGTCTGTATCTTTCCAGATATCAACGATCATTCCCTTAGAGTCTACTCTTGCTTTTAATAATTCTGCTAATTTAAAGATATTGTGCGTTCCAAAGATGATATCTACAAATTTATAGCTTGAACGAATCTTCTCAATCACATGCTCTTCCTGCATCATACATCCACATAACCCGATCATCATCTGTGGATTTCTCTCTTTCATCTTCTTAACCTGCCCCAAATGTCCATATAATTTTGTATTGGCATTCTCACGAACTGTACATGTATTAAAGATCAGGAAGTCTGCTTCTTCTGTTTCAACTTCTTCATATCCGATCGTTTCTAAGATTCCTAATAACTTTTCAGAGTCTTTTTCATTCATCTGGCAGCCAAATGTGGTTACATGGCATGTGAGCTTTCTTCCCAATTCTTCAGACTTTTTCTGAACCCATTTTTTCATTTCTTCCATATATTCATACTGTCTTGACGACTCGTTCTTTAACTGTTCCATTCTACTATTTCTCCTACTTTATATAATTCATCTCTATTTTTACAGTATCTTTAATTATAACAAATTTGAATTGGTCATGCAATGTATATGAGAAAAACGAAACAACAGAATAAGGGAGCCAGACCAGATTGTTTAGACCTTTTAAAATCTATCGGTTGTTTAAATCTTTAATAAAAATCCAATACCATACAACATACACATTTGTGGTGGTTTGAATAGCGTAGATTATTTGAATATTATAAAAAGACGGATAGGTATCTGAAACCGTAGGAGCTTAGTACATCTGCGTACGAGTCGAGCGAGAGTGCGTTTCAGATACCTATCCGTCTTTTTATAATATTCCACCAATAATTTACACTATCAAACTAAAATTTTTCTTGTCACATTGCTTCGTTTAAAGTAAAATATAAGTAATATTTATGTTAAGTTATTGTTAAGAAGGAGAACTGTCGTATGAACTATACTATCATACTTGCTCTGATGGGAGGCCTTGGCCTCTTTCTTTATGGGATGAAACTGATGAGCGATGGACTTGAGAAAGCTGCCGGTGCGAAGCTTCGCCGGATTCTTGAAATATTTACTACAAACCGTTTAACGGGTATGTTAGTCGGAATCTTTTTTACCGCTGTTATTCAGTCCTCTAGTGCTGCTACTGTTATGGTAGTCAGCTTTGTAAATGCAGGGCTTATGAACCTGTCTCAGGCTGCTGGAGTTATCCTTGGTGCTAACATTGGTACTACTGTTACTTCCCAGCTTGTTTCTTTTAACCTTTCTGAGATTGCCCCTGTCTTTTTAATGGCTGGTGTTATTATGGTATTATTTATAAATAATCCTACCGTTCAGAAAGTGGGAGAAGTTGTTCTTGGATTTGGTGTTTTATTTATGGGATTAACTTCCATGTCAAGTGCTATGTCTGTGTTAAGGGATTCACCTTTGATCACATCTTACCTTCAGACACTGGATAACCATTTCCTTGGTGTTTTATTTGGATTTATCATGACTGCTATCTTACAGAGTTCTTCTGTTACTGTAAGTATCGTTCTTTTGATGGCATCTCAGGGATTATTACATCTTCCAATCTGCTTCTTTATTATTCTTGGATGTAATATGGGATCTTGTGTGTCCGCATTGCTTGCCAGCTTAAGTGGTAACAAAGGTGCAAAACGTGCTGCGATGATCCATTTCTTATTTAATGTATTTGGAAGTATCATCATCTTTACAGGACTTAGCTTTGCACTTACTCCTATCACAAACTTTTTCTTAAGTATTTCCGGTGGAAATCTTGGACGAAGTGTTGCAAATGCTCATACAACATTTAAGATCATTGAAGTGTTATTTATGTTCCCATGTACACCTTTAGTTGTTGCATTAACAGAGAAGATCATCCGTGGAAAAGATGAAAAAGTCCACCATAATGAACTGCAGTATATTACAGAGATTTCCTTAAAATCTCCTGCAACAATGATCCCTCAGGCGAAGAATGAGTTAAGACGTATGGCTAATATGGCACAGGAGAATTTAGACCATGCCATCCACGGATTTCTAAATCAATCCGATGAATTTGTTGATAAAATCTATCATCGCGAGGAAGATATCAATAATGTCAGTCATGCGATCACTGATTATCTGGTAAAGTCCAACCAGCTATCACTGCCTTTAGCCGATCAGAAGATCTTGGGTTCCATGTTTTATGTTGTTAATGATATCGAACGAATCGGTGATCATGCAGAAAATTTTGCTGATTTTACAAAAACAGAGATCAAACATAACACTGGACTTACTGGAGATGCAAAAGAAGAAATCAAAAAGATGTACACTGCTGTTTCCAAACTGTTAAAACTTTCCCTGGAATGTTTCATGGAACAAGATGGTGTCAACAAACCTGAAGAAAAGCTTGCTGAGATTGCAATTCTGGAAGCTTCGATTGACAAAATGGAACGCAGATATCAAAAACACCATATCAAACGTCTTGCCAAAGGCGAATGTGAACCAAGAGCTGGTTTATTGTTCTCCGATATGCTTTCTGAATTAGAGCGTATTGCTGATCATAGTGTGAATATTGCTTATTCCATGAGTGATGAAGATGAAGATGAAATACTTGCTGCTGAGAATGACGCCCTCACTGCTAAGAATTAAATTTGAGTTGAACATAGAATATACAAGAAAGAATCCTACTTTGTAGGATTCTCCGCCTACAGCGGGTCGCCTCAGCGACAAATTTTCCTTCCGCCGCAGTGCGATCCTGCCCGAAGGGTTTTTTTTATTTCATAGGGGATTTCATCGAAATTTCCTATGAAATAAAAAAAGGATCTGCAAACCCTTTTGATACTTTATGTATCTTTGATCTGCAGATCCTTTTTCTTTTTTGCTTTTATAACTCTATCACTTTATAATCTATAGGTGCTACATTTGTCTTGATCACAGCGTTGCTCAAGTTCTTTAACAGCGCCTGTAATGCATTCTCATTTACACCTTCTTTGACCTTGTTGAGATCTAGATTGATCTCTTCTTTTTTCATCGTCGGATTGACGAGAAGTAATATTGCTTTGTTCTCACTTGCTTCTCCAAAGACATCTTTTTTCTCGCTGATAAATCTTAAGATCGCAAGGACATTTTCAATCGGTGCCATGTATAATGCATATCCTGTCTGTAAGACTTTTTCACGGTTTCTAAGGCTAGTCAGTCTCAAAACTTCCTGATAGGTTTCTTTGTCATTTTCAAAAAATGCTCCTCGGTTAAATGGGTCCATCAGTCCATGCATTCCATATTCGTCTCCATAATAAATGCATGGCATTCCTGGGACAAAGAACTGAACTGCCATTGCAAGTCTTGTGAGTGCTTTTCCTTTCTGATCCATCTTTGATGTTATAACATATTCTGCCTGCTGCTCTCTCGATGGCAGATTCTCATTCATTCCGGTTGCAAGTGTTGTCCGAATTCTTGGAATATCATGAGAAGATAACAGGTTCATCAGTGCATAATACAATGGTTTTGGATAATTACACTGTTGGGATATCAAGAATGTCTTCATATCTTTGGCACTTTGATTGCCGAGTAAATAATCTGTAACGTTGACTTTCAGCGGATAGTTCATTGCGCTGTCTAAGCCTTTTCCCAAAGCATATTTACGTTTCGTTCCGTAACTTTCTTTGGTTGTGACATCTTCCCATACCTCACCGATCAGTGCATAATTCTTGAATTTCTTCTTTAATTCGCTTCGCAATCTAAAGATAAATTCATCCGGAAGTTCGTCTGCAACATCCAGACGGAATCCTGATGCTCCAAGTTTTAACCAATGCTTGATCACCGAATCTTCTCCTGTGATAATGTAATCAACAAACTTTTCATTTAATTCATTGACTTCCGGCAGTGTTTCAAACCCCCACCAGCTCTTATAAGTTCCATCTTCGTTAAAGTCATACCAATCATAGTACTTTGACTCTTCCCCTTGATATGCCCCTGGTTCTTCGTAATTTCCCTTTTTGTTAAAATAGACACTATCATCCCCAGTGTGGGAATATACCCCATCCAAGATCACATGAATCCTGCGTTCTTTGGCAAGCTGGCATAGCCGCTTAAAATCTTCGTTATTTCCAAGGAATGGATCGACTTTCTTATAATCTGATGTATTATAGCGGTGGTTTGATGCTGCTTCTCCGATCGGATTCAGATAAATACAACTGATCCCCAATCGTTTCAGATCATCAAGTTTGGATATGATTCCCTCAATATCTCCACCAAAATAATCACATGGATCATAAAATTCTTTTCCCGGAAGTGGTCCAAATACTGGCTGTTCTTCCCAGTCATCATGCAGATAGACCGTTCTTCCCATACTTTCATGATATGCTTTCCCACGTTTCATATTTTCTTTGTTTCCCTGACAGAAACGATCTGGGAAAATCTGATACATGATTCCTTTTGACATCCACCTTGGGGTATCAAAATCTTCTTCATATACGGTGATCTGAAAACTATCCGGGTTGTCATCAACGATTATTCCTTCTCCTTGTGTCTTCCCATGTCTGGCTCCATAAAAATAACATTTCCCATGTTCCCAGATTCTGAAATAATACCAGACAACACCTGCTTCACTGGTCATCTTTATGTGTTCTTCCATGCAGTCTTTTTTTCGTTTCATCTCATACTCCCGGTGAAAACTTTCAGAATACATGATGATCTCTGCCTTATTGACTTCCTGCCCTACATCATACAGGCGGATCATCATCTCGCTTCCACATGTGACTGCACCTACGGGAGTTCTGTATTTTTCTACTGACGCGTTATGAATCATAATTTAATCTCATCTTTTTTTGTAACTCTTATTTTACTGGTTTCAGATTCCAGATTTTTTCATTATATTGTTCAATCGTTCGATCTGATGAAAAATATCCGGATTTTGCTGTATTAACAATTGCTTTTTTAATCCATTCATCCTTATGATCGACATACAAATGATATACTTT
>UMJR01027110.1_pt1 | contig 14798 bp, 9 predicted proteins | sample 1966121 | NCBI WGS metagenome assembly UMJR01 (sample SAMEA4836155, study PRJEB28245) | human gut metagenome | biome: gut microbiome; material: fecal sample | place: Denmark | collected 2008
TGGTTGTGGGGCAGGTACTCGCTGTCTCCGCCGCCGAACGCGAACTGCAGCACCTTCATGCCCGGGAAGGTGCTGTCTGCCAGCAGCTCCCGCACACTGGGGAACAGCTCACCCAGATCCTCGGCGATGATGGGCAGCTTGCCCAGCGCACCTTCCAGCGCGTTGAACAGCTCCATCCGGGGGCCGGTCTCCCACTTGCCGGTCTTGGCGGTAGTGCTGTCTGCCGGGATGGCCCAGTAGGTGTCAAAACCACGGAAGTGGTCGATGCGGAGCAGGTCATAGATGCCCAGCGCATGGCGGACACGCTGGATCCACCAGGCATAGCCGGTCTGCTTATGGTAGGGCCAGTTGTACAGCGGGTTGCCCCAGAGCTGGCCTTCTGCCGAGAAGTAATCCGGCGGGCAGCCTGCCACCCGGGCAAAGCCGCCGTCTTCATCCAGCTCAAACAGCGGGCCGCCCACCCAGGCATCCACGGAATCTGCCGAGACATAGATGGGGATATCGCCCAGGATCTGCACGTTGTTGGCGTTGGCGTAAGCTTTCAGCTTCTTCCACTGGATGCTGAACTCGTACTGCAGAAACTTCCAGAAGCCGATCTCTTCCTCGTTCTCTGCCTTAAAAGCTTCCAGCGCCCGCGGCTCCCGCTTGCGGTACTCCCGGGGCCACTGGGTCCAGCTCTTCATGCCGTTGGCGGTCTTGAGGGCCATGTAGAGGGCATAATCCTCCAGCCAGCCCTCGTTTTCCAGCGTGAAGGCATAGTACGCATCCGGATAGTAATGGGCACAGCCGTGCTGGCCCGCACACTGCCTGCGCCAGGCGGCATAGGCGGCACGCAGGACCTTGTAGCGGCTGGTGTACAGGGTGCCGTAATCCACGTTCAGCGGGTCCTTGCCCCAAGGCTCGGCCTTGAGCTGGGCGGCTGTCAGCAGCCCCTCGGCTTTCAGAGCATCCAGATCAATGAAATAGGGGTTGCCCGCAAAGGCAGAGCAACTCTGGTAGGGGCTGTCCCCATAGCCCGTGGGGCTCAGGGGCAGGATCTGCCAGATCTTCTGGCCTGCCGCCGCAAGGAAATCCACAAATTTTTCTGCCTTTTTGCCAAAGCAGCCGATCCCGTAGGGGCCGGGCAGGCTGGACACCGGCATCAGAATACCACTTTCACGCATTGTAAATCCTTCCTCGTCTCAAACTTTTTGCTGGGGCTTGTCTGTTTTCTATCATAACATAACCGCAGACTATTTTCCACAGGCAAAAAACGTGGTATACTTGTTTTTATATTAGGAGGTGCTTATGCAGCCAACCGAAAAATACTATGAACACGATGCCTACCGCCGGGAGGCGGTGGGGCATATTTTAGCCGCAGAGCCGGACAGCCGGACCGGCGGCGGGCGCATCGCGCTGGACGGCACGGTGTTCTACCCCGAGGGCGGCGGCCAGCCTGCCGACCGGGGCACCCTGACCCTTGCCGACGGCACGGTGCTGACCGTCACCGATGTCCACGAGCAGGCGGATGTCATCTGGCACATGGTCACTTCCCTGCCCGCCGGGGCGGTGCCCGGGGCCGAAGCGGCACAGGCCATCGACTGGGCGTGGCGGTTCGATAAGATGCAGCAACACACCGGCGAGCACATCCTCTCCGGCATCCTGCACAGCATGTTCGGGGCCGAGAACGTGGGCTTCCACATCGGCTCCGATGCCGTGCGGATGGACACGAACATCCCCATCTCCGCCGAGGGGCTGAAAGCGGCCGAGACTGCCGCCAACCGCATCATCTGGGAGAATGTTCCGGTGAACATCACCTACCCCACCCGGGAGGAGCTGGCCGCCCTGACCTACCGCTCCAAAAAGGAGATCGAGGGGCAGGTGCGGATCGTGACCATCCCCGGGGCGGATGTCTGTGCCTGCTGCGGCACCCACACCGCCTTTACCGGCGCGGTGGGCCAGATCAAGATCCTGGCCGCTGAAAACTATAAGGGCGGCGTGCGCCTGAGCATCGTCTGCGGCGGGCGCGCGCTGGAAGCCGCACAGGCCATGCGGGCGCGGCAGGCAGAGATCGGTGCCCTGCTCAGCGCCAAGGCCAGCGAGACGGCCAACGCTGTGCACCGGGTGTATGACGAGTACACCGCCCTGAAATTCACCCACTTCGGGCTGTGCAGCCAGCTCTTTGATGCGCTGGCCGCGCAGGTAACGCCCGGTGCGGATGCTATCCGCATCGTGCCGGGGCTGGACCCGGACGGCCTGCACCGGCTGGCTGTCCGCCTGACCGAAGCCACCACCGGCCTGTGCGCAGCCCTGACCCCCAGCGAAAAGGGCACCGGCTACTGCCTTGCCCAGGCGGGCGGTGATGTCCGCGCCCTGACCAAAGCCCTGAACGCCGCCCTCAATGGCCGCGGCGGCGGCAAGCCCGGCATCTGTCAGGGAAGCTGCGCCGCAGAGCCGGAACAGGTGGAAGAATTTTTGCGGAAGCAAGACCGGTAAGCATCCTCGCCCTCTCCGTCTTTGCTTCGCAAAGCCACCTCTCCCAAAGGGAGAGGCTTTGGCAGTGCGAAAAACCATCCGTTTTTGCCAAAGGCTCCCCCTTTGGGGGAGCTGGCGCGTCAGCGCCTGAGAGGGCGAGCCACGTTAATTTTAAGGAGAATTACAAACTATGAGAATGCGTTTCAAACCCTACGCCCACGATGAGCTGATGGCCGCCGATTTCCACGTCCACGAGCCCCTGATCTGGGGCGGCAAGTGGCACGCACAGTATGCCCGCCCGGAGCAGCCCTTTGTGCTGGAACTGGGCTGCGGCAAGGGCGGCTTTATCTCCCAGCTGGCCTGCGCCCACCCGGAGAACAACTATCTGGGCATCGACATCACCGACAAGGTGCTGATCCTTGCCAAGCGCAAGATCGAGGCCGCTTACACCGAGGCAGGCCGCCCCATCGACAACGTGAAGATCATGAGCACCGACATCGAGCGCATCAAGGGCGTGCTCACCGCCCAGGATACCGTCAGCCGCATCTATATCAACTTCTGCAACCCGTGGAGCAAGAACGCTTCCTCCAACAAGCACCGGCTCACCTATCCCCGCCAGCTCATCCAGTACCGCGAATTCCTGAAGGACGGCGGCGAGATCTACTTCAAGACCGATGACGACGACCTGTTCCGCGACAGCCTGGAGTACTTCCCCGCTTCCGGCTACGAGATCACCTGGAAGACCTTTGACCTGCACGAAAACGAGCCGGAGTGGAACATCCGCACCGAGCACGAGGGGATGTTCACCGAGATGGGCATCAAGATCAAGGCCCTGATCGCCAAAAAGCTGCCCGGCGATGCCGCCGTGACCTGGATCGAACCCAAGGTCCTGAAAAAGAGGAAGGCTGCGGAGGAAGCCGCTGCCGCCGCAAAGGAGGAGTAAGATGTCCTTTTTTGTCAACACCATGGTCTGCGGCTTTTCGCTGTATCAGATCCTGGCGTTTTTCCTGATCTACTCCTGCCTGGGCTGGTGCCTGGAGGTCATCTATGCCGCCGTTTCCACCGGCCAGCTGGTGAACCGCGGCTTTCTGAACGGCCCGGTCTGCCCCATCTACGGCTTTGGCATGATCATTGTGCTGTTCACCCTTTCGCCGCTGGCAGACAACCTGCTGCTGCTCTATCTCGGCGGCGTGATCCTGCCCAGCGTATTGGAGCTGGTGGGCGGCTGGGCGCTCTACAAGCTCTACCACACCCGGTGGTGGGATTACAGCGACTTCCCCTTCAACATCGGCGGATATATCTGCCTGGAGTTCTCCCTTTTGTGGGGCGTTGGCACCGTTGTGGTGATGAAGGCCGTTCACCCCGTGATCGCGGGCTTTGTGGAGATGGTCCCCCAGATGGTGGGCTTTGTCCTCATGTGCATCCTGTACGCCTGCTACGCCGCCGACGTGGTGGTGACCGCCTTTGCGGCCTCTGACCTGGCCCGTGAGCTGGATGCTCTGGAAAAGGTGGCCGACAGTATGCACGCCGTGTCCGATGCCATGACCGAGCTGCTGGGCACCACCGCCATGGACGTGGACCAGAAGATGGACGAGAGCCGCCTGCAGCTCAAGCTGGCAGCTGCCGAGGCCCGGGACAATGCCGCCAAACTGAGCCCCCGGGATGCCGCTGCCGCCCTGCGCGCCAAGGCCGACGAGGCCATGGAGGCTGCCCGCAAGTCCTCCCAGGAGGCCCGGCTCAATGCCTCTGAGGCCGCCGCTGCCGTCAAGCTGGCCGCCAAGGGCACCGCAGAGCGCACGGCAGAGCTGCTCCGTCTGGAACAGCTGGCCGAAGAACTGCAGGCCCGCAGCGAGGAGATGCGCGCCCGCACCCGGAGCTCCAAGTACTTTGGCAAGGGCCGTATGCTCCGCGCTTACCCCAAGCTGCGCCACGGCGAAAAGCACCGCTCTCTGGACGAGCTGCGGGAGCGCCTGAAGTACGAGCGCAGGCACTGACCCTGCCCGCTGCAGCAACCCCAAATGCCCCTGACCGGCTTCTTTCGGTCAGGGGCATTTTTCCTGCGCTGCATTCTCCATAAAATCAGGCAGATCTTGTTCTGCTGCACGCTTTTGTTCTCATTCTGTTTTCAACATTATACGTTCCTTTTTTGTACACTCTTCCAAATCTATTTTCGTCATATTGACAAAAAAAAAAAAGAGTATTTTATCCTGTGCAATATGCTATTCCTGCTAAAAACTGAAGAATCGGCAAGCCAGTCGAAAGGCTGCGACGCAAAGCTACAAGGGCCTGTAATATGGCAGCCAGCCGCACATTATTCTCTCCGGGTAAGGTAATCCGAAACCTTGCACCTCCTTGTGAAGATGCGTCGGCTTCCCTTCAGGAGAGCGAGCGCGCAGCGGGTCTACAAGGGTTCAGAGCGTCGTACCAGCCGTTTGGCCGGTGCGGCGCTCTTTTGTTTTGGTTGAAATAGAGAGAGTTTTTGGGAATATCATGGAAAAGGAGTAAAAAATTATGAAACCTAAGCGTTTGATCAGCTTATTGGTTGCGGTCTGCATGATGATCACCATGCTGCCCCTGTCGGCAGTCACAGCATTTGCGGCAGACACGTCAACTGTACGTACAGCCATCGTTGACGGTTACAAGTATGAATATACGATAAATACAGAAGACGATACTGCAACCATCAAATATTTTCGTGGCCCTGTTGATTCAGAAGGCAATGTTGATTCAGCAAACAATGGCCCCTACGACATCGACATACCCTCAGAGTTGGACCACCACCCTGTAACCGGTTTGGGAGCATATTCATTTTCCGGCTATGCGAGTGCTTCTCCCTACCCCCACAACTCGTACCAAATTGGTCGCAACATTCGCTCCGTCGACATTCCACAAGGCGTTACTTCCATCGGCAATCATGCCTTTTTTGATTGCTTTGATCTGGAGAACATCACCATTCCACAAAGCGTTACTTCCATCGGAGACGTAGCCTTTGGTTGTTGTAAGTTTACAACGCTTTCGTTAGGTGAGAATATTGAGACGATCGGCGGGGGTGCCTTTTGGCATTGCTCCAACCTGAGCGAGATCACCATCCCGGAAAATGTAAAAGAAATTAAAAACGGGTACAGTGAGAATATTTACTATCGCAAAACCTTTGAAGGTTGCTCCCATCTGAAATGCATTATACTCCCTGCTGGATTTAAGTCTTTCGAAGCCAGTCTGAGAGATTGTCCGACTGATTGTGTCATCTACTACAACAACGACTGGGACCACGCAAAAGATCTGCTTGCAGACAATGATAACAGTTGGTACCTTTATAATGACAATGGTAAACTGAAAAACCGCAATTTTCTTTACCTCTGCAAGGTGACCTTTGATGCCAATGGCGGCGACCTGACCGGCAACCTGACCAACTACCTGACCGATAACCTGACCGACCACGCTGAGGTGCCGGTTTATACGACCGAAAAAATCACTGATACCAAGGCAAACGATCTGAAGGAAACCGATCTGGATGCCATCAATCATCCCACCCGTACGGGTTACAAGTTCACCGGCTGGTACACCGACAATGACCAGCTCTTTGATGTGAAAGAAACCGCAATTACGGAGGACATCACCCTCCATGCCGGTTGGGAGTTTGACCCCGATGCTCCGAGCTGCCACCCGCTGACCGTGACCGGCGGCATTGTTACTGTGAAATACGACGGCAGCGATGTGACCAGCAAGCTGAACAGCCGCACTGACGCAACCACCGGCCAAAAGACCTACGATGTACCGCAAGGCGCAGAAGTGACCGTGAAGCTGGACAAGAACCTGATCCCTAAGGACAATGTGTTTGACGGCTGGTCTACCACCGGCAATCTCTCCCTGCTCACAGGTCAGGACTCCAAGGCAGAAAGCATCACTTTCTCTATGAGCAATGATGTGAATGTGTCTGCAAAGTACCGTGATGCCGCCGCTGACCACACCCACAATACCGCAGTCTGCCACCCGCTGACCGTGACCGGCGGCATTGTTACCGTGAAAAAAGGTGACAAGGATGTGACCGATACCTTGACTGTTACTACTGACGAGACCACCGGCAAAAAGACCTACTCTGTACCGGACGGCGCAACAGTGACCGTGACGCTGGACAAGACCCTGATCCCTGAGGGCATGGTGTTTGACATCTGGTCTACCGGCAAGCTCTCCCTGCCGCTGGGTCAGGATTACAAGGCTGAGAGCATCACCTTCCCCATGAGCAGTGATGTGGTGGATATTGCCGCACAGTACCGCGATGCATCCATTGAAGATGATGGGCCCAATGTGCTGGGCACTGCCGCGATCATTGGTACTGCCGCTGTGGGTACCGCAGTGCTGGGCTATCAGGCCTATTCTCTGGGTGCTGAATTTGCAGGCAAGCTGATGGCTCTGCCTTACTTCCCCAGCAACCGCAGCGCCCTTGCCATGATGCTGTGGGAGGATGCAGGCAAACCCATGCCCGAATCCGAACTGCTCTACCCCGATGTAGGGCAGGAAGAGCAGGATATGGACCTGCAGCACGCCGCCCGCTGGGCCATGGAAAACGAGCTTATCCCTGACCTGAACGATGAGGGCACGGCTCCGGAAGAGATGAAGTTCTTCCCGGCCAATCCCGTAAGCAAGCTTGATGTGCTGAATGCATGGCAGAAGGCACAGGAGCTCAAGAACAACTAACGCCATCCCCGAATATTCCCAAATATACGTAGAAGCGCCTCATCCTTCACCGGATGGGGCGCTTCTGCGTTGTAATGAGTTAATGAGTCGCAGCGGGTGTGGTCAGCTTATCACGCCCACAGATCCTCGGGGTACAGGCCCTCCTGGGTTTTCTGGGCGATGGCGGCCACCACGGTGGGCTTATCCTCGCGGTAGGTCACGCCGTACCACTTATCGGTGCTCTTGAGCACGGTAACTGCCGCCTTGCCCTCATCGATGAGCTCGCTGGCCACGGTGGGCAGGAAATACTCGCACTTGAGGGGGTTCTTGGGCAGATTCTCACGCAGCCAGCCCGCAAAGCGGCGGTCGGCCTCGTCCAGGAAGCTCTTGCCGAAGCCCCACAGGTTCATGCTGACAGGTGCTTCCACCGGCAGGTCATCCGTGCCCTCACCGGTGAGGGAGGTGCAGCGGATGCCGCCCTCATAGGTCTCGATGCCGGTGCGCTCGGTCACGCTGTGCAGGGTGCCGTCCGGGTTCACCACGCAGACACCGCGGGAGACGGTGCCGTTCTCGGAGACGGTATTTTTGAGCAGATAGCTCACCATGCAGTAATCGTAAACTGCGCCGTCCTGATGGGTGGACAGATACTCATAGATGACCTTGAAGGCCTCGGGGCCGTAGTAATCGTCCGCGTTGATGACGGCGAAGGGCCCATCAATGAGGTCTTTTGCGGCCAGCACGGCGTGGCAGGTGCCCCAGGGCTTGACACGGCCCTCGGGGATGGTGAAGCCTGCGGGCAGTTCATCCAGCTGCTGGAAAGCGTATTTCACGTTCATGCCCTGAGAGACGCGGTCGCCGATGGCGGCTTTGAAGGCCTCCTCGATCTCGTGCTTGATGACAAAGATCACGGTCTCAAAGCCTGCGCGGTGGGCATCGTACAGGGAGTACTCCACAATGGGCTGACCCTTGGGGCCCACCGGGTCGATCTGCTTCATGCCGCCGTAACGGCTGCCCATGCCGGCAGCCATGACCACCAATACCGGTTTGTTCATTTTTCTTTCCTCCTGCGTCAGTGCGCTGTTCTTTGAGTCTATTATACTCCAAATTTTCCCGGGCAACAAGGGATAGCTTTTCCTTGAATTTTTGCATGGATTCTCACCCGCTGCCGTGATAGAATAGAGGCAATGGAGTTTCCGCAGAAAAGGAGAATGCTTATGTCAACCAAAACTGTCTGGATCACCGGCGCGTCCTCCGGCATCGGGCGGGAGTTTGCCCGCCGCTATGCCCGGCTGGGCTTCCGGCTCATTCTGACCGCCCGCCGCCGCGACCGGCTGGAGACCCTTGCCGCCGAGCTCCGGGCGAAACACGGCACCCTCTGCCGCATCGCACCCGCCGACCTTGAGCAGGACGCGCAGGTCACCGCCCTGTGCGAAGCACTGGCAGACGAACGCATCGACCTGTTCATCAACAACGCAGGCTTTGGTGCCTGCGGTGCCTTTTCCGAAACAGACGAGGGCAAGGAGCTTTCCATGCTGCGGGTGAACGTGCTGGCCATGCACCGGCTGTTCAAGTTCACCCTGCGCAAGATGGAAGCACAGGGCTATGGCACCATCCTGAACGTGGCATCCTCGGCGGGCCTGCTGCCGGGCGGGCCCTATATGGCGGGCTACTACGCCTCCAAGGCATACGTTGTCAGCCTGACCCGCGGCGTGGCTGAGGAGCTGCGGGAGCAGCACAGCCCGGTCTATGTCTGTGCCCTCTGCCCCGGCCCCGTGGACACCGAGTTCAACGACCGTGCCGACGTGGTATTCGCCCTTAAGGGCATCACCCCGGAGCTCTGCGTGGAGGAGGCCATGCGCGGGATGCTCCGCCGCAAGACCATCATCGTGCCCAGCACCCTGATGCGCCTTGCCACCACGGCCCAGAAGCTCGTTCCCACGCCCCTGCTCATGCCCATCGTGGCACGCCAGCAGAAAAAGAAGCTGGGCTGATGGCCGCTTGACAGCGCACCGCCGCTCATGTATCTTAGAGGTATCCGAAAAAACAGGAGGAATGTTCCATGAAAATTGCACTCATCAACGAAAACAGTCAGGCCGCCAAGAACGGCATCATTGAAACCGCCCTGAAAAAGGTGGTGGAACCCATGGGCCACGAGGTGGTCAACTACGGCATGTACACCGCCGAGGATGCCGCCCAGCTGACCTATGTTCAGTGCGGCATTCTGGCCGCCATCCTGCTGAACAGCGGCGCGGCCGACTACGTCATCACCGGCTGCGGCACCGGCGAGGGTGCCATGCTGGCCCTGAACAGCTTCCCCGGCGTGATCTGCGGCCATGTGGAGGACCCCGTGGACGCTTACACCTTTGCCCACGTCAACGACGGCAACGCCGTTTCCATGCCCTTTGCCAAGGGCTTTGGCTGGGGCGGCGAGCTGAACCTCGAGTACTGCTTCGAGAAGCTGTTCGGCTTTGGCCACGGTCAGGGCTACCCCAAGGAGCGCGTTGTGCCTGAGATGCGGAACAAGGCCATTCTGGATGATGTGCGCGCTGCCACCTTCAAGCCCCTGATCGAGTGCCTGCAGAGCATCGACCAGGACCTGCTCAAGGGAGCCATTGCAGGCGAAAAGTTCAGTGAGCTGTTCTTCGCCTCCTGCAAAGATGAGCAGCTGGCCGCCTACATCAAGACCCTGCTGTAAGCAGAAGCGGCAGGATATACGAATCTTATCCAAACACATCCTGCTCACCCTGAAAAGGGCGGTTTATGATACGAAACACGAGGAAGTCTAATATGGCATGGTTGTACCATTTCAATCAGATCGTCACCCACGGCATGGAGGGGTTTCTGGAGACGGCAGTGCCGCTGATCTCCGGGCTGGCTGAGATCATCGGCCTGTTCATCATCGTCACCAGCCTTGTCAAGGCCACCTACCACTATGTGCGGGCCACCTTTTTCCATGGCCAGCACGATTTCCTCCACGAGATGTCCAGCGGCCTGACCACGGCGCTGGAGTTTCTGATGTCGGCGGAGATCGCCAAGACTTTCCTGCTGCAGAATCTGGAATCGGTGGTGCCGCTGGCGGCCACCTTTGCCCTGCGGGCCATGATGAGCCTGATGCTCCACTGGGAGATGGAGGGCGGGCACCGCTCCGGCCGCAAAAAGGAAGAAACGCCCGCCGGTGAGACCGAGAAAAAAGAATGACTTATAAAGCTTTCCTCTTTTTTCTCGGTTCCGGGTTGTGTAAAACGTAAAAATCGTGCCCCGGCTCTTGACAGTTTTGCACAAAGGGGCTATACTCGTGCCATCGAAAGCAAAGGCGCTGACGGAAGTGATTCCGCCAGCGCCTTTTGTGTTTTCGCTGGATATTGCTCGGGAGGAATAGAGGGCCTCCTGAACAAGGCTCCCGCGCACATTCGGTGCGGGGAGCACATTACAAACCGGGGAGGTATTATAATGTTCAGTTCCATAAACACCTGTTGGGTGCTGGTTGCGGCATTCCTGGTCTACTTTATGCAGGCCGGTTTTGCGCTGTGTGAGGCGGGCTTTACCCGCGCCAAAAACACCGGCAACATCCTGATGAAAAACATGATGGACTTCTGCATCGGCACACCGTGCTACTGGGTCATCGGCTTCGGCCTGATGTTCGGCGGCACAAGCGCGCTGATCGGCGGGTTCGATCCGTTCATTCAGGGCGATTACAGCCACCTGGGGCTTGACATCCCGCTGTGGGTGTACATCGTGTTCCAGACCGTGTTCTGTGCCACGGCAGCCACCATCGTGTCCGGCTCCATGGCTGAGCGCACCAACTTCAAGGCTTACTGCGTTTATTCCGCTGCCATTTCGCTGGTGGTCTACCCCATCTGCGGCCACTGGATGTGGGGCGGCGGCTGGCTGCAGAGCATGGGCTTCCATGATTTTGCCGGTTCCGCAGCCGTTCACAATGTGGGCGGCGTGATCGCCCTGCTGGGTGCCGCAATGCTCGGCCCCCGCATCGGCAAATACGATAAGGACGGCAACCCCCACGCCATTCCCGGCCACAACCTGACCGCCGGTGCGCTGGGCGTGTTCATCCTGTGGTTCTGCTGGTTCGGCTTCAACGGCGGCTCTTCCCTGAGCCTTGCCACCGATGAGGCCATGACCCTGACGGGCCTTGTCTGCTTCAACACCAACCTGGCCGCTGCCGTTGCCACCTGCGTGACCATGATCTTCACCTGGCTGCGCTACGGCAAGCCCGATGTCTCCATGACCCTGAACGGCTCTCTGGCCGGTCTGGTCGCCATCACCGCAGGCTGCGACGCGGTCTCTCCCTTCGGTGCCTTCATCATCGGCTTCGTGGCCGGTATCCTTGTGGTCCTGAGCGTTGAATTCTTTGATAAGATCGCAAAGATCGATGACCCCGTGGGCGCTGTCTCCGTTCACTTTGCAAACGGCGTGTGGGGCACCATTGCTGTGGGCCTGTTCTCCAACGGCGGCGACGGCGTGGGCAAGGGCCTGTTCTACGGCGGCGGCTTTGCACAGCTGGGCACCCAGCTGCTGGGCCTTATCACCGTTGATGTGTACGTTGTGGTCGTGATGTTCATCATCTTCAAGATCATCGACAAGACCATCGGCCTGCGTGTCCCCGCTGAGGTGGAGATCGACGGCCTGGATATCCACGAGCACGGCCTGACTTCCGCTTACGCCGGTTTCTCCATCTCCGATGCCAACGCCGCTGCCATGGTGCCCAACGAGAACACCGATCTGGGCGAGGATGATGCCTCCAAGGCAAGCGCCGTGCAGATGAACGCTGCCGTGCCTGTGGTCAAGGAGCCTGCCGTCATCCACGATGGCATCTACGACACCGGGATGCACAAAGTGTCCATCATTGCAAAGCTCTCCAAGTTCGATCAGCTCAAGACCGCGCTGAACGATCTAGGCGTGACCGGCATGACCGTGACCCAGGTGATGGGCTGCGGCATCCAGAAAGGCACCACCGAGAAATACCGCGGCGTGCCTGTGGACAGCACCCTGCTGCCAAAGATCAAGGTCGAGGTCATCGTTTCCAAGATCAGCGTGGACGCTGTGGTGGATGCCGCCAAGAAGGCCCTGTACACCGGCCACATCGGCGATGGCAAGATCTTTGTCTACAACGTGACCCGCGTGGTCAAGATCCGCACCGGCGAAGAGGACTTCGCCGCCCTGCAGGATGTGGAGTAACGCTCCGCACAATTTCAACCGCTGTCCCGCTTTGAAAGCGTGACGATATTTGTTCTCCTTGTTCTCCTTTTTCCTTTTTCTGAAATCCATTCGGCAGAACCCCTGCTTCCTCCGCACAAGGAAGCAGGGGTTTGTTGTTGTCACCACGATGTGAGCCCCCTGCAATGGTTCCGGGTTGACATCCCTGTGCGGGCGTGTTATTTTGGAGTGTAAAATTTTCAGTTTTTTTGTATCAGGAGTTTCTATGAGCAACTTGAATGATTTTAACCGCGAGGCCAAAGCCGCCCTGTGGGTGGTCCTGCAATGGCTGCTGCTGGCCGTGCCCACGGGTCTGGTCTGCGGCGCAGTCGGCACAGCGTTCCACCTGAGCGTGGAGTACGTCACCGAGCTGCGGGCCGCGCAGAGCTGGCTGCTGCTCTGCCTGCCGCTGGCGGGCCTTGCCATCGTGGCACTCTACAAGGTCACAAAGTGCGAAGGCGTGGGCACCAACAACGTCATCCGCGCCGTGCAGAGCGGCGAGCCGGTCAGCCTGCTGCTGGTGCCCGCCATCTTTCTGGGCACGGTGCTCACCCACCTGTGCGGCGGTTCTGCCGGCCGCGAGGGTGCAGCCCTGCAGATGGGCGGCAGCATTGGCTGGAACGTGGGAAAACTGCTGCATCTGAGCGATTACGTCCGCCGCACCGCCACCATCAGCGGGATGGCAGCGTTCTTTTCCGCTCTGTTCGGCACCCCGCTGACCGCCGCCCTGTTTGCCATGATGGTCGAGGACGTGGGGCTGACGTTCACTTCGGCCTTTATGCCCGCGTTCACTTCGGCCCTCATTGCTTACGGCGTATCCCTGTTCTTCGGGATCGCCCCGACCAATTTTGTGCTCAATTCCATCCCGCACCTGACGCTGGAAACCGCGCTTCAGACCGCCCTGCTGGGCATTGCCTGTGCCGCCGTGACCCGGCTGTTCTGCTGGACGCTTCACACCCTGGAACACGGGATCCCCAAACGGATCCCGAATCCCTGGCTCCGGGCTTTTGCGGGCGGTGCAGCCGTGGTAGCGTTCTCGTATCTGTTCGGTGTGGGGCGGTACAACGGGGCCGGAATGGCCGTCATTGCCGATGCCGTGGAGCAGGGCACTGCCCTGCCCTGGGATTTTGCCTGCAAGATCTTCCTGACCGCCCTGACCCTGGCAGTAGGCTTCAAAGGCGGCGAGGTGGTCCCAAGTTTCTACATCGGGGCGACCTTTGGCTGCATCGCCGGGCCATGGCTGGGCCTGCCCGCCGGATTTGCCGGTGCCATCGGTCTGGTCTGCGTGTTCTGCGGAGCCACAAACGCCCTGATCCCCTCCATCCTGCTGGGATTCGAGCTGTTTGGCGGGCAGGGGCTGGAGCTTATTGCGCTGGGCTGCGGCGTGTGCTACATGCTCTCGGGCCACCACGGCCTCTACAGCAGCCAGACCTTTGTCACCAACAAGCTGCGGCCGGAGTACGCCTCCCACAAGTGGCGGATCAAGCTGAAGAAAAAAGAAGAATGATTTTTCGCAGATTTTCGCCGCGGAGAGCTTGATTTTTTGCCGCCATCGTGCTACAATCAGCGTAGTTTCATCCTGACCAAAGCGATGATGCGGACAAACCGAAGCTCGTTCCCCATGACGCAGAGAGGGCTGCCCCGGATACCGGGTGCTGCAAGCAGCCTGCCGTGCATCGGGCTTCTACCACCGCAGAGCGCAGAGGAGAACCTCTGCCGGGTGCGCCCGTTACAGCACAGCGAGTGGCGTGTTCTCAAGGGCACGCAATTCGGGTGGAACCGTGGAACGCGTGAAATTTTCAGGCGCTTCATCCCGTAAATTTGAGCGGGATGGAGCGCTTTTTTGTTTTAACTTTCATCAAAAGGAGAACCACTATGAAGATCATCTACAAAGACGGCCATGTGGACGAGTGCCCGCAGGACCAGGAACTGCATGTTATCCGCCACACCGCTGCTCACATCATGGCGCAGGCTATCAAGCGCCTGTACCCCGAGGCTGACTTTGCCTTTGGCCCTGCCACCGAGAACGGCTTCTACTACGATGTCGATCTGGGCGACACCAAGCTCACCGATGACGATCTGGCCAACATCGAAAAAGAGATGCGCAAGATCTGCAAGGAAAATCTGGCCATCAAGCCCTTCATCCTGCCCCGTGACGAGGCTGTGAAGCTGATGGAGGAGCGCCAGGAGCACTACAAGATCGAGCACATGGCTGATCTGGCCGACGAGACCGAGTTCAGCTTCTTCCAGCAGGGCGAGTATGTTGATATGTGCATCGGACCTCACCTGACCTACACCAAGGCGCTGAAGGCCTTCAAGATCACCCAGCAGTCCGGCGCATATTGGAAGAACGACAAGGAAAACAAGATGCTGACCCGTATCAACGGTGTGGCATTCCACAACCAGGAAGAGCTGGAAGCCTGGGAGAAGGAGCAGCAGGAGGCCCGTGAGCGCGATCA